>Ga0209810_1000999_pt1 | contig 48618 bp, 40 predicted proteins | sample Coa_R1_7_FD_187159 | JGI IMG/M metagenome (GOLD analysis project Ga0209810, IMG submission 187159) | Surface soil microbial communities from Centralia Pennsylvania, which are recovering from an underground coalmine fire - Coalmine... | ecosystem: Environmental > Terrestrial > Soil > Unclassified... | reverse complement strand
GTTTGACAAAGGACATGAAAAGCAACCGAAGGCGCCGAGAGACTCCGGGCAGAGGGAAATGCTCGGCGAAGGACATGGCCTGGTCACTCTGGCGACCGCAGATGCCCCTTGTTGACAGGCCGGCTCCGCGTATAATGGCGCGGTCGCGAACGGCAAAAAGGAACCGTCATGATCAATTCGATCCATTCACGGGAGGGGATTGCGTGATTGCACGGAGAAAACTGGTGTGGTGGTGTACGGGAGTCGCGATTTCACTCCTGCTTTGCATCGCCGCTTGGGCCCAGGGCAACCAGGGCGCCATCGAGGGCACGGTGGTGGATTCCAGCGGTGCGGCCATTCCCGGCGTCAGCCTGCAGGTAACGAACCTGGCCACGGGCGCCTCGTTCAGAACGTCCAGCGACGCCAATGGATATTTCACCTTTCCGGTGCTGCCTGTGGGGAGCTACCAGCTCAAGGCAGAAAAGGCCGGTTTTGCGACGCTGTCGCAGCAGCCGATCGTGGTCACCGTGGGTGCGCACATCAGTCTGAAACTCACCCTGCAAGTAGCCGCGCAGGCCACGCAAGTCACCGTGACCGCTCAGGCACCTATCGTCGAAACCACCCGGAGCTCGCAAGCCACCACGGTCAGCGAGCGCTCCATCGTCAGCCTGCCTGTCAACGGCCGCAATTTCCAGGATTTCGTTCTGCTCACGCCGGGCGTCACCTACGATAACCGCCAGGGTGATATCAGCTTTGCGGGTCAGCGCGGTACGCTCAACTCGCTGATCGTCGACGGCTCCGACAGCAACAACTCTTTCTTCGGCCAGTCACTCGGCCGCACCGGTTCCGGCCGCGCGCCCTATCAGTTCAGCCAGGACGCCGTGAAAGAATTCCAGGTCAATTCGAATGCCTATTCGGCCGAGTACGGCAATGCCGGTGGCGCCGTCATCAATGTCGTCACCAAGAGTGGGACCAACGACTTTCACGGCTCCGGCTTCTGGTTCTATCGCGACCGCTCCATGAACGCCAACGATCTGGTCAGCAAGAATCTCGGCCGGCCCAAATCCCCGTACCACTTTAACCAGTTCGGGGGCGACGTCGGCGGACCCATCAAAAAAGATCGCGCCTTCTTCTTCTTCGACTACGACGGACAGCGCAACACCCTTCCCAACTTCGTCTTCCTCAACCTGCCCGCTGGATTCACCCCTCATGATTCCTTCGAGCAGGCCGCGCTGAACTACCTCCAGGCGCGCGCTGCTTCCTGGGTTCGCACGCAGAATCAGGACGTCTATTTCGGCAAAGTGGACGTGCGCATCAACGACCGCCAGTTGCTGGCTGTCCGCTGGAACAGCCAGCGTTTCACCGGTGCCGGCTTCGAGAACGGCGGTCCCCAGAACTCCTTCGAGCATACCGGCGCCTCCCTGGTCACCACCGACACGCTGGCTGTCTCTCACACCTGGACCCTTTCACCGACGCTCATCAACGTGGTGCGATTCGGCTGGCTCCGCGACGACGAGCCGGGTCTGGCCAACAGCGACAATCCGGAAGCCACCGTCCGCCAGAACGGCCAGACCGTTCTGGTGATCGGCCGCAATTTCTTCAGTCCGCGGTTCACCAACATCCACCGGCAGGAGTACGCTGATACGCTGACCTGGGTGCGCGGCTCCCATACCTGGAAATTCGGCGCCGATGTGATTCGCGATGGCATCACCAACTTTTTCCCGGGAAATTTCTCCGGCCAGTACACCTTCAACAGCCTGGAAAGCTTCGGCTGCAGCCTGGCAGGTTTGCATTGCCCCGCCTCCGGCGACGTCTTTGTCCAGGCCTTCGCCGGGCCCGGCACCACTGGCCCCACCACCCATCCCGACAAATTCGACATGTCCTACTTCGTGCAGGACGAATGGCGTACCCGCCCGAATCTCACCCTGAACCTGGGCCTCCGCTACGACATCGAGTACTTCGCTCAGCCGCCGACGCTCAATCCTTCACCGGCTCTGGCCTCCGCCGGCATCCGCACGAATTTCATCAACACTGACACCAACAACTTTGGTCCGCGCTTCGGCTTCGCCTGGTCCCCCCGGTCGAGTGAACGCCTGGTCCTGCGGGGCGGCTACGGGATCTTCTACGGCCGCACGCCTTCCATCATGACCGGCACCGCCATGTCGAACAATGGTCTCAACGTGCAGACGCTGAGCTTCACCGGTTCCGCCATGCCCACCTACCCGAACAACGAGTGCGGTGCGCCCACACCTTCCCCCCGTTGCCCTCCTCCCGCAGGAGGTTCCTCCTCGCCGCCTATCATCTTCGAGTTTGCCCGCGACTACGTTGAACCCTACGTGCAGCAGGGAAGCCTGGGCCTCGAGTTCTCCCTGCACCCCGATGTGGCCCTGTCGGTGTCTTACCTCGTCGTGCGTGGCGTTCACCTCAGCCGTACCCGCGACATCAACCTGGCACCGCCCTCGCCGGCCACCATCGGCATCGCCAACACTTCCACGGTGCTCACGTATCAGCGTTACTCCTCCACCCGGCCCATTGCAGGCTTTTCCCGCATCGAACAGTTTGAAAGCACGGCCAATTCCATCTACCACGGCCTGACCGTCCAGCTCACCAAGCGCTTCTCCCAGCATTACCAGCTTCTGGGTTCCTACACCTTCGGCAAGGTCATTGACGACATGCCCGACCAGACCTCCGTCGTGCCTTTCAGTTTCGACGATGCCAAACAGGTCTCCGATCCACTCAACATTCGCGCCGATCGTGCGGCCGGAATCAACGACCAGCGCCATCGTTTTGTCCTGAGCGGAGTCTGGGACTTGAACTACGCCCAGGGCCTGGACCGAATCGGTCGCGCGATTCTCGGCGGCTGGGAACTGAGCGGAATTTTCACCGCCCAGTCCGGGCAACCTTATTCCGGCCTGCTCGGCTTCGACCTGAACAACGACAGCAATAGCCGAACCGACCGGCTTCCCGGCCTCGGCCGCGACACGTTCTATCTCCCGAAACAGGTCACCCTCGACGCGCGCGTCACCCGCAACGTGCGTCTCACCGAACAGACGCGGCTGCAGTTTATTGCGGAGGCCTTTAACCTCTTCAACCATCCCAACATCATTGGCGTCAACACGATCTACTTCTCCCGGTCCACATCCCCGGCTGTTTGCGGCATCGCCGGAACTCCCTGCCTGGCTCCTAACCCTTCCTTCCGCTCGCCCACGACCACCTTCCTCCCGCCGATTGCGGGACCGCGCATTGTGCAACTGGCCATGAAGTTCATCTTTTAACCTCGCCTCGTAGCCGGGGTGCGGTCGCGGCGACGAATGCATGGTCGCCGCGACCGCCATTTCGGTCTCACCGGCAAGGCGGCTCGGCGCCGCACGATAGCTCGCGCCGGTTCCCTGATTGTGCCCGTCGGGAGCTTTGCGCACTTGTGGTGACAGAACCTGGCAGAGAGGCCGCAAACGCGGGCTTCATCCAGCAAAAGAGCCTCATGGCTCAGCTGTTCGCGCAGAAGAGGCCTTTTCGAGCAGACCCGACGCGTCTCGCAAATTTCCACCTTTTCTCGGAAGGTCACGCCGTGACGATCTTCAGCTAACGCGCAGCGGTCGAGCATCAAGCCCGGGAAGCTGAAATGTGCCTGGTCAGAAAAGACTCTGCGTTGTGCGCGGCTTGTCTCGAAGAGCGAGGCGGTCACGCGCCCGAACAAAAAGGGCGGGGCACCGCTTCTGGCGCCCCGCCCCGTCGAGGTGCCCCGAACTGTCAGAACGCAAACTCGGCACCAAATTCGGCGCGGAAGGACTTCGGCACGATCACCCCGCTGGGCGTAATGTAGCCGATCGGCTGACCGAAGGTGCTCGAGCGGATGTTGCCATCGTAGTTGTTGCCAAAATTGGCCCGGTTAGTCAGATCGAAACTCTGGAAGATCAGCCGCAGAGTGTACTTGTCGCTGAACCGGAAGTTTTTCGCGACGCGGAGATCCATCTGGAAGAACGGCTGGCCGCGGAGTGCATTGTAGGAGAGTTCACGGCACTGCCCGGCCGCCAGACAGCTCCGGAGCTGCGCGGCCGTCCAGCCCGCCGTGGCGGTGAGGTTGTTGGGCTGACTGGTGAGGACAATCGCGTGCGCCTGGGCCACACGCGCGCCGTAGCCGAATACATCGATGCCCTCGACCGTGTTGTACGGCCGCGCTGAAGCGGCCTGAATGATCGGGGCAAGCTGGAATCCGGCCGGCAGGTCGAAGACACCACTGAAGGTCCAGCGATGGCGTTCGTCCGACGGCACAGGTCCAAAGTCGGTCTTGGTGAACCGATTGAACGGATCCGTGGCCGTGCAGCCGAACGTGGCGGCAGCACACTGGTAGCTGACTGCCCGCGAAAGCACGTAGGCCGTGTTGATCGAGAAGTGGCGGCTCATCCGCCGCCGATAAGAAACATTCAGGCCATCGTAGCGCGAGCGATTCACCGACTGCTCGACCACGATGGGACCGAGCACGGGGAGTCCCGCCTGCTGGAAGGCCTGCGTGAGGGGACGACCACCCCCGAGCGCGAGCAGCTTCGGATTGATGTTCTGGCGGGCAGCCTCGTGTAGACCGAGCTCGTGAATATAGTCCACCTCCAGCACCGACACCTGGCTCCACTGGAAGGCGTACCCGATGTTCCACTGCTGGGAATACGGATTGCGGTAGTCCGGGTCCATCAGCCGTCCGGTGAACCCGTTGCCGAGTTGCGTGGGCGGCGGCGGAATCGTCGGCAGCGGATCAATGCCAAAGCGCCACTGCGACAGCCGCAGTCCGGTTCCCGGCACGAAGTCCGCGTTGGGATCCCCCGGGCCCGAGCTCGAAAGGCTCAGCACGGTGGTGAACAGGGTCGGGTTGGCCTGCTGGATCATGAACAGCGGAATATTCAGGAACGTCTGCCCGAAGTAGAGCCCGTAGCCGCCGCGCAGAATGTGGCGGCCGTTGCCGTGCAGGTCCCAGGCGAACCCGAACCGCGGGCCCCAGCCCCGGTTGTCATCCTCGGGGAGTTTCCGGGCGTAGGGGCTGCCAATCGCCTTCAGTTCCAGATAGGTGCGGTTGGTCTGGGCGGCGGCATTGCCGAACAGATTGAAGTCCTTGTCCCAGCGCAGCCCCAGGTTCAGCGTAAAGCTGGGCCGGATTTTCCAGTCGTCCTGGAAGTAAACGCCGAACATTTTCGCCCCACCCGGCAAATCGAACCGCGGATCGCCGGCCGTGGCCGACATGCCCACGACCGCGCCCGGCGTCTGGAACCCCTGCGGATACTTGGTCGTGTTGGAAAGGATGACACTCGGTTTGTCGAGGAACGTCAGTGACAGCACGGGATTGAACTCGAAAAACCCGCCGAGCACGGGTTCCCAGACATAGTCCACACCGGTGCGGAAGGTGTGGTTGTTGTGGGTGATGGAAAGATCGTCTTTGAACTGCCACTTCTTCTGCAGCGACTCCTGTGGCACGTTCGTGTTGGTCCCGAAGTAGATGCCGCCGGGGAAGAACACTGTCATTTGGGAAAAGTGGTCCGTGCTAATCAAGTTGTTCCAGTACTGGTAGCCCAGCGTGAAGGCGTTGACCACGCGTGGCGACAGCACAGAGTTCACATTCAGGCTGGCCAGAATCATCTTGTTCGTCGTGAAGTTCCCGGCGGTGAGATCGTTCGTGTTGCCCGACTGGTCGTTAAGGTCGCGATTGGTCTGCGCGTTATAGGTCAGCGAGGCGCTGTGTGCATCGTTGAAGCGATGATCCAGCCGTGCGCTGTACCGCCAGTCGAAGTACGGCGTGGGGATGGCGGTTGCCGGCACCGCACCCAGATTCTTGACCAGCGAAAGCTCCTGATAGGCATCCTGCGTCACCGGAATCTGGGTATGCTCGCGCTGCCGCTCGATCGCGAAGAAGAAGAAATCCCGATCCCGCCGGATCGGGCCGCCGATGGAGCCGCCGAACTGCTGACGGCTGAAATCGGGCGTGGGTTGATGGGCCTGCTCGGAGAAGTGATCGTTCGCGTTCAACGCCGTCTCGGTGTCGTACACATACAGCGAGCCGTGAAAGTCGTTCGTCCCCGACTTGGTGATCACATTCACGGCGCCGCCCTCGCTGCGCCCGTTGGCTGCCGAAAACCGCTGGGTAGAAATGTTGAACTCCTGAATGGCCGTCAGCGGGAGCTGCATCACCGGACCGCCGACCGTATTGTCCTTGTTGTCCACGCCGTTGACCGTGACCATGACGTTGCGTCCCGACGATCCATTGATGGCAAACACGGCGAAGCGGTTTTTCGTGGGGTCGTAGGAGTCCACGGGCCGCGCACCCGGAGCCAAATAGGCCAGATTGGCGAAATCGCGCCCGTTGAGGGGCAGATCGGAAACCACACCCGGCGTAATGTCCAGCCCCACGTCAGATTTGGTGGCTTCGATCAGCGGCGCCTCGCTGGTCACGGTGACCGTCTCGCTGACCGGCCCCGGCGAGAGCGTCACGTTGACCGTGGTGGTCTGCGAGACGATCAGCTCGATACCGGTGACCGTGGCCGTAGCAAATCCCGGCTTCGACACCTTCAGCGTATAGGTCCCCGCCGGCAGCAGATCGAACCGATACACACCGCTGGCCGAACTCACGGCCGTGCGCACCAGCCCGGTTGCCTGGTTGGTCAGCGTGAGCTGGGCTTCGGGCACTACCGCACCGGATTTGTCCGTGATGACACCGGTCAGCGCCGAGCTGGCCGAGGCCTGCGCCCACAGCCGTGGCGTGAGCAGCGAAGCTGCAAGCAGAACCAGACACACCCTTCTCATAGGCACCTCCTGTGCCGGGCCCCAGCCCGGCACTGTATGTGGCGCCAATTGTCTTCATTCCCGGCCCCGCCGTCAAGAAGCCCGCCTCAAACGGTCGTTTGTCTGGAGGAAGAAGAACGCCGGTGACCGAAGGGCGCCTAGCGAACGGCTTCGCTCCGGCCTGCCGGAGCCGGAAACCACCGCTGCCCCACCAGAGACCCTGCCACCATGCCTACAGCGGCCAGGGCGAGCGAACCGAGCCCGGCATAGTTGGCAGGAACACGGAAGAAGAAAAAGCCCACGGCCCCCGCTGCGCCCAGTATCAGCGCGCAGTAGCCGCCGAGCGTGTGGGCCCGCTTCCAGTACAGCCCGCCGACGACAGCGGCCAGCGTGCCTCCAAGGAAAATGCTGGCCGTGATGTTCAGGTAAAAGTAGGTCGGACCCGGCAGCGTGTACCAGATGCCCCAGAAGAGAATGAACAGACTCACGAACAGATTGGCCACGCGGTTTAGAATCACCTGCCCGCGCGAGCTGAGCGGCCGGCGCCGCAGGGGCAGAACGATATCCTGAGCGATGATGGAGCTCCAGCCCAGCAGATACGAGCTGTTGACCGACATCGTCGCCGCCAGCATGCCGGCCACCACCAGACCGAGCGCCCCGTGCGGCAGAATGCCAGCCAGCAGGCGCGGCATGGCTTCGAGCGAGTTCTGCCGTGGCCCCAGCATGGCCAGCGCCGCGATCCCCCACAGCATGGGCAGCATGCCACGCCCCAGGAAGATCAGACCCGTCCAAGAAAACACCTTCCGGCTGATCTCCGGACTGCGCGCCGAAAACGTCCGCATGGCGGTCGTCTGCCAGCAGGTATCTACGGCCAGCCACAGCAGCGTCTGGAAGACGATCCATGTCCAGCCGTAGGAAGGATTGACGAAGGGACTGAAGCCGGCCAGACCCAGCGTCTGCGCCACCGCGTCATACATGTGGCCCAGGCCCGTCACGCGGATGCAGTACAGCGTAATGATCAGCGCCCCGGTGCTCAGCGCCAGAAACTGCAAAAAATCGGTGATGACCACGGAAACCATCCCACCGAGCACTGTATAGATCAGTTCCAGCGCCAGGATGGCCGTCATGGTGACCTTGAGGTATTGCAGAGGAATCCCGCTGATAATCGCCAGAAAGAGCCCTTCGACCTTCAGAAACACGCCCATGTTCAGGATGCCGCCGGTGGCCACCAGAATGCCGGCCAGAACCCGCAGGCGCCGGCTGTAGCGGGCTTCGAAAAACTCCGGCACGGTCATCAGGCCCATGGCGCGAAGCCGCCGGATGACGAAACCGGTCTGCCCAATGAAGAGCATGACGGCCCCGGCGATCAGACCGTTGATGAACGAGGCAAAGCCGGTCTTGTAGCCCAGTTCGGCGTAATACATGAACGTGATCGTGCCGATTTCAGTGGCCGCCAGCGTGGCCACGCCCAGAAACACGCCGAGCTCGCGGCCGGCCACCAGATATTCAGCAATGCCGGCAATGTAGCGTCGCCCGTAGAGCCCGGCAGTGAGCGTTCCCACCAGATACAAGGCCACAATCACCCAGTCCAGCAGCGAAAAGACCATCAAGCTCCTCGCAACGCCGACACTTGCTCGCGCCGCCGTGCGCATGCTATACGCTGTGCGGCGATTGTCAACGCCGGCCGTCTGCCATGAAGGCGTGGTTCTACTTCTGGATCGCCAGCTTCGCAGTTTCGGCCACCGTGTTTGCACTGATCACCGTGCTGGTGCTGGTGCGGGGAACGGCTGACCTGCGGCAGATGTTCCGGCGGCTGGGAGAGCATGAAGGCCAGCCGGACCCGCCTGGCGCACATAGCCCGGATTCGACCGGCCCCTGTCTGCCGTAAGCCTCGAGCAGGCCAACCCGTTGCCCGGACCGTGCATCCTGTTCTGCAGAGGCTCCGGCCGAAAATACCGGGGATCGGCCGCCAGGCGGGTGCCATCGAATCAGGCAGGGTGGCGATTAGCTCCACACGGAGGACGGGGCTGGTTTCAGATGGGCGGGGGAACCGCGTGCAGGCTGTGCCGTTCGCATTCACGCTGACCGCGTTGTCTCTTCTGCTGGTCTTGGGCGCCGATTCTCTCATAGCCGGGACCTGCCAGCAGCTCGACCCGACCCGCTCTCAGGTGCGAATCCGTGTGGGACGCGCCGGGCTGTTCTCCGCATTCGCACACGATCATGAAATTGACGCCCCCGTGGCCGAGGCTCTGGTGGCAGGCAATGGACAACCGGTCATCGCCGTGCGCTTCGCCACCAAAGCGCTGCGCGTACTCGATCCCGGCGTACCGCTTCAGGAACGCGCCGAAATCGAGAAAACCATGCTCGGGCCGCGCGTGCTCGATGCCGCACGGTTTCCCGAAATTCGGTTTCGCAGCCAACAGGTACGCCAGCTCAGCCCTGAGCGCTGGCAGGTGGACGGCGAGCTCAGTTTGCACGGCGTCACCCGCTCGGTGAGCTTCACGCTGGCGCAGAAGGGCGATGCCTACCGGGCGACGGTGCCGGTGCGGCAGAGTGCGTTCGGGATTCGCCCGCTGCGGCTGGCCGGAGGAACCGTTCGCGTGCGCGACGAGGTCGTCGTTGAACTCGCCCTGCATCTCGTCTCCGCCCCCGAACACCTGTGCGCGAAACTGACGGAGGCGTCCCGTGCAGGAAGCTAGGCCGGTTGTAGCCCCGCGCGTTGCCAGCGTGGCGACGGCGTTGCCTCCGCACAGCGTCACGGCCGAACAGGTCAAGCAATACTTTCCGCGCGTCTTCCCGCTCGATCCGCGGCGCCTGCAGGTGATGCTTGCCGTCGTGGACCACTCGGCCATCGAGCGGCGCCATGTGATTCGTCCTGTCGAGGAGATCGTCGAGCCGCGGCCACTGTCGCAGCTCACGCAGGAGTATCGCGAACACGCCCTTGCTCTGGGACGTACGGCGGTCTGCCGGGCTCTTGAGCGCGCCGGCCTGGCTCCCCCCGACGTGGACCTGCTGATCACGGTCTCCTGCACCGGCGTATTGATTCCCTCGCTCGACGCCTACCTGATGAACGAGCTGGGGTTTCGTTCCGAGACGCGCCGGCTGCCGATTACGGAACTGGGCTGTGCGGCCGGGGCGGCAGCCCTCGCCCTCGCACGGGAGCATCTGATGGCGTTCCCGACCCACCGTGTGCTGATCCTCGCCGTCGAGCTGCCTTCACTCACCTTCCAGCGGCATGACCTCTCGCAGGCCAACCTGATCTCCTGCACACTGTTCGGCGATGGCGCTGCGGCTGCAGTTATCGTGTCCGATGGCGCCAGGGGCCCGCGCATGCTCGATGCACGAACCCACCTGTTCCCCGCATCGCTCGATGCCATGGGATTCGACCTCCGCGAAACTGGCTTCCACATCGTGCTCTCGCGGGAAGTGCCTGCGCTGATTCGCTCCCAGATTGGGCAGCTTGTCCGTGACTTTTTGAGCCTCCACGGTTTGAGCCTCGACCGCGTCGCCCGCTGGGTCCTGCACCCGGGCGGGCAGAAGCTGCTTGCATTCATCGAGGAGGAGCTGGGGCTCGAGCGAGCTCAGACGCAGCCGTCATGGGATGTGCTGCGTGAATGCGGAAATCTTTCGAGTGCCAGCGTGCTGTTCGTGCTCGAGCGCTGGCTGGCACGACCCGCGCCGGAACCCTGCTACGGTCTGCTGGCAGCGTTCGGCCCGGGCTTTAGCGCCGAGCTGGTCTTGCTGCGGTGGGACTGACGCAGAAACTTTTCCTCACGCTGCTGGCCGCTGTGGGCGCCAGCCGGCTGGCCGAGCTGGTTCGGTCGCAGCGCAACCGGCGCTGGCTGATCGCACACGGTGCGCGCCCGGCTCCTGACCCCGGGTTCGCAGCCATGGCGGCCCTCCATGCAGGGATTCTCGTCGGAGCGGCGGCCGAAGTGCTTCTGCTGCGGCGGCCTTTTCTGCTGCCGCTGGCCGTGCCGATGACGGCGCTGTTTTTCGCTGCGCTGAGCCTGCGGTGGTGGGCAATTCGCACGCTGGCGCGGCACTGGAATGTGCGCGTCGTGGATTCGACGCTGCTGGGCGTCGTCACCCGGGGACCCTACCGCTGGATCCGGCATCCCAATTACGCAGGGGTCTTTGTGGAAATGATGGCGCTGCCTCTGCTTCATACCGCCTGGCTGACTGCCCTCGCGGGCACGCTGGCTCACTGGGCAGTGCTGCGCCTGCGCATTTCCGCCGAAGAAGCCGTCCTGTTCGCCAACCCCACCTATCGCGCGGCGATGGCCGGCAAGCCACGGTTTCTGCCCCGCTGGTTCTGCCCATCGCCAGCGCACCGGGAACCCTCATGCCGGTAGCCGACGTGGCGATTGCCGGGGGTGGCATTGCCGGCTCGGCGCTGGCCATTCTGCTGGGGCGCATGGGCCTTGCGGTCGAGCTCTACGAACAGGCGCGCTTCCCGCGGGAAAAAGTTTGTGGCGAGGGCATTCTGCCCGGTGGCACGGCCATCCTTGAACAGCTCGGCCTGGCCGAGGAAGTCGGCGGGATGCCGCTATGCGGCACTTGCTACGAACTGCCGGGGCGCACCATCACTGTGGATTTTCCGCCGCGCTCGGGCGGCAAAGCCGGCGGGCTGGCGCAGCGGCGGCGCGTTCTGGACGCAGCGCTGTTCGCGGCTGCGGCCCGCACACCGGGTGTGCGGGCCCGTCAGGGCTGTCGCGTGGAAGCGGTGCTGGTCCGCAGGGGCCGCGCCGTGGGGCTGGAAGTGGATGGACGGCCGCGCGGGGCTGCCTGGGTGGTCGGCGCCGACGGCGTGCGCTCCCGACTGGCCCGCCGGCTCGGTCTGGCAACGGCAGAACCTTCACGCCGCGTGGGCCTGCGGGCGCATTTCCGGCTGCACCGTCCCGTGCCCGAGCCGGCACGTGTCCGCATCCTCGTGGGGCAGGGATGCGAACTGTACCTGACGCCGCTGCCGAACCATGAGCTTTCTGTGGTCGCCCTGACGCAAGCACTCCGGCAACCGTGGAAGGAGCAGTTTTACCGGTGGCTGGCCCAGGCCGGCCTGTATGCGGGCGTGCTCCGCGACGCCGTTCAGGTGGGCGATCTCGCAGCAGCGGCGCCGCTCGGCGCCCGCGTGCATGCTGCGGTGGCGCCGGGATTCGTCCTGCTGGGTGACGCTGCGGGAGCTCTCGATCCGATCACCGGAACCGGGATTTCGCACGCCCTGCTCTCGGCCCACCTGCTGGCCGATGAACTTGCCCGTGCACGCACGCTCGAAGATGTCGTACTTCACCGGTTCGAGCGCAGGCGACAACAACTGCTCCGGCCGGCAGCGCGGCTGACCCGCCTGCTGGTGGTGCTGCTGCGGCACCCGCGCCTGGCAGCACGGTTGCTGGCACTGGGCGACCGCATCCCGGGCCTTCTATCGCGGCTGGCTGGCGCCTGCGCACCGCTGATTCCGCTGCAACCCCACGCTGCCATGCCATGGCAGCCGTTGCGTTCACCGGCTGCGACGGCCGACTTTCGGTGAAGGTTCGTGCTCACAGCCCTCCTCACAATCGGACTGGCGCTGCAGGCGCCTGCGGCCGCACCCGAGATCGAACAGGGCTTCCAGTGCCTCTACCGATTACAGTTCGAGCTCGCTCGCCAGCAGTTTCAGTCTTATCTGCGGGCGCAACCGGAAGCACCGATGGGCCACCTGGCTATGGCGGCGAGCTACCTGTTTGAAGAGTTCTACCGGCAGGGAGTGCTGCAGTCGCAATTCTTCCTCGACGATCGTCGGCTGCTCGGCGGGATTGAAGGCAGACCGGACCCGGCGCGCACCGCAGCGTTTCTCGAAGCGTTGAGCCGGGCACGGCAGGCCGCTGCCCGCCGCCTGCGTACCGGCCAGGACACGGCCGAAGGGCTCTACGTGCAGACGCTCGCCAATGGGCTGGAGGCGGATTACCAGGCCCTGCTGGCGCATCGAACGTTTCTGGCGGTACGGCTTCTGCACAAAGCGGAACGTGAGGCCGCCGCACTGCTGCGCCTGCGGCGGGAAGGCGATGCTTACGTGGCTCTGGGCGCCGCCCACTACATCATCGGCTGCCTGCCCGGTTACAAGCGGGCCCTGTTGTGGCTGGGCGGCGTGGGTGGAGATCGCAAACGGGGCATCACCGAGCTGCAACAGGCCGCCCGCGAGGGCCATCTGCTGCGTCCCTACGCGCAATCTCTACTGGCCCTGGTGTATCTCCGCGAACATCAGCCCGAAGCCGCCCGGGTGTTGTTCGAGCAACTCCACCGCCAGTTCCCTGAAAATCCGATCTTCGCCGCCGAACTGGCGCGCCTGCGCCCGCACTGAGCCCTTGCGGCTTGCATCCGCCAAACTGTTTGTTAAGCTGAGGCGTCTTCCCACCATGCACGCTCAGGAGACGATCGAGGTTCGGCTGGCGAACGGAGAGGTGCTGCACGTCCCGCGTGGGACCACGCCCCTCGAGATCCTGCGCCGAACAGAAGTGGCGCTCGAAGGGCGCGCGCTGATCGCACAGGCCGATGAGGAATTGATTGACCTGACGCGCCCGCTGGAGCACGACACCACGCTGCGCTTTCTAACAGCCGAGGATCCGGAAACACTCCCGATCTACCGCCACTCGGCCGCCCATCTGATGGCGGCCGCCGTGCTCGACCTGTACCCGGATGTGCGCCTGGGCGTCGGCCCGCCGATCGAGTACGGTTTCTTTTACGAATTTCAGCGCGAACAACCCTTCACGGCCGATGACCTGCAACGCATCGAAGCGCGGATGCATGAGCTGGCAGCAGCCAATCTGCCCAACGAGCGGCAGCTCGTGCCGAAGGAACAGGCAATCGCCTTTTACGAGCAGTCCGGCCAGCCGTTCAAAGCCGAGCTGGTGCGCGAAAAGGCCACCGGCCCGCTCGTATCGCTCTACCGCACCGGTCGCTTCGTGGACTTCTGCCGGGGTCCTCACGTGCCGTCCACCGGCTACATTCGCGCCTTCAAAGTGCTCAGCGTCTCCGGGGCGTACTGGAAGGGACGCGAAGGCAATCCGCAGATGCAGCGCATCTATGCCGCCTGCTTCCCCACCGAGGAGGAGCTGCAGCGATTTCTCCAGCAGATGGAGGAAGCCCGGCGGCGCGACCACCGCCGGCTGGGCACCGAACTGGATCTGTTCAGCATCCAGGAGGAGGCCGGCCCGGGCCTGATTTTCTGGCACCCGCGCGGGGCCCTGGTGCGCAAGCTGATGGAGGACTGGCTGCGCGAGGAGCTGCTGCGGCGGGGCTACCAGCTTGTCTACACGCCGCACGTGATGCGGCTGAAGCTGTGGGAAACCAGCGGGCACACCAGTTTCTACCGGGAAAACATGTTCACGCCCATGGAGCTGGACGATGCCGTCTACCAGCTGAAGCCGATGAACTGCCCCGGCCACATCCTGATCTACCGCTCGCGCCTGCGCAGCTACCGCGAGCTGCCGATGCGCCTGGCCGAGCTGGGCACGGTCTACCGCTACGAACGCTCGGGCGTGCTCCACGGGCTGCTCCGTGTCCGCGGCTTCACGCAGGACGACGCCCACATCTTCTGCACCCCCGAGCAGATCGAAACGGAAATCGAGGGCTGCCTGGACTTCGCCCTGGCGGTGCTGCGCGCGTTCGGGTTCAAAGATTTTCGTGTGGAACTCTCCGCCCGCGACCCGGCCCACCCCGAGCACTACGCCGGCACGGCCGAGGACTGGGACCGCGCCGAACGCGCCCTCGAAGGCGCTCTTCAACGACTGCAGCTTCCATTTGCGCGGATGGAGGGCGAAGCCGTCTTCTACGGACCCAAAATTGACGTGCGCGTGATCGATGCCATCGGGCGCGCCTGGCAGCTTTCCACCATCCAGTTCGACTTCAATCTTCCCGGGCGCTTCGGTCTCGAGTATGTCGGCGCGGACGGCGAACGCCATCAGCCGCTGATGGTGCACCGGGCGCTGTGGGGTTCGGTCGAGCGCTTTTTCGGCATCCTGCTCGAGCACCATGCCGGAGCGCTTCCGCTGTGGCTGGCGCCGGTGCAGGCGGTGGTCATCCCGGTCAGTGCGCGCTGGCAGGACTACGCGGCGCGCGTGGCCGAGCGGCTGCGCGCGGGCGGGTTGCGCGTCGAGCTCGACAGCCGCAACGAACGGCTCGAGGCCAAAATTCGTGATGCCCAGCTTCAGAAAATTCCCTACATGCTGGTCGCCGGCGGTCGCGAGGCCCAGGCAGGAACCGTGGCCGTGCGACACCGCAGTCGGGGCGACCTGGGCCCCCGGCCCCTCGCGGAGCTGCTCGGGGAACTGCTTGAGGAGGTGCGGACCCACGGCTGACCCGCAGGGCGCCCGGGCCCTGTGCTATACTGACCGGGCAATTTGCAGACAGGTGGTCGTACCGAGCTGCACGTCAGCCGCGCTGTCCACCGTGGAGGGAGTGTCCTATCGCTGACCGGCGTGTGCGGATGGCTCCACGCACCCGCGTAAACGAGCAGATTCGGGCGCGCGAGGTGCGTGTGATTGATGAAGACGGCAGCCAGCTCGGTGTGATGCCGCTCGAAGAGGCCCTGCGGCTGGCGCGCGAGGCCTCGCTCGATCTGGTCGAGATCGTGCCCAATGCCGATCCGCCCGTCTGCAAAATCATTGACTACGGTCGTTATCTGTATCAGCTCAGCAAAAAGGCCCATGAACAGCGCAAGCATCAAAAGGGCCAGCAGATCAAGGAAGTGAAGTTCCGGCCTTCGACGGCCGAGCACGACTTTCAGGTGCGGAAAAACCAGATCATTCGCTTCCTGGAGGCCGGCTACAAAGTCAAGGCAATGATTTTTCACCGCGGGCGCGAGATGGCGCACCAGGATGTGGGTCGGGCCAAGATGGAACGGCTGCTGCAAGAAGTGGGGGAGATCGCTCAGGTGGAGATCCCGCCCCACATGGAGGCCAATGTCTTGATGGCGCTGCTGGCGCCTAAAAAGGGTGCAGCCCGGAGCAGCCCGCCGGCTGCTGCCGCGGCGAATCCGCGCTCTCAGTGAGGTGTGGCTATGGCCGCCCGGTACAAACTGAAAACCAAGCGGGGCGCCGCCAAACGGTTCAAGCGCACGGCCAGCGGCAAGTGGTTGCGGTGGCGATCCGGCAAGCGCCACCTGCTGACCGGAAAGCCGTCGAAGCGTACGCGCCGGCTTGGGCGCACGACGCTCGTCAGCCCGACTGACGTAGCCGCGGTCCAGCGCATGCTGCCCTACAGCTAGCCGCTCGCCCCCGAGGAACAGACACAGGAGTCGAACCGATGCCGCGAGTCAAACGAGGAACCAAGCGTCGCGCGCGGCGCAAAAAGTATCTCAAACACACCAAGGGCTTCTTTCTGACCAAAAGCAAGCTGTATCGCGCTGCCAAGGAGGCCCGCGAGCGCTCGCTGCGGTACGCGTTTCGCGATCGGCGTGCCCGCAAGCGCCAGTTTCGCCGACTGTGGATTCAGCGCATCGGCGCAGCTGCCCGGCTGAACGGCCTCTCCTACAACCGTCTGATACAGGGCCTGCGGCGCGCCGGCGTCGAGCTCGACCGCAAGATGCTGGCTGATCTGGCTGTGCGGGACGCGGCGGCGTTTTCCCAGCTTGTGCAGCAGGCTCGGCAGGCCCTGTCGGCCTGAAGACTGCGCCACCGGAAAGGACTGCGGCCAGCGCTGGGGCATGTCCATCAGCGAGGAAACCGTTCTCCAGCAGGTTACGGCCCCGCTCGGCGACATGATGCCGGAGCGTCTGCAGGAGTTGTTTGTCGCTCTCGAGCAGACCTTCGAGCGCGAGCGGGCTGCCGTGGCCGATCGCGAAGCCTGGAAGCAGCTCCGTGACCGGTGGCTGGGCCGCCGCGCCGGGATCCTGACGGCCATCACCGATCACTGGCTCAAGCCGGCCCCGACCACGCAGCGCCCGCTGATTGGCCAGCATCTGAACCGCCTGCGCGCCCATGTCGAGCAGGCCCTGCAGACGCTGCGGGAACAGATCGAAGCCGAAGACGAGCAGCGCCGTCTGGCTGCTGAACGCACCGATTTGTCGCTGCCCGGCCTGCGGCGACCGGTGGGCACGCGCCACCTGATCACGCAGACGCTCGAGGAGATCAGCCGCATCTTCCTCCGCCTGGGCTACACGGTGGCGACTGGCCCCGAGATCGAAACCCCGTACTACAACTTCGAAGCGCTCAACATGCCTGAATTTCACCCGGCGCGCGACATGTGGGACACCTTCTACGTTGCGACGGGCACAGACCGGCCCGGCTCGCTACTGCTCCGGACCCACACCTCGCCCATGCAGGTGCGCCTGATGGAGCGGCAGTCACCGCCCCTGCGGGTGATTGTGCCGGGCAAGGTCTACCGCCGGGATAATCCCGATGCCAGTCACCTGTTCATGTTTCACCAGGTCGAGGGGCTCGCGGTGGACTACGACCTCACTTTCGCCGACTTCAAAGGCACCATCGAATTCTTTGTGCGCGAATTCCTGGGACCGCGGGCCCGGACTCGGCTGCGGCCCAGCTATTTCCCCTTCACCGAACCCTCGGCCGAAGTCGATGCGAGTTGCCCTGTGTGCCTGGGCCGCGGTTGCCGCACGTGCAAGTCCACCGGCTGGATCGAGCTCATGGGAGCCGGCATGGTGGATCCGGCCGTCTATGGCTTTGTCCATTACGACCCGAAACGTGTCGTCGGCTTCGCCTTTGGCATGGGGGTGGACCGGCTGGCCATCCTCAAGTACGGGCTCGACGATATTCAGGTGCTGTTCGAGAACGATGTGCGGTTCCTCAATCAATTCCCGTGAGAACCCACCGTGAGAATCCTCTACGAGTGGCTCAAGGAGTTTGTCGAGTGCCCGGCACCAGCAGAGGAGCTGCGGGATCGCCTCTCGCAGGTTGGCGTGCCGGTGGACGCGGTCGAGGAAAGTCCGGTCGGTCCGGTGCTGGTCGCCGATCCGACGGCCAACCGTCCCGACTGCCTGGGCCATCTGGGCGTCGCGCGGGAGGTGGCGACGCTGTTCCGTCTGCCGCTGCAGGCGCCGCCGGTGCACCTGCGCGAGGCCGTTGAAGAAACGCGCACTGCCACCCGCGTGGAGCTGGCCGCACCGGAGATGTGCGGGCGCTACGTGGCGCGCCTGATCCGGAATGTCCGCGTCGGTCCTTCTCCCGAATGGCTTCGCAAACGCCTGCTGGCGCTGGGCCAGAATCCCGTCAACAACATCGTGGACGCCACCAACTACGTGCTGTTCGAGCTCGGCCACCCGCTGCACGCTTTTGACTTTGACCGCCTCGAGGGCGGCCGTATCGTCGTGCGCCGGTCGCGTGGCGGGGAGACCATCCGCACACTGGACGGCGTCGAGCGCATACTCCCCCCGGACACCTGCGTCATTGCCGATGCCACGCGTGCGGTGGCCATCGCGGGCATCATGGGCGGCGCCGAGACCGAGATTCAGTGGAATACCCGCAGCGTGCTCCTGGAGTCGGCCTGGTTCGATCCGGCCAGCATCCGCCGCAGCGCCAAACAGCTCGGGCTGCATACCGAGGCGTCCCTGCGGTTTGGCCGCGGCGCCGACCCGGAAATGGCTGAACTGGCTTCGCGCCGCTGTGCCGCGCTGATTCAAGAGCTTGCCGGCGGGGAGGTTCTGCGCGTCCCACTCGATCTGTACCCGCGCCCTCCGCGGCCGGTGGAGATCGTGCTGACGCGCAGCGAGTTGCTCCGTGTGCTCGGTGCCGACATCCCGGACGCCGATATCGAAGCGATCCTCGCCTATCTCGGATTTGCGCCCCGTGCCCTGGCCCCCGGACGCTGGCAGTGTCAGCGCCCCAGCTGGCGCCAGGACGTGAGCCGCGAAATCGACCTGATCGAAGAGGTGGCTCGGCACTACGGCTACGACCGCTTCCCCTCGCGACTCCCGCCCATCCGCGTCCCCCCTGCGGAGCCGCCGGCGCAACAGGCCGAGCAGCGACTGCGGCAGCGCCTGCTGGCGCTGGGCTACCAGGAGTTCATCGCCATCCCGCTGGTGGATCCGGCCGACGACGAGCTGTTTCGTCCGCCGCAGACCGAGCCCGTGCGTCTGGCCAACCCGCTTTCAGAAGAGCTCTCCGTGCTGCGTTCCTCGGGTATGGTCAGCCTCGTGCACACGCTGGCCTGGAATCTCCACCGCGGCCAGCGTACTCTGCGCCTGTATGAAATCGGTCGCCGCTATGCGCTCAGCCCTGCGGGCCAGCCGCTGGAAACGGCCGTGCTGACGCTGGGCCTCACCGGCCTGGCGCAGGAAAAGACGCTTTACACTCCCGAACGCGCTTTCGACTTCGCCGACCTCAAGGGGGATCTCGAAAGTCTGACCGAGCTGGCCGGTGGCGTGACGTGGCTTGAAGGCACACCGAGCTGGTTGCATCCGGGACGTTCCGGTCGGCTGCGGTTGATGCTCGATGTCTGCGGAGCCGAGGTTGGCGTTGCCGGCCAGCTCCATCCGCGGCTGGCCACTCACTGGAAGCTGCGGCAGCCTGTGTTTGTCGCCGAACTGCTGCTCGAACCCCTGCTGGACGCCTTCGAGCGCATGCGCGGCCGGCTCCGCTTTCGACCGATTCCGAAACTTCCCGCCGTCGAGCGCGACCTTTCGCTGGTCCTGGACCGGCACATCAGCTTTGCGCAGGTGCGCGCGGCTATCGAAGCGGCGGGAGTGCCGGCTCTGGCGGCCGTCGAACCACGCGACCTTTACGAGGGAAGCCCGATTCCCGAGGGCAAATATTCGCTGCTGATCCGGCTGCGTTTCCAGAGCAGCGAAGCCACGCTCACCGAAGCCGAGTTGAACGACTTCTTGAACCGCATCCTCGCCAGCCTCCAGCAACGGCTCGGTGCGACTCTCCGCGGGCCGCAGCCGCTTCCTTAGCCCTCATTTCTTGCAGCCGATGGAAGCTTCGAGCGCATCCGCCAGGCGGTGGGCCCAGAACTCGGCTTGCTCCGCATCCTCGGCCTCGACCATGACGCGCACAACAGGCTCGGTGCCGGAATAGCGCACCACGACGCGGCCCCGGCCGTCCAGCGCTGCTTCGGCCTGCTGCAACAGCGCCGGAAAGCTGCCGAGAGTTTCCAGCGGTGGCCTGGCGCGCACTGCGACGCTGAGCAGTTTCTGCGGGCAGTACCGCAGACCGCGCAGGTGCATCTCCAGTGGGCCTTTTTCGACAACCCAGTGAGCGACCTTCAAGGCTGTCAGCAGGCCATCTCCGGTCGGCCCATCGTCGAGGAAGATAATGTGGCCGGAAGGCTCGCCGCCCAGATTGGCATTGCGCCGCAGCATCTCCTCGACGACGTAGCGGTCGCCCACAGGCACCCGCACAAGCTGCAGGCCCAGCTCGGCCAGGGCGTGCTCCAGACCCAGATTGCTCATCAGTGTGCCCACCACGACGCTGCCGCGCAGCGTGCCCGCCGCCAGCATGTGCTGCGCTGCCACATACAGCACGCCGTCGCCATCGACAAGATTCCCCGCCGGCGTGGCGAAAATCGCGCGGTCGGCATCGCCGTCAAAGGCGACGCCCAGCGTCCCCGGCTTCCCACGCACCCGCTCGGCCACGCTCATCGGATAGAGCGATCCGCAGCCGGCATTGATGTTGCGCCCGTTCGGGGCGCAGTGCAGAGCGACAACCCGGGCCCCGAGAGAGCCGAAGAGTTCCGGAGCAAGCCGACTGGCCGCACCGTTGGCGCAATCCAGCACCAGTGTCAGCCCATCCAGGGGCCGTTCGCCGGGCACTTTCGCGCGCAACAGTTCCAGATACAACTCCGCCAGGCTGGGCTCGACAGCCAGCGGAGGAACATGCGCCGGCACCGATGCGCTTGCCCGAAGCACTTCGGCCTCCAGCTCGAGCTCGGACTGATCCGGAAGTTTCTGCCCGTTACGGCCTACGAGCTTGATTCCATTGTCCTGAAAGGGATTGTGCGATGCGCTGACGATGACTCCGGCATCGAAACCCAGCCGAGGAACCAGCTGGGCGATAGCCGGCGTGGGCAGCACGCCCGCATTCACAACTTCGGCACCGCTGGCGACCACTCCAGCGCCCACCAGAGCGGCCAGCCGCGGACTGGACTCGCGCGTATCCATGCCCACCAGCACGCGCCCGCCTCCGCGGGCCCGGACCAGGGCACCGACAGCCAGCCCAAGCGCATAGACAGTCGCGTCGTCCAGGGGAAACTGGCCCGGCATTCCCCGCACGCCATCTGTACCGAAGAGTTTCCGATGGGTCACGGGCATGGACATTGCACCAGCCGCGATTGTAATCTCCCGTCGCCGGGGACAGAAAATGCGTCAGCCTTCCAGCAGCGCCCGCAGCCGCTCCAGGCGTGCGCGGAGATCCCCGGGTGCCTGAAACAGTCGGATCGCTGCTATTCCGGCCGCACCGGCCTGCCGGCACAAGCAAGCCCGTTCTTCGTCAATCCCGCCAATCGCCAGCACCGGGATCCGCACGGCCTGCGCAGCCTCGCGCAAACGGTCCAGCCCCTGGGGAGGGCCGAACCCGGCCTTCGAGGGGGTCTCGAATACCGGTCCAAAAATGGCGTAATCGGCACCGGCCTGCTCGGCCGCACGGACCTCCTCCACAGAATGGCAGGAGACACCGATGCACAGGTCCGGCCATCCGGCGCGGCGCGACCAGTTGCGGACCAGTGCGGCCGGCAGCGACTGCGTGCCGAGGTGGACACCCTTTACGCCTGCAGCCAGCGCCACGTCCAGGCGGTCGTTGATCAACAGATCGGTGTGGCCAACACGCGCACGCGCCGCGCGCACTAGATCCAATAACGTTCGACCCGGCAGGTCTTTTTCTCGAATCTGAATCCAGTCCGCACCGGCCTCTGCCGCACGTGCCATGTGTTCAACAAGTGCGGTCTCCAGAGTGTCCCCGGGCGCTCGTGGCAGACCGCGCCGGTCCGTGACGTAACAGACAATAAATTTACCGCCTGTCAGCAGCACCGACGGGCCCGTCCAACAACGCCTGGGCTGCAAACAGAATGTCCACGGCGCCTAACCCCGAAATCGCCCCGCGCAGATACCCGTTGAGCATAAACGGGATCCAGCCCGGATGGCGGCTCAACAGGAAATTGGTTTCCCACAACGGAGTCCAGGGGAGCAACACGAGCAGCAAGCCCAGATCGAACCACGCAAAAGCCAGAATGGCCCGGCGGAGTCGGCTATTCACTACAGCCCTCAGGATTCGCTCTGCTCCCGCAGGGGCAGTGGTTGCTGGAAGGCCCGCGACGCCCACGAGGCAGCCGCGCGCACGGGCGCGAATGAAAATCGATGCAGAGGGCTCGGGCCGTGTCGGCGAAGCGCCTCCAGATGCTCCGCCGTCGCATAACCACGGTTCCGCTCCAGCCCATAGTAGGGATACCGCTGCGCCAGCTCGTCCATCAACCGGTCCCGGGCCTCTTTGGCCAGTATGGAGGCTGCCGCAATCGAGGCGCAGCGCGCATCGCCCCGGATCAAGTTGCGCTGCGGCAGCGGTAGATCCACGGCAAAGGCATCCGTCAGCAGAAAATCCGCCGGTGGCACAAGACGCAGAACCGCTTCCCGCATGGCCTGGCAGCTGGCGCGATGGATGTTCCAGGCGTCAATGCGTTCTGCATCCACCTCCGCCACCGCCCAGCTCAACGCCCGCTGGCGAATTTGCGCAGCAAGCTCTGTACGCCGGGCCGGCGACAGGGTTTTCGAATCCTGCAGCCCGCGCACAGGTCGGTCTGGGTCTAGAATGACCGCGGCCGCTACAACCGGCCCGAAGAGCGAACCGCGGCCCACTTCATCCACACCGGCAATCCTCTGATAGCCGGCGCGCCGGGCCTGCCGCTCGTAGCGCCACGAACAACTCATCGCGCCTTGCCGGCGCGATTCTAGCACAGGCCTCAGGAAGCTGTCCCTGTGCCGCCGCCGGCAGCGGCGACGGATTGCTCGGCAGCGCGGCCCGCGGTGCGCTGCTTCTCACGGATGCGCGCCGACTTGCCCTTGAGCTCGCGCAGGTAGTACAGCTTGGCCCGCCGCACGCGGCCGCGCCGGATGACTTCGATATGGGAAATGACCGGCGAATGCAGCGGGAAAATCCGTTCCACGCCAATCCCGTAACTCACCCGGCGCACTGTAAATGTCTCCGACGCCAGACGGCCACGCCGGCGAATCACGACGCCCTCAAAGGCCTGGATGCGCTCCTTTTCGCCCTCGCCCTCGCGCAACCGCACGTACACCCGCACGGTGTCACCGGGGCCAAACTCGGGAAGATCGGTCCGCAAAAGTGCAGACTGAACTTTCTCCATCTGCTGCTTCATGGCTCACCTTCTCTGCCGCAGTCTGGGCGGTGGGTCGGTTTCCTGTAGAAGTCCCTGCCTATGTTACCGAAACTGCTGCCGGGCGCCAAGCGATGCCTGCTATACTGGTGACGAACCTGCCGATTGCCCGAGGCGCATGGACCGCATCGTCGTTCTCCACTACCACGAACTCTGGCTCAAGGGTCGCAATCGCAGTTTTTTCCTGAGTCGACTTCTGCACGCCGTCCGACATGCACTGGAAGGCCTGCCTGTGAAAGGCGTCACGGCCGCATTCGACCGCGTGCTGGTCCAACTGGGTCCCGAGGCACCGGCGGCCGAGGTGGCCGCCCGGCTGCAGCGCATCCCCGGCATCGCCAACTTCGCCGTTGCGCGGCAGGCCCCGCGCGAGCTGGAAGCCATCTGCCGCACTGCCTGGGAAGAAATTCGCGACCGCAACTTTTCCACCTTCGCCGTCCGCGCCCGGCGCGGGGACAAATCTTTCCCTCTGCGCGGCGGGGAAATCGAACGCGAAGTAGGAGCCTACCTTCTGCGGGAGCTGAGTGCTGCCGGACGTGCCGCCCGGGTCCATCTGGACGCGCCGGAGCTCACCTGCTGGATCGAAATTCTGGCCGACCGCGCCCTGGTGTACGCCGAACGGTACTCCGGCGTCGGGGGGCTGCCGCCGAAAACTGCGGGCCGGCTCATGTGTCTGCTCTCGGGCGGCTTCGATTCCGCTGTCGCTGCCTACAAGATGATGAAGCGGGGCGCCTATCTGGCATTCGTCCACTTCTACGGCACCGGGGCTCGCCCGGGTGAGTCATCGCTGCACGTGGTGCGCGAGTTAGTGCGGCGGCTGACCCCCTATCAACTGGGTGGGTGGCTGTATCTGGTGCCCTTCGAGCCCGTGCAGCGCGAAATCGTACGGTTTGCGCCCGAGCCCTACCGTGTTCTGCTCTACCGGCGAATGATGCTGCGCATTGCCGCCAGGCTGGCTCCGGCCCATCGTGCCGCCGGCCTGGTCACCGGCGACAGCCTCAGCCAGGTCGCCTCGCAGACGCTCGAGAATCTCATCGCCGTGGACGCGGCTGTATCTCTGCCTGTGTTTCGCCCGCTGCTGGGCGACGACAAACAGGAAATCCTGGCCCTGGCGCGGGCCATCGGCACCTACGAGGTTTCCGCCGAGCCTTTCCACGACTGTTGTCCGGTGTTCCTCCCCCGCCACCCGGCCCTGCATGCCACCGCCGGCGAGCTGGACCGTGCCGAAGCTGAACTCCCCCTTGAGGCGCTCGTGCAGGCAGCAGCGACAGCGGCGGTGGTCGAGCGCTACCGCTTGAGCGGCGGAGCTGTCATTGCCGAAACTCTGCAGCGGCCCCAGATCCTGCCGGCAGCTCCCTCCGCGCAGCCGCTGGCTCCGGGCCCGTAGGTTCCATGGCCACCACCGTCTCTTCCGACGCTACGGCCTGGCTGAACCGTCTCCGCGGGCATCGCTATGCAGTTCTCGAAACCTATCGCGCCGACGGCACGCCGGTACGCACGCCCATGTGGTTCGTCATCCATGAGGGTCAGGTGTACATGCGCACACTCGCCACGGCAGGAAAAATCAAACGGATCGCGCGCAACCCGGCCGCGCGCCTGGCGCCCTGCGATCTACGAGGACGGCCGCTGGGCCCGTGGACTGCAGCCCGTGCGCGGATCGTGACCGGTGAGGAAGCCCTCCGCGCCAGCCAGATGCTGCGCCGGCGCTACGGCTGGCGCTGGGTCGTTCTCGATACCCTGAGCCGGGTGCGCGGGCACGCGCACACTGTTCTGGCTCTGGAACTCACCGCTCAGGTGCGATAGCTCGCATTGATGTCGACATAGTCGGCGGTCAGATCGCAGGTATACATGCGGGCCCGCGCGGTCCCGTGTCCGGCATGCAGCCGCAGGGAAACCACCGGCTGGCGCATGTTCTGGCTCACCGCCTGCTCATCGAAGGCCACCGGTCGGCCCCGCTGAAAGACCAGCGTATCGGCCAGCCAGAGCCGCGCGCGGGCAGGATCGAAGGCGACGCCCGAGCGTCCTGCGGCTGCCAGTACGCGTCCCCAGTTGGGGTCGCCGCCTGCCAGGGCAGTTTTCACCAGGGGCGAGGTGGCAATCGTTTCGGCGATCCGTCGCGCTGCCGCCTGGCTGGAGCAGCCGCACACCTCGATCTGGAGCACATGCCGCGCGCCCTCGCCGTCGGCCACAATGGCCACCGCGAGCTCGCGACACACTCGCTGCAGCGCCTGCAGAAATTTCCGATAGGCTGCAGTGCCGGGTTCGATCGCCGGCTCCTCCGCCGTGCCGGTGGCCAGCAGCACGACGGTGTCGTTAGTGGAGGTGTCGCCGTCCACGCTGATCGCATTGAACGTTTCCGCCACGGCAGCGCGCAGTGCCTTTTGCAGCACCGGCGGCCGCAGCCGGGCATCGGTCACGAGAAACGCCAGCATCGTCGCCAGGCGCGGATGGATCATGCCGGAACCCTTGGCGCAGCCCACAATCTGGAAACTCCGGCGGCCCGCACGGAAGCTCGCAGCGGCCAGCTTGACCCTCGTATCGGTGGTGAGAATCGCGGTGGCAAACTGCTCAAGAGACCGCGATGCGGTGTCCGCCGCAGCCAGCAGGGCCGGCACGGCTGTTTCGATCCGCTCAACAGGCAGTGGCACACCAATCACTCCGGTCGAGCACACCAGCACCTGCTCGCTTTCGCAGCCGATGGCGCGGGCCACCGCGCGCGCCATGGCCCGGGCGGCACGCAAGCCTTCGGGACCGGTCGCACAGTTGGCATTGCCCGAGTTCACGATCACCGCGCGCACACGTCCGCGAGTGGCCCGCAGATGTTCTCTAGAGACCACGACCGGAGCGGCCTGCAGACGGTTCTGCGTGAACACGGCTGCGGCGGCGGCCAGCTCGGGCCCCTCGATGAGCAGCAGGCCCAGGTCGGGCCGGCGGCGCTTGATGCCGCAGTGCAGACCCGCAAAGCGCGCCCGCCGCGGCGGGACCGGCACCGCACCCGCAACAGCCGTGACCCGGGTTTCTGTCGCGGTCGACGCACAGCAAACAGCCGCGCTCATGAGTCCTCCCAGAACGTCAGCGCCGCCAGCCGTGACGGCAACTGCTCGAGCGCCGTACGCACGCTCGCCGCAGCGGTGCCGCCGGGAACCGCACAGCGACCGATCGCCGCGTCCAGTTGCACCTGCTGCTTCCAGTCGGCATCGAGCACCGGCGAGAGCTTCTGCAGCTCCTCCGGCACGAGCTCGGTCCACGGCACGCCGCGGCGTTCGGCTTCGCGCACCAGCTTTCCCACCAGCTCGTGCGCCTCGCGGAAGGGCACTCCCCGCTGCACCAGAGCTTCGGCAGCCACCGTGGCCAGCAGCCCCGGGTCGGCCGCGCTCTGCCGAAGCTGGTCTTCGTTCCACTGCCATTCCGCCACGGCGGCGGCTGCCATGCGTGTGGCAGCCAGCACGCGGTCGTGTGCCTCGAACAGCGGTGGCTTGTCCTCCTGCAAATCCCGGTGATAGCTCGCCGGCAGGCCCTTGAGCACCGTGGCCACGGCCACCAGCGCACCCAGCACGCGGCCCACGCTGCCGCGAACGAGTTCCCAGGCATCGGGGTTTTTCTTCTGCGGCATCAGGCTGCTGCCGGTGGAAAACCGCTCCGAGAGCACGAGTCGGCCAAACTCCGGCGTCGCCAGCAACACCGCGTCGCTGGCCAGACGGCCGAGGTGCAGACCGATGCCGGTGAGCGCGAACAGATAGTCGAGCACAAAGTCACGGTCGCCGACCGCATCGAGGCTGTTGGCGGTCATCCGCGAAAAGCCCAGCGCGCGTGCCAGCGCCCAGCGATCGATCGGCAGCCCGGTGCCGGCCAGAGCACCGGAGCCGAGCGGGCATGCGTCGGCCGCATCGCAGGCCTGCCGGAGCCGTACGAGGTCACGCAAAAAAGCCTCCGCATGGGCCAGCAGAAAGTGCGAAACGAGAATGGGCTGGGCCGGCTGCAGGTGCGTCTGGCCCGCCATGGGAAGGCCGAACACATGTTCGGCCTGGCGGTGCAGCGATTGCACCAGCACGGCAACCGCTCCACCGGTCTGGCGTGCGGCGTCGCGCACGAACAGCCGCGTTGCCGTGACCACCAGCTCGTTACGGCTGCGGCCTGCCCGCAGCTTGCCTCCCAGCGCTCCCAGACGCTCGACGAGCGCCGCCTCGACGAAACTGTGCACGTCTTCGACGTCGCCGTAGCGGTCAAGCCAACCAGGGTCGGACCGCACAGCCTGCTCCAGCTCATCAAGAGCCGTGCGCAGCCGCGCAGCCTCCTCCGGCGTCAGTACACCCGCACCGACCAGCGCATCCGCCCAGGCGCGGTCAATCGCCAGCTCGTAGGGCAGCAGGCGCCGGTCGAAGCCGAACGAATTCGAGAAGCGAGCAAACTCCGCATCCGGGGCGGTTGAAAACCGCCCGCCCCATAAACGTCCGCTCTGACTCATGCCGGGACCCCGCGGCCCGGCTGCACCACTGCCAGGCCAAGCAGGCGGATGAAGCCGGTGGCGTCCTGAGGGTTGTAGCCGGCCATGCGGAAGCTGGCCAGATCGGTTCGATACAGCGAGTTGGGGGACTGTCGCGACAGCACGGTGATGTTGCCGCGATACAGCCGCAGGCGCACCGAACCGCTCACCGGTCGCGCTGCAGCAGCAAAAAAGGCATCGAGCGCCTCGCGCAGCGGCGTAAACCACATGCCGTAATAAACCAGCTCGGCGTAACGCAGCGACAGGGGCTGTGCCAGATGGAGGGTCTCCCGGTCCAGACACAGCGCCTGCAGCTCGCGGTAGGCCGCCATGAGCAGCGTCCCGCCGGGCGTCTCGTAGGCTCCCCGGGACTTGATCCCGACCAGACGGTTTTCGACGATGTCGGTGCGTCCAACACCGTGGGCCGCCGCCAGAGCATTCAGGCGCTCGAGCAACGCCACCGGGCCCAGTCGCTCTCCATCCACGGCCACCGGAATGCCGGCCTCGAATCCAATTTCGACTTCGGCACCCTCCTCCGGTGCCCGCTCGGGAGCCACCACCCACTGCCACATGCTCTCCTCGGGAGCACAGGCTGGATCCTCGAGCCGGCCGCCTTCGTGGCTCAGATGCCAGAGGTTGCGATCGCGGCTGTAGAGCTGGCCTGAACTCTGCTCGACAGGGACGCCGTGACTGCGGGCATAGTCGAGCGCCTGCTCGCGCGAGCTGATCTTCCACTCCCGCCAGGGCGCGATCACCTCCAGCTCGGGCGCCAGAGCGCGATAGGCCAGCTCGAAGCGTACCTGATCGTTTCCCTTGCCGGTGCACCCATGCGCCAGCGCATCGGCACCCACCCGCCGCGCCACCTCCACCTGACGTCGGGCCAGAACGGGCCGGGCCATCGCAGTGCCCAGCAGATACTTCTGCTCGTAGACGGCGCCCGCCCGGAGCGTGGGCCAGACCACATCCGTCACAAATTCCTCCTTCAGGTCCTCCACCACGCACTGACCGGCTCCGGTCGCCAGCGCCTTGCGCTGCACTGCCTGGAGATCGTCGCCCTGACCCACGTCACCGACCATCGCCACGACTTCGCATCCGTAGGTTTCTCGCAGCCAGGGGATGATGATGGACGTGTCCAACCCGCCCGAATATGCCAGCACGACCTTCCGGGGCACTTCCGCCTCCTTGCCTGCAGAGTTCAGCCGAGCAGCTTCAACAAAACCGCCCGAGCAGTATGCAAACGGTTTTCCGCCTGCTCGAAGACCAGCGACTGCGGAGATTCGAGCACCTCGGCAACGACCTCCTCGCCGCGATGGGCGGGCAGGCAGTGGAGAAAGACGGCACCGGGGGCTGCCAGCTCCATCAACCGAGGCGTCACCTGAAAGGGGGCAAAGACGCGCCGCCGGTGCTCGGCTTCATGTTCCTGCCCCATACTGGCCCACACGTCGGTGTAGACGGCCCGCGCATCTCGCACCGCCTGCTCGGGAGCATGGAAGAGTGCAAGCTGCGCGCCCGTCTGTGCAGCGATGGCCCGTGCCCGGCTGACCACTTCTGGATCAGGTCCGTACCCGGGCGGGGTGGCCACCCGCAGCGACAGGCCTGTCTGCGCCGCCATCACCAGCAGCGAATGACAGACGTTGTTTCCGTCGCCCACATAAGCCACCGGCAGCCCCTGTAGACCGCCAAAGCGTTCCTGCAGGGTGAACGCATCGGCCAGGGCCTGGCAGGGGTGGAAGCGGTCGGAGAGCGCGTTGATCACAGGGACCGCCGCGCACCGTGCCAGCTCCTCCAGCGTCTGCTGGGCATAGGTGCGTGCGGCCATGGCGTGGACCCAGCGTTCCAGATTGCGCGCCACATCGCACAGGGCCTCGCGCTCACCCAGACGCGTACCGGTGTAGTCGAGAAAAATCGCCGTCGCGCCCAGCCCCGCTGCGCCTACTTCGAAGGTCACTCGGGTGCGCAGCGAGGGCTTCTCGAAGATCAGGGCGATGAACTTTCCGCGGAGCGATCGCCGGAACCGTTCCGGCCGCGCCTTCAGCCGCGCGGCCAGTTCGAGCAGCTCGCTCACTTCCGCTGGCGTCCACTCCAGCCCGGTCAGCAGATCGCTGACGGCCGAGTACACCGCAGTTGCCGTGCCCATCGCGATCATCCTCCTCCCGCACCGGACCCGGCCGCCGCGGCATATTCCGCTTCGGCCCGGGCCAGCACGCCTGCCAGTCGCTCGAGACAAGCATCCACCTCGGCGGCGGTGACGATATATGGGGGCAGCAGACGGAGCACGCGTTCATGCGTGCAGTTGATGAGCAGCCCCGCCTCGAGCGCGCGCTCAACCACCGCGGCCCCTGGCGCCCGCAGCTCGATGCCCAGCATCAGACCCTCGCCCCGCACCTCCCGCACCAGACCGCAGCGCGTGGCGATCCCCTCGAGACCGGCGCGCAGTTGCGCGCCGCGGGCGCGAATGTTCTCGAGCAGGTTCTCGTCCTCGATGACGCGCAACACCTCGAGCGCCACCGCGCAGGCCAGCGGCCCGCCTCCGAAGGTGGACCCGTGCAGTCCCGGTGTCAGCACCTCGGCCACCTCGTTGCGGGCCAGCACGGCGCCCAGCGGCAGCCCTCCGGCGAGCGGCTTGGCCAGCGTCATGACATCGGGTGCCTCGCCCAGCCGCTGCCAGGCAAACCAGTTTCCCGTGCGGCCGAGACCGCACTGAATCTCATCGGCGATCAGCAGTGCACCCGACTGGGCCGTGAGCGCCCGCGCCCGCTGCCAGAATTCCCGGCTCACGGGCCGAATGCCGCCTTCACCTTGCACCGGCTCCACCACAACGGCGCAGACTCCGGCGTCGAATTTCTGCTCGAGATCGGCCACGTCGTTGAAGGCGACAAAGTCCACGCCTGGCACCAGAGGCTCGAAGGGCTCGCGATACGCTGCGGGCCAGGTCACAGACAGCGCTCCGCATGTTCGGCCGTGAAAGGAACCCTCGACCGCCAGCCAGCGGGTCGCGTTGCGTCCGTTCCGCCGCGCCCACAGCCGCGCCAGCTTGAGCGCTGTTTCGATGGCCTCGGCGCCGCTGTTGGTGAAAAACACCCGGTCCAGGCCGCTCAGCTCGGCCAGGCGCGCCGCCAGCGGCTCCTGATAGGGATGGTGATAGAGATTGGAGACGTGGATCAGGCGCGCGGCCTGTCCGGCGATCACGGCGTGCAGGCGCGGATGCGCATGACCCAGCGCGTTGACCCCAATGCCGCTCAAAAAGTCCAGATACCGTTGTCCGCTGGAGTCTCTCAGCCAGCATCCTTCGCCGGCCACAAAGACCACCGGCGGTCGCCGGTAGGTGTTCATCAGGTGTGGCGTCAGGGAAATGGCAGGAGCGGTCGGCTCGGGCATGGGCATCTCCGGTACCTCAGCGCACGCCGGCGCAGCTTGCCGCTTCCGGATGAATGCGGGTCCCGGCCACGGGATGGCCCTGCACCGCCGCGAGCAATGCGCCTGGAACGGTTCCTGGCACCAGGCACACCTCACGCACACCCGCATCGAGGGCGCGGCGGCAGGCTTCGAGCTTCAGCGCCATACCCCCGCGCACCTTGCCCGTGCGCACCAGTTCGTCCAACTGGCCGTAGTGGACGGCGGGAAGCACCTGCCCGTCATCCAGCACGCCGGCGACATCGGTCAGGAAGATGAGCTGGTCGGCCCCCAGGTACTCGGCTGCAGCCGCGGCCATGTGGTCGGCATTGATGTTGTAGAGCTCACCCTTCTCGTCCGCACCGAGACAGGCAACCACGGGCACCAGCCCGGCCTCCCAAAGCCGCTCGAGCACCTCGGTCCGCACGCCCGCCAGATAGCCCACATAGCCGAGCGTGCCCTCCTCGCCCGCGACCACCATGGGCTCTGCCCGGAACAGCAACGCGTCGGCGCCGCAGAGCCCGATCGCGGGGGCACCGGCCGCAGAAATAGCCGCCGCCAGACGCTTGTTGAGCAGGCCGGCAAAGACCATCACCGCAGCGTCCCGCGTAGCCCGATCCGTCACACGCAGCCCGCGCACGAACCGGCTCGGCAGGCCTAGCCGCTCCAGCATGGCCGTAAACGGCCGGCCGCCGCCGTGCACCACGAGCAACTGCACGCCGTCCTGCGCCAGCGCGGCAATCTGCCGGCTGGCGTTGTCAAAACCTCCCTCCGACTCAAACAGCGCACCGGCCAACTTGACCACGATCCTCACCGCAGTCCCTCGTCCTCGGAATAGCCCAGCATCAGGTTCATGTTCTGCACGGCCTGCCCGGCAGCCCCCTTGCCCAGATTGTCCAGACAGCTCACCACCACCAGCCGCCTGCCCTCGGCGTCAGTCGCCACACCGAGATCGCAGAAGTTGGTCCGCACCACATGGCGCACTGAAGGCACCGTGCCCGCCGGCCAGATCCGGATCAGCGGCCGGTCTGCGTAATAGGACCGGAACAGTTGCTCGACCTCGGCGGCCGTGCGTGGTGGCCGCAGCCAGAGATGCAGCGTGGCCAGCAGGCCGCGTTCGAGCGGCAGCAGGTGCGTTGTGAAGATGAACTGAGCCGGATCGGACAGTTGGAGCCGACTCAAAATCTCCGGTTCGTGGCGATGTGCAAACAGATTGTAGGCGCGAAAATTCTCGTTGACCTCGACGAAGTGCGTCTCGGCTCTGGGCTGGCGGCCGGCGCCGCTGACTCCGGATTTGGCGTCGCAGACAATGCCACGGTCCAGGTCCACCCAGCCGGCTTCGAGCAATGGCTGCAGGCCCAGCAGGACCGCCGTGGGGTAACAGCCCGGATTGGCCACCAGCCGCGCCCCGGCCAGCCGGGCACCCAGCTCCGGCAGCCCGTAAACCGCTTTCTCCAGCAACCGCACCGCCGCGCCGTCAAGCCCGTACCAGCGGCGGGCCTGCTCGACGCCCATCCGAAAGGCGCCGCTGAGATCCACCACACGCAAACCCGCCTCGACCAGCTCCGGCACAAGTTCCGCCGAAACCTCCGCCGGAGTCGCCAGAAAAACAATCGCGGGTTTTTCCTCCGCCACCGCCTGCACCGACAGCGGGCGGCAGGGGGCCTCGACCACGCCACGCCATTCGGGATAGAGCTCGCTCAGGCAGCGCACGGGCTGGCCGTCACGCAGATAGCAGGTGAGCCGCTGCAGGCGCGGATGGCGCAGCAGCAGCCGGGCCAGCTCGCCGCCGGCGTAACCCGTCACTCCGATCAGAGCCACGGTTGTCACTTCACCAGCTCCTCGATGCGCCGCGCCACCGCGCGGCAGGCCTGCCGCGTCGGCAGGATGACCAGAACGGTGTCATCGCCGGCGATGGTTCCCGCGACTTCAGGCCACCGCGCGGCGTCTACCGCCGCCGCCAGCGGCTGCGCACCGCCCGGCGGCGTCTTCAGCACCAGCAGGTTCTGGGCCGGCCGGATGTCGCGCAGGAACTCGCGCAGCGCGCGCTCCAGCGGGCCGACCGCCGGCGGCTCGCCACCCGCCAGCGGCCGGTAGCCGGCGGCCGTTTTCACCAGACCGAGCTCGCGCAGATCGCGCGAGAGCGTGGCCTGGGTCACCCGGACGCCCATCTGCGCCAGCCGTCGGCGGAGCTGCTTCTGGCTGCGGATGGGCTCGGTCTCGATCAGCTTCAGAATCTGTCCCTGCCGGTAGGCTTTCTGGTCGGCCATGCCGGTCGTTTAAATATTCAAATGACCGAAATTTTATACATACTCGGCCATCCGCGTGTCAAGCCATGATGCACTTCCAGCAGGCCAGGATGGGCTTCTCAGCGCTTGGGCTGCGCCCCGCCGAACCGCGGCCACAGATCCGGGCGCACGAAGGTGAAGGCCACCGGCACCACGCTCGGAACCGGCCGGTCCCCCAGCCGCGCCGGCCGGAACTTCCACTGGGCGATGGCCTGCTCGGCCTGGCGCGTGAGCGGCGGAATATCGTTCAGCACGCGCACCTGCTCGATTTCACCGGTCTCGCTGAGGTGCACCTCGAGAATGACTGTGCCGAAGGCAACGGAATTGACCGGATAGGTCGGCTCCACAGTGGAAACAACGGTGGCGGGATGAAACGGCGGCAAGGTCGGTTGCTGCGCGGGCGCCGGCAGCAGCAGGCCGGCCAGCAGGATCAACACCAGCAGACGATGCATGGGCCACCTCCTCAAGGTGCCGGGCAGCGCCTCCCACCCGGTGCCAGCTTAGCGCACTTCGTGCCGGCGGCCGCGGCCGTCGTGCCCGCCGATGTCGCGAGATTCACTCCCGGACCTGCCTCAGGACGAGGCCGAGCAGCAGCCATGCCGCCAAGGCACCGTACTCAGCGGCAGTCAAATGCCCGGGCACCACGGGGAGCAGCTTCATCAGCACCAGAGCGCCGGCCACCAGCGCTCCCAACCCGCCCAGCAGGCGCGCTCCCCGCGCAGGTCGCAGGCGGACACAGGTCAGGCAACTGGCCAGCCAGCCCAATCCGGCGGCCAGCGAGCCCACCTCCGCAATCGGCACCAGTAACCGTTCCCCTCCCAGTGAGACCGCCGCCGTGGCGATCCCGAGCGCGACCACCGCCACGCCCGGCGTCCTGTAGCGCTCGTGCACCGTGCCCAGGCGGGTGGGCAGCCATCCCCGGCGGCCCAGCGCATACAGCATCCGCGAGGCGGCCAAGAAGTTTCCGTTGAAGACCTTGATCAGCGAAGCCAGGGCGGCCGCGAAAATCATCCGCACCCACCACCCGCGCCCAATTGTGTGCTCAAAGGCCACGGCTGTCAGGAAACCGCGGTCCATCAGCTCCCGCCAGGGCGCCACCCAGGCGACGACGCCTATCACCCCCACGTAGAACACCGTGGCCACCCCAATGGCCAAAACCATTGCCTGAAGGAAACCCTCGACGGGAAAATCCGGCACCGATTCCTCAGCGCATTTAGGCACAGCTTCGAAGCCGGTCATGAAGTAGGGGACCACCTGCAGCACCAGCAGCACGGCCACACCCGGGGCATGCGCGAATAGCGGCTGCAGATTCGCCGCCTGCCCCTGCAGCAGGCCCGCCGCCCCGAAGGCCGCGAACAGCAACCACAACAGCAGCGTGGCCCAGTTCTGCAGCCGGGAACTCCAGCGGATGCCGCGATAGTTCACCGTCGTGATGGCCGCGGTGAGCACCAAACCGGTGAGCACGCGGGGCAGCGGCTGTCCACCGAGCAACCCTAGGGGCCAGCGGTTGAGCGGCGGGAGCAGATAGGCAGCTATCTTGCCAATGGCAGCCGCTTCCCAGGGACACACAATGCCGTAAGCGAGCACCATCATCCATCCCGTGAGTAGGCTCACAGACTGCGGAAACACCCGCTCGGTGTAAGCCACTTCGCTGGCCGCATCCGGAATCGCACCCGCCAGCTTCCCGTAGACCCAGCCAACCGGTAGCAGCGCCACACCGCCGACAGCGAAGCCCAGCATGGCGCCGGCGGGGCCCCCGCGCCGCAGCCAGTCGTCCATGACCACAAGCCACCCCGCCCCCACCATCGTGCCAAAGGCCAGGGTGAAGTAATCCAGCACCCGCAGTGCCCGTGCCAGCACGGTCGTCACAACCTCTGCGCGGCATCATAGCAGTGGACGCCGAGGTGGTCGGTCGCTATGCTCCCGCTGCAGAGCCGACCCGCCATGCACCGCCGGGAGTCACTGGCCGAACTGGTCCACGAGTTCTCCCGCCACAGCACCTCTGCTGCGTGGGTGCACTACACAGGATTCCGCCGCCGGGTGTGGAGCTACCGGGAGACTCTGGAGCTGGCCGAAGCGGTAGCCGCCGAGCTCAGCGCGCGCGGCATCGCCCGGGGTGAGCGCATCCTGCTGTGGGGCGAAAATGCTCCGCAGTGGGCAGCGGTGTTCTGGGCTTGCGCACTCACCGGCGTTGTGGCCGTCCCCCTGGATTCCAACACGACCGCTGCCTTTGCGGCCGAGGTTTTACGCCGCACCGGGGCACGGCTGCTGTTTGCCGACGAGCCGCGCGCGCGGCAAGACCTCGGAATTCCGGTGCTCGTCCTCGACCGCCTGGAAGAGCTTCAGCAAGCCTCTACCATCAGCCCGGCTATCCCCGTCCCGCTGACGCGCAACGATCCCCTGGAGATCGTCTTCACCTCGGGCACCACCGGCGATCCGCGCGGCGTCGTCATCACCCACGGCAACGTGCTCGCCAATCTCGAGCCGCTCGAGGCCGAAATGGCGCGCTACCGGCGCTACGAACGGCTGGTTCATCCGCTGCGCTTTTTGCATGTGGTCCCGTTCAGCCACGTCTTCGGCCAGTTCATGGGCCTGTGGGTACCGGGATTACTCGGCGCGGTGACCGTGCTGCCCGGAACCACCCATACCGGAGACGTGCTGCGAATTCTTCGCCGCGAACGGATCTCCGTGCTGGTCACCGTTCCGCGCCTTCTGGAGAACCTGAGGGAAAAAATCGAGCGCGACCTTGCCGCCGAAGGTCGCCTGGAATGGTTTCAACGAGAGCTTGAGCGGGTCGAGGGGATGCATTTCCTCCGCCGGTGGTGGCGGCTGCGGCATGTGCGCCGGCGACTGGGCTGGCATTTCTGGGCCATTGTGACCGGTGGTGCATCGCTGTCCCCTGAACTGGAACGCTTTTGGAGCCGGTTGGGCTGCGCGGTCATCCAGGGCTACGGTCTGACCGAAACGGCGGCCCTGATCGCCGTCCAACACCCTTTCGCGCTGGCCCCGGGATCAATTGGTCGGCCACTGCCTGGCCGCGATGTGCGCATCTCCGAGACGGGCGAACTGCTCGTGCGGGGAGAAAGCATTGCCGCAGGCTACTGGCGCCAGGCCGGTCGGCTCGAGCCGGTCGCTGGAGAGGAAGGCTGGTTTCACACGGGCGATCTCGCCGAAATGGACGCGCAGGGCCGGCTGTACTTCAAAGGCCGCCGCAAGAACGTCCTGGTCACGCCCGAAGGGATGAAAGTATATCCCGAAGATCTCGAAGCCGTCCTGAAGCGGCAGGCGGCCGTGCGCGATGCGGTCGTGGTGGGGCTGCCCGAAAATGGCAACCAGGTACCCTGCGCCGTGCTGCTCGTGCGCGGCGGCAGCGAATCCGAAGCCGAAGCCGCTGTTGCCGAGGCTAACCGTCACCTGGCCGGGCATCAAAAAATCCGTCACTGGCTGGTCTGGCCCGAACCCGATTTCCCGCGCACGCCGACAGGCAAGCCGCAGCTCTACCGCATCGAGTCGTTCGCCCGGGAACGATTAAGCAGCCCGGGGCCTTCGGGCCCAGCGCAGCCCGCCCGCGAACTGCCCGCCCTGCTGGCACGCCTGACCGGCCGGCCGGCCGAGCGCATCCGGCCCGAGGCCGCACTGGGTCGCGAGCTGGGCCTGAGCTCGCTCGAGCGCGTCGAGCTGCTGGCCGCACTCGAAGAGCACTATCAGGTCGAGCTCGATGAGGCCGCGGTGACGGAAACCACGACCGTGGCGGATCTGGAACGACTGCTGGCGGCACCGGGCACACCGGAAGCCCGCCGCGCCTACCCGTATCCCGCATGGGCACTGGCCGAACCGGTGCGCCTGCTGCGCATCCTGGCAGGCTATGTGCTCTGGTGGCCGGCACTGCTGCTGCTGGGTTGGCCGTGTGTGCTGGGCCGCGAGCGACTGCGCGGCGTGCAAGGACCCGTGGTGGTGGTCTCCAACCACATCACCAGCATTGACGTTGGATTCGTGCTGGCCGCGCTGCCGGCACGCTTGCGCCACCGAATCGCCGTGGCGATGGAAGGTGAACGACTGGCCGCGATGCGGTATCCCGCGGCGACTGCCGGCTGGCTGCGGCGCCTGGGCTGGCAGGCGCTCTACGTCCTGCTGGTGGCGCTGTTCAACGTCTTCTCCCTGCCGCAGCGGTCCGGCTTCCGCGAAAGCTTCCAGTACGCGGGCACCTGCGTGGATCGCGGCTACAGCCTGCTGATCTTTCCCGAAGGCGGCCGGACTCCTGACGGCCGCCTCCAGCCCTTTCGTCCCGGCACGGGTCTGCTGGTGCGCGGACTGCACCTGCCTGTGATTCCAGTGCGCATTGACGGCTTGTGGGAGCTCAAGCGTGCCCGCCGCCACTGGGCACCGCCGGGGAAAATTCGCGTGATGGTCGGTGCACCGCTGGCGTTCTCGCCCGATCTGTCTGCCGAAGAGATCACCGCCCGGCTCGAAGAGGCCGTCGCCACACTGCAGCCGCCGGGCACCTGATGTGGTATGGTGTGCCCCGACTGGAGGGTTGTATTTTCCGCGCCTCGAGGAAGCCATGAACGACCGCCCCAAATGGCTGCACCTGTTTCTGCTGGTTGCGCTCGTGCCCGTGCTGGCCGCACTGGCCATCGGGGGCCAGCAACCGTCGGCTGCACCGTCGCTGGCCGCCCTGTTCACGAAGCAGGAGGTGATGATTCCCGCCCGCGACGGCGTCCGCCTCCACACGGAAATCTACATGCCCAAAAACGCCAGCGAGCCGCTGCCTTTTCTGATCACCCGTACCCCGTACGGTCTCAACGATGACGAACAGGGTTTCTCGCGCCTGCTCGGGCTGTATCGCGAAATGATTCCTGACGGCTACATCTTTGTCTTCCAGGACATCCGCGGGCGCTACGGCTCCGAGGGCCAGTTCGTCATGCAGCGCATGCCGTGCGAGCCGCCGCGGCCCGGCTGTATTGACGAAGGCACCGACACCTACGACACCATTGACTGGCTGCTGAAGAATGTTCCCGGAAACAATGGCCGTGCCGGCATTCTGGGCATTTCCTACGGGGGCTGGCTGACGGCCATGGCGCTGCTCCACCCGCACCCGGCGCTCCGGGCAGCCTCCGAACAGGCCTCGCCTGCCGACATGTTCCTCGGCGATGACTTCCACCACAACGGTGCCTTCCGCCTCAGCTACGGCTTCGAGTACGCGGCCATGATGGAAACCGGCAAGACGAATGTGCTGTTCCAGTTCGATCGCTACGATACCTTCCAGTGGTATTTAGCCCTGGGGCCGCTCAGCAACGTGGACCGACGTTACCTGCACGGCCGCATCCCCACCTGGGAAAACTTCGTCCAGCATCCCAACTACGACAGCTTCTGGCAGCGCCAGGCCACCTGGCCGTACTTCGAGCGGCTGACGCTGAGCGTGCCGAACCTGAATGTGGCCGGCTGGTGGGATCAGGAAGATTTCTACGGGCCGCTGAAAATTTACGAAGCTTCGGAAAAACACGACGTCCACCACTACAACTACCTGGTCGTGGGCCCGTGGAATCACGGAGGCTGGGCGCGGGGCGACGGCGACCGGCTGGGCCCCATCCCCTTCGGCAGCCCCACGTCGCGGTATTTCCGAGAGCAGATCCAGGCCGCGTGGTTTGCCTACTGGCTCAAGGACCGTGGGAAGCTCCCGCTGCAGAAGGTGCTCACATTCCAGACCGGCAGCAATCGGTGGCAGGCCTACAGTGCCTGGCCACCCCAGGAGAACATCGAACGGCGGCGGCTCTATCTGCGCGCCGGGGGCCGGCTGGCTTTCGAACCCCCGAGCGAGACCGGACCCGCCTTCGACAGCTACCTCTCCGACCCCTTCCATCCCGTTCCTTACCGCCACCGCCCCGTCGAGGAAACCTACGGACCGGGCAGCCGCTGGTACACCTGGGAGGTCGAGGATCAGCGGTTCGTCGAGAACCGGCCGGATACGCTGAGCTGGGAAACCCCGCCGCTCGGCCACGACCTCACCGTGACGGGCGACATCGTCGCTCATCTGTACGCTTCCACGACCGGCAGCGATAGCGACTGGGTGGTCAAGCTCATTGATGTCTATCCCGAAGACTACGCCACCCAGCACGAGCTGGCCGGTTACGAGCTCATGGTGGCCGGCGAAATTCTCCGCGGGCGCTTCCGCAACAGCTTCTCGCATCCCGAACCGGTCCAGCCCGGCGCCGTGACCGCCTACAGCATCGATCTCCACACCAACAATCACACCTTCCTCAAAGGGCACCGCATCATGGTGCAGATCCAGAGCACCTGGTTCCCGCTCTACGACCGCAACCCGCAGCGTTTTGTGCCCAACATCTTCCTTGCGCGGCCGCAGGATTTTCAGCGAGCTACGCAGCGCATCTACCGCTCTCGCCGGTTTGCGTCCTATATTGAGCTTCCGATCGCAGCCCGGTAGGTGTGCACGCTGATCGCGGCGGGGCTCGGCATTGCGCCATGGAGGATCGGCCGAGCTGGATTTGGCTGCGCCAGGCACCGCAGGGCATCCACGCCCGCCAACCGGCAACCCCGCGGCTCGGCGCGCTGAGCAGCCCGTTCAATCCTCCCACGCGTGCGCATCGGGCGCTGGCCGAGGCCGCCCTCGCACAGCTCGATCTGCATGAAGTCGTCTGCGTTCTGCCAGCGCACCTGCCGCACAAGCCGGAACTCGAACTCCCGGTCACCGTGCGCGCCGATCTGCTCCGGCGCGCGCTCGAGGATCATCCCCGTCTGGGAGCGGCGCTGTGCTCGGGGGCGCTGCTGCTGGAAATTTACGAGGCGCTGGCGCCGGTGTACCCCTCCGGAACCCGGGTCTACTTTTTGCTTGGCAGCGATGCCGCCGAGCGCATTCTGATCGCCTGGCCCTACCCGGACCGGGCCGCCGCCCTGGCAGAGATGTTCTCTCGCTTCGAGGTTGCCGTCGCCGACCGCGACAAAAAATTCGACCCCTCCTGCGATCCACTCCTGCAGGCCTACGCACATCGCATCCATCGGCTACAGCTCGACCCGCAACTGGCACGGATTTCCTCGACTGCGGTGCGGGAAAGGCTCAAGCGGGGTGAGCCGGCTCATGACGCCCTACCGGCAGCGGTCGCCGCGGCGATCGGAACGCTGGGGCTTTACCGAGGCCCCGCCGCGGGGCCTGCACCCCATGTGCCCGCACAACCTCCGCGGGACAGCAACTGACCGCCGGGACCGCTACCAGATCCGACAGCGCTGCTCGGCCGGCCGCACCATCGGATCGCCGTGTTTGCAGCCGAAGGCGTGCGCAAATTCCGGCAGGTTCGCCAGCGGACCAATCACGCGGAAGCGCGCCAGCGGATGCGGATTGACGTGCACCATCAACCGAATGTACTCCGGGCGCTCCTTTTCCGCCCAGATGCGGGCGTAGGCCAGAAAGAACCGCTGGGCGGGCGTCAACCCCTGAAGCTTCTTCCCGGAGCGGAATTCAGGGGTCATGGCAAACGCCCGGTAGGCGATGGTAAGGCCCCCCAGGTCGGCGATGCTCTCGCCGAGGACCAGATGCCCGTTTTCGTGTAGATCATCCAGCGCGACATAGCTGTCGAATTGCCGCGCCACGCATTCGGCCCGCTCGGTGAAACGCCGCGCGTCCTCCGGAGTCCACCAGTCGCGCAGGTTGCCACGGGCGTCGAACTTCCGCCCTTCGTCATCGAACCCGTGGGTCATTTCGTGCCCGATGACCGCTCCAATGCCGCCGTAATTCAATGCATCATCGGCTGCCGGATCGAAAAACGGCGGCTGCAGGATCCCGGCCGGAAACACGATTTCGTTGCGCGGGGGGTTGTAATACGCATTCACCGTGGGCGGCGTCATATCCCATTCGGTGCGATCGACTGGGCGCCCGATCTTTGCAAGATCGCGCTGGAACTGAAAGGCCCGCCCGGCGAGCACATTCACCACATAAGGTCCGCGCACCACGTGGAAGGCCCCGTAGTCGCGCCAGTGGTCGGGATAGCCGATCTTGACCGTCATCCGGTCGAGTTTGTCCAGGGCGGCCTGGCGCGTCTCGGGGCTCATCCAGTCCAGCGTCTCGAGGTCCTGGCGCAGCGCTGCCATCAGATTGCGAACCATCCGCAGTGCGGCTTCTTTGGCAGCTGGCGGGAAGGCGCGTTCGACGTACTTCTGGCCCAGTGCCTCACCCAGCAGACGATCGGTCGCTTCGACGCAGCGCTGCCAGCGGGGGCGCTGCTGCTGTGCCCCGGTCAGCACCCGGCCATAGAAGTTGAAATTTTCCTCCTCGAACGCGGTGGGCATAGCGGTCGCCAGCGCATGGACGAGGTGCCAGCGAAGATAGGCCTTCCACTGTTCGAGCGGCACGCTGGCCAGTTCGCGATCCATCGCGCGGAAAAACCCCGGATGGACCACATTGAGCTCGGCGACGCTCTCCACGCCCACCTCGCGCAGATATCGTTTCCAGGAGAAGTGGGGCGTGAGCTGCTGCACCTCCGCCAGCCCGATTTTGTGGTAGGTGTTCTCCGGCTGCCGGAGCTCCACCCGGCTCATGGAGGCCTGCGCCAGCGACGTTTCGATGCGCAGGACGGCTTCGGCGTCAGCGCGGGCCTGGGCGTCAGGTTCGCCGAGCAGATGCAGCATCCGCTCGACATGCTGGCGGTACTGATCGCGCAGCCGGCGCGTCGGCTCATCGTCTTTCAGGTAGTCATCGCGATCCGGCAACCCCAGACCACCCTGGGCGGCCTCGGCAATTTCCTGGGAGCTATTCTTGAAATCCTCGGTCGGACCGAAGCGGAACAGAGCGCTTACACCGCGGCGGTGCAACCGCGCCAGCTCCGCCTCCAGGGCCTTCCTGGAGCGGATCGCCTCGATGCGGCGCAGCTCGCTCCGCAGAGGTCCCAGACCGGCTGCATCGATCTGCCGGGTATCCATGCACGAGCGATAAAAATCGCCGAGTTTCTGGTCCAGGCTCCCGGCCGGAGCCTTTTCTGCGGCTGCCTGCTCAAGCAGTTCGTGCAGCACCTGCTGGTTCTTTTGCTGCAGCTCGTTGAACAGGCCCCAGGCCGGATACGCCGCCGGAATCTCGTGCGTGCGCAGCCAGCCGCCGTTAGCAAACTGAAAGAAATTCTCGCAGGGCTTGCAGCTCGGATCCAGCCAGGAAAGATCCAGACCCGTGGAAGCCGTCTGTGCAGGCGAGCGGTCGGCACGGGCGTGGTGCCCGCCCAGAGCCACGCCGATGAGCATCACCGCCAGAAGAAGCCTGCGCACGTCTGTCCTCCGCCGGGTGCAGAGCATAGGCGCCGGAGCGAGGGCTGTCAAACATCGGTGCCGCGCTTCGGTGGTGCGCTAGAATCGCATCCATGGCCACGCTCACTTTCCTCGGTGCTGCACGCTGCGTCACCGGATCGAAGTATCTCGTCGAAGCCAATGGCCGGCGCCTGCTGGTCGATTGCGGGCTCTTTCAGGGGCCGGCGGAGCTGCGCGAACTGAACTGGCAGCCGTTACCGGTTCCGCCGGACAGCCTGGACTGGGTCGTTCTCACGCACGCCCACCTGGACCACACCGGCTATCTGCCGCGCCTGGTGCGCGATGGCTACGAAGGACCGATTCTGGCCAATGCGGCGACGCGGGATCTGTGCGCTCTGCTGTTGCCCGATTCTGCACATCTGCAGGAAGAGGACGCTGCACACGCCGCACGCAAAGGATACGGCCCTCCTCATCCGCCGCTCTACACTGTGGCCGAAGCGCAGACTGCCCTGCAACAGTTCCAGATCATTCCCCGCTCCGGACCCTATACGATCAGCGAGGAGTTTTCCATCCGGCTTTACGATGCAGGCCATATTCTGGGCTCGGCCATCGTGGAACTGACCGTGCGGGAAAAAGGACGGAGCACGGTGGTGGTCTTCTCCGGCGACATCGGCCGCTACGGTCAGCCCATCCTGAAGGACCCCACGCCGGTTCCGGCCGCTGACCTGTTGCTGTGCGAGTCCACCTACGGCGACCGCGATCATCCCCGCGACGATGACTACGTCCAGCTCAGCACGGCCATTCGCAGGACGGCTGACCGCGGCGGTGTGGTGGTCGTGCCGGCCTTCGCGGTCGGCCGCACGCAAACGCTGCTTTACGTGCTCCGCGAGCTCGAGGAGCGCAACCTCATTCCGCACCTGCCCGTCTACCTGGACAGCCCCATGGCCATCAGCGTGACCGATCTCTATGAAAAGCACCACGAAGATCACAACCTCACCTTTGTCCGTGAAGAAAAACAGTTCGATCCGCTCAATACGCGGGAAGTTCACATGACGCGCTCGGTCGAGGAATCCAAGCGCATCAACGAGGTCCACAGCCCTGCGATCATTATTGCCGGCAGCGGCATGGCGACCGGAGGCCGCGTCCAGCATCACCTGCAGCAACGCCTGCCCGATCCGCGCAATGCAGTCTTGCTTGTGGGATTCCAGGCCGAAGGCACGCCCGGCCGCGCGTTGCTCGACGGTGCACGCAGTCTACACCTGCACGGACAGGACATCCCCGTCCGGGCCGAAGTGATCGAACTGCCGCAATTTTCGGCCCACGCTGACCGCAACGAGCTGCTGCGCTGGCTGGGAGGGTTCACACGGCCCCCGGCGCGGACGTTCGTGGTGCACGGCGAGCCCGGCCCCGCCATGGCCCTGTCCCATCTGGTCAAAGAACGGCTGGGCTGGTCGGCGCAGGTACCCACTCTGGGCGAACGCGTCGACCTGGCCTGAGTGGGGCTGCCGGGATCAAACCGCGATAGCGCGACGGAATAATCGAGGCCAGAGCAGGCCGGCCAGCAGGAAGACCCAGAACAGCCACTCCCATCGCCGACCGCCTACGAGCAGCAGAACCCAGCCGAGTACCCAGAACGCGATGCCCAATTCGGACCGCAGCGCCTCGGCGCCGACAAACTGGTGCTCGCTCCGCCGGGCCGTTGGCACGAGGCGCGGCCACAACCGGGGCACCTGCTGGCAGTAGGCATCGAAGGCAGCGCCGAAGCGCCTGCCCAGGACCTTCTCTTCATGCGCAATACAGGCCTGCAGTGCCAGCAGGCCCGCCACCACCAGCAGCACCGCTGCGGCCGGTGCAACCAGGACCCCAAATGCAGTAAATAGCAGCAGATTGCCCAGATAGAGTGGATTGCGCGTGTGGCGGAACGGCCCGGCCACCACCAGGCGTTCGGCCTGTGCCTGCCTGCTCCACACCACCGCACTGGCCAGATAACCGGCGCCCCACAGGCGGAGCCAGAATCCCACTGCGCTCACCGCCAGCGCTGCGGCAAACACCACACGCATCCCGGCCGGCCCGTACCGCTGCTCAACCAAAGCAAAAATCGGAAGGCGCGGCAGATGCAGCAGAGCTGCCAGAAGATAGCCCACAAGGCAGCCGACCCAGATCGAGAGTCCGAACAGGGCACCCCGGTGACGGTACCAGCTCGGAGACGGCAGCGCCGGCTGCTCTCGATCCTCTTGCTCTAGACTGGTCGTGCTCACCGCGCCGCTCCCGGTTGCAGGCCGGGCAGGATTCTCGCCCCTGGCGCTGCCCCTGTCAACACGGTGCTGGCTTGAAGAGCGGGGAATCCATGGACATGGTGGACGTGGCGGGATTCGAACCCGCGACCCCCTGCTTGCAAAGCAGGTGCTCTCCCCCTGAGCTACACGCCCTCGCGCTGATTGTGGCAATTTTCGGCTTCGCCTGCAACCGCAGACCGGGATTGCATGCCAGGGCAATAACCGATGGAGGTCACGGCCGCAGAACCCTCTCGACGAAAAGCCACCCGTAGCAGTACAAGTAAAGGACGCTATCGGCGTTTCAACACTGGCTGGTTCCAACAGACACGCCGACGGACGCACTCATGACCCGATTGCCTTTCCGCACGTCGCCGCCTCGACAGACCGGGCTGCTCGTCTTCGTCGCCTCCATCCTTCTGGCCTGGCTGATTGCCCAGTCCGTGCTGGGCGGGAGTCTAATGGCCGCTCTGCGTCCGCTGGCCTGGATCGCAGGGCTGGCAGCGGTGATTGCCGCGGTGTTGCGCTGGCGTTTCGGGTTGCTCGTCCTGATGGTCTGGCTGACGCTGGAAGATCTGCCCCGCAAATACGGCGGCAATGACATGCGGCTGTTCTTCGCCAAATACATCCTCGGGCTGGCTGTCTATGCTGGGTTCATTCTGGAGCGCCGACGGCGCCCGCACACGAGCTGGCGTCCTGCATTTGTATGGCCTCTGCTGGCCTTTTTTGCTCTGGCGTTCGTGCAGGTGTTCAATCCACGCTCACCCAGCCTTGCTTATGGCATCCTGGGTCTCTCCCTGTACTTTTTCTTCGCACCCCTGGCGCTGGTAGGCTACGAGTTCGCCGGAAATGCCGACGACCTGCGCCGTCTGTTGCGGCTGCTGTTCACCATGGCCGCCGTGATCGCCGCCGTCGGCATCGTGCAGGCCAGCGGCTGGCGGACGTTTTTAAATCCCCCAGCGCTCGCCCCCGAACTGCAATCTCTGGGTCAGCTGGCGCGTTACATTCCGGGGCTGCGCAAGACCATCCTGGCGCCACCATCCGTCTTTGTCAGCCAGGCTCGCTACATGGGCTTTATCGGGTTGGTTCTGACGGTGCTGCTGGGCGCGCTGGCGACCAATGCGTTCGAGCACCGGCCGAACCGTGCGCTCTACGGCTTGCTGGCACTGCTCGGCGCCGCCGTCTATCTCGGTGGATCCAAAGGCACGCTGATCTACAGCCTGCTGACCGTGCTGGGAATGAGCGGGGCGCTGTTGTGGGGGATGCGCAACCGACCCTGGCTCGGCCAGCGCGTCGCACGGATTCTTCGCCGCGGTCTGATCGTGCTGGTGCTGGGGCTGATCGCACTGGCGTATCTGTTTCCAAATCTGACGCGGCTGTGGGCAAGCTACTACTATCAGATGCTGTGGCCCGACAGCCCGCGCTCGGTCCTCGTGTTCCGGACACAGGAATACCCTCTGAACGAGTGGCTCAAGGCACTGCACACGCCGGGAGTGCTGTGGGGCTACGGAACCGGTGTCGCCTCGCTCGGCGTGCAATATATCGTACGGCTGCTGGGCGCATCTTCTCCGCCCGTTACAGGAGTGGAAAACGGGTTTGGCTGCCTGCTGTTGGAGCTGGGCCTGCTGGGACCGCTGCTGTGGGTGCTCTGGACGACCACACTACTGATTGCGGGCTGGCGACGCACGCGCTGGTTGGCCGCAACAAGCTTCTATCCGCTGGGCTTCAGCATACTCTGGTATAGCTTCTGGCTATTGCTGCCCATCACCTGGGGAGGCCTGAACACCTACCAGAACTATGTCATCAACGCATATTTCTGGCTGCTGGCAGGCATCCTGTTCCGCCTCCCCGAGCTGGCGGCCGGCGAGGCCCTTGTTTCGTCGGTGCCCTCAGAGTGGCAGCATCCGGAGCAGGTCGCCGGCGCCGCCCGGTGGCGCTGACAGTGGGCGGGGATCCATGCGCACGTCCGCACCCTTACCCCCATCTCTGCCGAAGGTCGCTGCGGAAAGCCCGCGAGCCTTGACCGAGCCCCGACGCCCCCGCCTCGCCGTCGTTACACCGTTCGTGGACCGCCGGCACGGCACCGAACGCTGCCTGGCCGAACAGATTGACCGTTTGAAAACGCGCTTCGAGGTGCATCTGTTCGCGCGCCGGGTGCTAGATCTGGATTTGCAGGACGTGATCTGGCACCGGATTCCCGGACCGGCAAGGCCGCACTTGTTCGCCTTTCTGTGGTGGTATATGGCGAATCGCTATGCTCAGCGACATTACCAGCGTCGGACCGGGGAAAAATTCAACCTGGTCTACTCGGCCGGCATCAACTGTTCGGACGCCGACGTCATCTCTGTCCACGTTCTCTTCAGCGAGCTGTGCGAACGGAGCCGAGCCCACCGGCGGAAGTTTCCTCTGGTTCACCGGATGCGGCGGCTGCATCGGCGCCTGTTCTACCGCCTGATCAGCCATCTCGAGGCCCGGGTGTACGGAAGCGGACGCAGCCAGTTGCTGGCCATCTCCGAGCGAACGCGGCAGGCGTTGCTCGAACGATTTCCCCGGGCGCAGGTGGTTGGCGTGGCCTACCATGGTATCGATCCGGGGGCATTCAACCCGGCCCGGCGCCACGCCTTGCGCGCACAGGCGCGCGCCAGCCTCCGCCTGCAGCCCGAGGCCTTTGCCGTGCTCTTTGTCGGCAACGATCTCTTCCTCAAAGGTCTCGATACGCTGGCGGCTGCCGCGCATCGGCTGGGCGATCCGCGCCTTGAGCTTCTGGTCTGCACGACCGAGGACCTGCGTCCCTATCGTCGCGCCTGGCCAGAACTGAACGCTCTGCCCCTGCGGCCGCTGCCCCTGCGGCCAGATATCGAGGTGTATTACGCAGCGGCCGACGTCCTGGTGGCGCCTACGCGTGAGGATGCGTTCAACCTGCCTGTTCTCGAAGCCATGGCCTGCGGCCTGCCCGTGGTGGTGAGCCGTGCGGCGGGCGTCGCCGAACTGGTCACTCATGGCGAGGACGGCCTGATTCTCGAGAATCCCGAAGACAGCACCACGCTGGCGAGCTGGCTGGGCTGGCTGCTAGGGGATCCGCAACTGTGCGCCCGACTGGGCGAGCGGGCGGCGCAGACGGCCGCGTGCTACACATGGAACACGCATGCCGAAAAAGTCCTCGGCACCCTCGAAGCGGTGCTCGAGCAGCGGCGGAACAAGACCCCATGAACTGCCGGCCGGGCCAGGTGGTGCTGGGTCTTTTCCCTGAGCTGAATGCCATCGGCGGCATTCAGCAGGTCAGCCGCCATCTCGCTTGGGTTCTGCAGCAGTGGGCGGCCGAGCAGAAGCTCCAGCCCATCTGGCTGGCGCTGAACGACCGTCCGCACCACAATCAGTTTGCTCTCGCCGGCCAGTCGGTTCCATTTTTCGGCTATGGCCGGCAGAAGGCACCGTTCAGCGCGGCCGCTCTGGCCTACGGCCGCCGCGCCTGCCGGATTGTGGCCGCACATCCGCATCTAGCGCCGGTGGCCTGGCTGGCGGCACGTTGGAGCCGCACGCCGTGCTGGGTCGTGGCCCATGGCTTCGAGGTCTGGACACCCCTGCCGTTTTACATCCGCCGTGCCCTGCGTGCGGTGAACGGTGTGGTGGCCGTCAGCCAGCACACGGCCACTGCGGTGATCCAGAAGCAGGGTGTCCAGCCCGAGCGAGTTTCTGTGCTGCCGCCTGCTCTCGATCCGGCATTCCTTACCAGCCCGTGCGAGCGCCCGGCTCTGCCGCCCGGCTGCAGCCCGGTCGTGCTGACCGTCGGAAGATTGATGACGGGTGAACCGGGCAAGGGGATCGAGCTGGTCCTCGCAGCACTGGCACGGCTGCAGCCCCGGTATCCACGGCTGCTCTACGTGGT
>Ga0209810_1000998_pt1 | contig 48623 bp, 46 predicted proteins | sample Coa_R1_7_FD_187159 | JGI IMG/M metagenome (GOLD analysis project Ga0209810, IMG submission 187159) | Surface soil microbial communities from Centralia Pennsylvania, which are recovering from an underground coalmine fire - Coalmine... | ecosystem: Environmental > Terrestrial > Soil > Unclassified... | reverse complement strand
AACCGCCCCGACAACATGACGATGCGGTACGAGATCTGGCCGTATTTGGTGCTGGTGGAGGGGCCTGTCAATAAAATCGGGCGCCTGCTGATCGACCTGTACGAGAACCGTCGCGTCGACCGCACGCGTTGGACGGTGGATCATACCATGCGTTCGCGTCGCACGTACGCCGAGCACTTGCAGCGCAGCGGCATTGCCGGCCGCCGCCAAGGCATCGCGTTCAAAGACCCCGACGGCTTGCAAACGGTTCAGGAACTTTGCCGCACGCTCGGCTTGGATTGCCATCTTTTCGGAAAAGGACGCTCCGCGCGCTAAGGCCGGAAACAAGACGCTTCTATCGGCCCGGACCGTTCGTCATCGGAGTAAGCGGCCAAAGGGCTCTGTGTAAAACGCGCGAGCAGGGGGACGATACTCTATAGGAGGAGTTCCGGCCCGATGCATGCGTATCCGCAGCCGCTTCGCGAACCGCGCCCGCTCAGCGTGGCGGTGCTTGGCGACAGCCTCGCATGCGGCCTGGGCGCCTCGATGCCGGAGAAAGGTCTCGCGCAGCTCTTGCACGCGACGCTCCGGGCGCAACGCCCGGCCAGCACGCTGTTTTCCTTCGGCGTCCCCCATTCCACGATGGGGGACGTTTTACGTCACCAGGTTCCGCAGCTTCGCGCCGTGCCGGCGGATTTGGTAATCGTCATCGCGGGAGCGAACGATCTGCGTTACACGCGCGACGTGCTCGTCATCACGCGCCGCTTCCGCGCGCTCCTCGAAGCGATTCACCAGGCCGCGCCGAACGCGCAAGTCGTTGCGGGCGGCATGCCCGACGTAACGCAAACCGTTGGCGTGCCGCGACTGCTCAAACCCGCCGTTCAACGGTTGTGCGCGCGCTTGAACGAACGCATGCGCGGCATTGCCGAGTCTCGCGGCGACGGGTTTATCGATTTGTTCGCGTTCACCAGCGCCCCGCTGTGCTGCGATGCGGATTACTTGTGCGCCGACGGATTCCATCCGAACGATTTCGGGTACGCGGAAATTGCGCAGCGCGCGTACCCTGCGATCGCGCAAGCCGTCGAACGCGCCGTGGCGGCTGGCTCGTAGTCTGCTGCGCCGGCAGTTCCTCCGTCGCCTGAATAGAGTGTCCACGGCTTCTCCGGATGATGATTCGGCGGAAAGATGCCGCCGCGTTCGAATCGTTCATCTCAGCCATGGGCCATTCGTACCCATTCGGGAGCGCGGGTGGTGCGCGGCGGGCGAGCGAACCCCTAACCATGAGCATCGGATCCGCAGCGATTTTCGCTTTCGCCGTGACGTTCGCGTCGGTTCAGGGCGCCGCCGCGGCAAGCCCCACGGCCATCGACCGCGCGCAGACTTTACTAGACAATCATCAGTACAAAGCCGCCATCGCGGTGCTGAACGAGTATTTGAAGACCGATCCCGCTAACGCGAAGGCGCTGGTGATGCGCGGCGACGCCAAGGACGACAGCGGCGACCCGGATGGTGCGCTCGCCGATTACAACGCCGCGATCGTCGTCAACCCGGACTACGCGTACGCGTATGCGACACGGTGCGACACGCAAGTCGAGTTGGAACACTACGACGAGGCGGTTACGGACTGCACGCATGCGCTGAGTCTCGAACCGGCAGAAGAGCTCGCTTTACGCGGACGTTCCGCAGCGTACTTCTTTCGCGGGGATTACCAGCTCGCGCTTGCAGACGCGCAGCAGGTGGCCCAACTGGATCCCACCGATTCGCGCGCGATCTTTGCTCGCTGCCGCGCCAACTTCGGCATGGGCCGGCTCGACGCCGCGCGCAAAGACTGCTCGCAAGTGATCAGTTACAGCCCCGATTCGGAGAACGCGTATTTTTATCGCGGCCGCAGCGCCTATCTGCAGAACGATTACGAAGCCGCCATCGCGGACTTACGCAAGGCGGTTACGTTGGATTCCGAGTTCACCGCCGCGCACTTCTGGCTGAGCTGTGCCGAATACAACGCGAAGCAGTACGCCGCTGCGCTCAGCGAAATCGACGCGTATCTCTTGAAGTATCCGCGCGATCCGGATGCGTTGCTCTTGCGAGCTCGCGTGAACGGCAACTTAGGGAAGACGGCGGATGCGCGCGCCGACGCTCAGCAGGCATTGCACCGGTATCGCGTCGACAACGACGACGACGGTGCGCGTGCCGCGCAAGCGTTTATCGACTCGCTGGAGACGCCTTAGGGCGAATCCGGTAAAGCGCGCCGCTGAAATCGTCGGCGATGAACAGATCGCCCAGCGGACCCACGGCAATGCCCGTCGGTCTTCCGCTTCGCACAATCGTACCGCCTTGCTGATATCCCCCGGCGAATTCGGACCACTGCGCCGTGGGATCGTTCCAGTTTGCCGCGTGCAGCGGACGGCCGTCGCGCATCGGCATGAAAACCACGCGGGGCGGCTCATACCCCGGAAGCCCTTGCGCGGGCCCGTGCCACGAACCGTGAAGCGTTACGAACGCGCCGCCGGCATAAGCTTGCGGGAACGCGTACCTCGCGCGCATGTTCGACGGGTAAAACGCGGCCCCAATCGGCGTTTCATACGCCGGGAAGATCGCTTGCGGAACCACGACGTGCGAGCAGCTGTCGTTGGTGCCCGGTTTGTGCCGGCGGTTCTCGTAACAAAACGGCCAGCCGTAGTCGACCGGCAATCGATGCGCCGCGACGTCGTCCAAAAATTCGTACGGATGACCCGCAGGCAATTCATCTTGTCCGGCGTCGGAAGCCCATAACGCATGCGTGAGCGGATCGACTGCGAGCGCGATCGCATTGCGGATGCGTCTTGCGATGGGAACGTAGCGGCCGGCGTCGATCCTCCCCACGGTCGCGCGCGTCGGATCCGTTTCGACGCAAGCGTTGCAAGACGAACCGACGCTTGCATAGATCGTATTGCCGTCCAGGGCGATCGACGTCGTGGCGTGAACGTCCCCGTCGCTGCCGGGCGGCGGATTTCCCGTTCGAACCGCAGCGAGCTTCTGCGCGCGTCCGTTGCGTACTGCCCAGACGGCATGCTGCGTGCCGACGTAGAGCGTGCCGTTTCCGAATGCCACGCCGGCAGCCGGCGCATCGTCGAAGTGCACGTACACCGCCGGTGGGCCGGGCGCGGTGTTTTCAGCGCGGCGTATGACGTAAACGTCGCCGCCTCGCGTGCCGACGTAGAGATCGCCGGAAGGCGACATCGCCAGTTCGCGCGCCCCGGCGACGGCGGCGATGCGCGTTGCGTAGAAATCGTGCGGGACTGTTATCATGAATCACACCATCGCGACATCTTGGAAGCGTTTGCGGAAGTCGGCGGCGTTCAAATTCGTGTGCGCCGCCAAACGCGAGAGGTACGGATCGCGCAGGTCCGGCGGTTCTAGGCGCGTCATGTAGTTACGAGCCACGCGGTAGGATTCGGTCGTCACATCGACCATGCGCACGCGAACGCGGCCGGTAGCCGGATCGGTCAGTTCCGCCAGCTGGACCGGAACCACACGTCCTCCGGAAAGCGCGATGAGCGCGCCGCTGCCGCCGTCGAGCAAGTAGCGAATGGCGCCGTAACCGAGCGTTCGCGTGTACTCCACGTCGAACGGCACGGGCTTGGCGCATCGCAATTCGTACCCGATGTCTTTCGTGACGACGGTGGCTTCGACGCCGACTTCATCCAGACGCCTGCGAACGGCATCCCGCAGGACCGTTCCGATCGGAATGTCGGCCAAGCGCACGTGGCCGTAGGCGTCGCGCGCCGCGCTTTCGAACGCGGCGAGCTGCTTTTGCGACAGACGTTCCGCGATGCCTTCGGCGACCACGGCAACGCCGTTTTCGTGATTGGATGCCTTACGTTTGACGATCGCGCCGACGATCGTATCGACGACCGCGTCGAGATCGAGCTCCGCCCCCGGGAATTCCTCGGGGATGACCGCGAGATCCGCGCCCGCTGCTTTGCACATTCCCAGCGCAAGCGCGCCGGATTTGCGCCCCATGCTTACGACCAGATACCAGCGCGCGGTCGTGCGCGCATCTTCCATGAGCGATTCGATGATGCCGGTCCCCACGGAACGCGCGGTCTCGAAACCGAACGTCGGCGCGTTATCGGGAAGCGGAAGATCGTTGTCGATCGTTTTCGGAACGGTCGCAACGCCCATTCGCCCTTGCATCGCTTCGGAGATGCGTGCGGCGCCGTACGTCGTGTCGTCCCCGCCCACGGCGATCAAATAGCGCACGCCCATGAGCGTGAGCGCGCGCACGCACGCGGCCAGGGTGTCTTCGTCTTTGGCCGGATTCGTACGTGAGGTGCGTAGAATCGATCCGCCCGTCGTGTGAATCAGGGAAACGTCGTCGATGCCGAGCTCGACCACGTGCGACGTGTCGCCTTTGGCCAAATGATAGTATCCGTCGTAGATCCCCACGACGCGCAGCCCATTGTTGATTGCTTCGATCGTGGCCGAGGCAATGACGCCGTTGATTCCGGGAGCCGGTCCGCCGCCGACGAGAATCGCGAGTGTGTCGCCGCTCGCCATGCCGCGCATGTACGAGAGATGAATCGGCAACTCATTCGCGTGCAGGGCAAGCCGGCCCCCGATTGCCAACGCGGGGCACCGCCGCTACGGCGTAGCGGAGGGCTCCGGCGCAGGCCGCTGCTGCAAGCGTTCGTTTTGCCGCTCTTGGCGCATGCGCTGCATGTTTTGCTCGACCTGCGCGCGCTGCGCCGGGGTGAGCACGTTCAGGATTTGGTCGTGCAGTTGCCGGCGCGCCTGCGGATCCGGCGGCGTGCCGGGTGCGTGGGCCTGCCGGTATTGCTGCATGATTTGCCGGATCTGGGTTTTCTGCTGATCGGTCAGGTTTACGCCTTGGAAGAGGCGCATGAAGCCGCCGCGATGGAAGTGCTGGGTTTGGCCGGACGCTCCGGCGGGCGGGGGCGGCTGCTGCGCCTGCTGCGCAAGCGCGGCACACGGCGCGGCAAGTGCGGCGCTTAGGACCGCGGGAAGAAGAAAAGATCGGAGATTCATGGGACCACCATAGCGTGCTTGCCGGGGAAAATGCTTAGAACCGCATGAAAGATCTCGTCGCCTTCACCGAGCGCATTACCATTACGACGAAAAGCCGGTACGAAATCCTCGACATTACCGATCGCGTTGAAGAGGTACGCAAGAAGGCCAAACTAGCCGACGGGTTCGTGCTCGTCAGCACGCAGCACATCACCGCCAGCATTTTCGTGAACGATCATGAATCGGGTTTGTGGCAGGACATCATGGCTTGGCTCGAAGCGCTCGCGCCGCGCAAACCGGATTACCGGCATCATTTGACCGGCGAAGACAATGCCGACGCGCATCTCAAACGCATGCTGCTCGGACATCAGGTCATCGTACCGGTCACCGGCGGAAAACTCGATCTGGGCCCATGGGAGCGCGTGCATTACGGCGAGTTCGACGGACAGCGACCTAAGCGCGTGCTGTTCAAAGCCGTAGGTCTCGGCGAACAATGATCGAATCCGTCGAAACGCTCATCGTCGGAGCAGGGCCAACCGGGTTGTTTTTGGCGTCCGAGCTGACGCGGCGCGGACGCCAATGCGCGATCGTCGAACGCAACACCGCTGCCGCACGTCATTCCAAGGCGCTGGCGCTCATGCCGGGAACGATGGAGTTGTTCGAACGCGCCGGCATCGAGGCACCGTTCCGGAATGCGGCGAATCGCGTCGACTGCGTGCGCTTCGTCACGCCGCGCCGCGAAGCGCTCATCAGCTTCGCGCAAATTCGCAGCCGGTACAACTACGTATCGATCTTACCCCAATGGAAAACGCAGGCGCTCTTGGAGCAACACCTCCGACACGTCGGCGTTCGCGTTCGGTACGCGCACCGGCTGCTGACGTTTCACGAGATCGCTTCGGGCGTCGAAGCGGTCGTGGAAACGCCCGAGGGCGTGCAGCGCATGCGCGCGCGTTACCTCGCCGGGTGTGACGGCATTCACAGTACGGTGCGGGAAACGGCGCGCATCGCGTTCAAGGGCGATGCCTATCCCGGCGTCGCTTTGCTTGCCGACGCGTACGTCGATACGCCGATTGCGGCGAACGAAGCCCGCGTCCATTTGTTCGGCGGAGGCGTCGTCACGATGTTTCCCATGGGCGAAAAAGTCCGGCGAATCGTCGTCATCGCGCCGCGCGAGGTGCTTCCGGAATCCGCATCGACGCAGTGGCTGCAGCAGCGTCTGCGCGACGCCGGATATGCCGGATGCGCGGTCGTGCGGACGCAATGGAGCAACACGTTTCGCGTGCACCGGCGCGTTGCGGAGCGCATGCGCCGCGGCCGCGTTCTGCTTGCAGGCGACGCCGTTCACACGCACAGCCCGGTCGGCGGCCAGGGCATGAACGTGGGCTTGCACGACGCGTCGAATCTCGCGGAACACCTCGCGCAAGTGCTCGGCGGCGCGCCGGAACGGCTGCTGGACCGTTACGAAGCGCAGCGCTTGCCGGTAGCGCGCGCGGTGGTACGGCGCACGGACGTGCTTACGCGCGCGTTACTGCACCCCAATCCGATCCTGCGCGCAACACGCGAGCGTTTCGGGCCGCGTTTAGCGGCGTTCCCGGCGATTCACCGGCCGCTGGTTCGCGCGCTCTCGCTTACGGCTTGATCGCGGCGGCAAGGACGCCGGGAGCTGCGTGCCGTTCGAACTTCTCGAAATTCTTTGCAAACAAGCCGGCGAGTTTTTTTGCCTGCGCGTCGTAGGCCGCCCCGTCGAGCCACATGTTGCGCGGGTTGAGTACTTCGCTTGGGACGCCCGGAACGTTGCGGGGAATCGAGAGGCCGAAGAACGGTTCCTCTTCGAACGCCGCATCGGCAAGCTCGCCTTCGATCGCGGCGTTCACCATCGCGCGCGTGTAGCCGATGCTCATCCGTTTGCCGACGCCGTACGGTCCGCCGCTCCAGCCCGTGTTAACCAGCCAGCACTGCACGCCGTGCTGTTCGATGCGCTCCCCCAGCAGACGCGAGTAGACGGTGGGATGATGCACCATGAACGGTGCGCCGAAACACGTGGAGAACGTGGCTTGCGGCTCGGTGACGCCTCGTTCGGTACCCGCGACCTTCGCGGTGTATCCGGAGAGGAAGTGGTACATCGCCTGCTCTCGCGTGAGCTTCGCGATGGGAGGCAGCACCCCGAACGCATCCGCGGTCAGCATGATGATGGTTTTCGCGTGCCCGCCTTTGCTGTCCGGAACGACGTTCGGAATGTACGTGATGGGATACGCCGAGCGGGTGTTTTCGGTTTTCGCGTCGGAGTCGAGATCCAGCACGCGCGTAGCTTCGTCGAACACGACGTTTTCGAGCACGGTTGCGAATCGGTGTGAAGCCGCCCAGATTTCCGGTTCGGCGCTTTTCGAAAGGCGGATCACTTTCGCGTAGCAGCCGCCCTCGAAGTTGAAGACGCCGTCGGCCGACCAGCCGTGCTCGTCGTCTCCGATGAGCGGGCGGCGGCTGTCCGCGGACAGCGTCGTTTTGCCGGTGCCGGAAAGACCGAAGAAGATCGCGACGTCTTTCGATGCCCCCATGTTTGCCGAACAATGCATCGGCAGCGTCTGCCGCAGCGGAAGCAGATAATTCATGATCGTAAACACGGACTTCTTGATCTCGCCGGCGTACTTCGTGCCGCCGATCAGGATCGTGCGCTTGGCGAAGTTCACGATGATGAACGTGGAAGAATTCGTGCCGTCGCGATCGGGATCGGCTTGAAAGAGCGCTGCGTCGACCACGGTGAATTCCGGAGAGAAGTTTTTGGGCGCGTCATCGGGAACGATGAACAAATCGCGCGCAAACAGATTGTGCCAAGCGAATTCGGTGACGACTCGCAGCGGCAGCCGGTAGCGGTCGTCGGCCCCGACGTAGCAGTCGAGGGAGTACACTTCCCGCTCCGATAGATACGCGCCGACACGGTCCCACAGCGCATCGAAGATCTGCGGTTCGATCGGACGATTCGCTTCGCCCCAGTCGATGTGCGCCTGACTCGACGGTTCTTTGACGAAGAACTTGTCCTTCGGCGAGCGCCCGGTGTGCGGGCGCGTGTCGACGATCAGCTGGCCGTCGTTGCCCAAGACGCCCTCGCCGCGGCGAATCGCGTGCTCGACGAGTTCTGCCGCGGACAGATTCTCGTACACGTGCGCCGCTTTGAACTTCTCGGGAACCGTCAGGATGGCCATACTCTCCTACAAGTAAAGACGATCAGTTAGGTAAGCCGTTAGAGCGAGCCTGCAGGGCCTTCGCGGCCGATAGGCCTAATGCTCCGCCATGGGACGCGTCGTTGCCGCGATGTTCTGTATGATGCTCGTTGCCGCCGGTGCTGCGCGGGCGGCAATTCCGTTTCACTTTGGATTGTACCCCGCCGGCGCGCTGAACGGTATTACCGACGTCCCGGGCGTGCTGGTCTCGCATGTGACAAAAGTCATGGGCGAGGCTACCCGGACGGGCGCGACCGCGATACTTCCCAATGCGGATCCGTGGGTTCATAAGGTTTCGGCCGCGGCCGTCGCGTTCAACGGCAACGGGGAGATGACCGGAACGCATTGGATCGGTGAATCCGGCTATTTGGAAGAACCGATCGTGCTTACCGATACGCTCGACGTGGGGCGCGCGGATGACGGCGTGGTCAGCTGGCAGCTGCGAAAGCATCCGCAGATGGGTCGCGGCGACGACGTTCCGCTTCCCGTGGTAGCCGAATGCGACGATGCGTTTTTGAACGATATTCAGGCGCGCGCGGTGACGGCCGGCGACGTGGTTCGCTTACTCGACGCCGCGCACGGCGGTCAGTTCGAACGCGGAAGCGTCGGCGCGGGCACCGGCATGACGTCGTTCAGTTTCAAAGCCGGAATCGGATCCGCGTCGCGCGTCATTCCGGCATCTTTGGGCGGGTACACCGTCGGCGTGCTCGTGAACGACAACGCGAGCGGCGGCGGCACGCGCAGACTGCTGACGATCGACGGCGTGCACGTGGGAGCTCGACTGGCCAACGAGTACTTGCCGCAGTTGCGCAAAAAAATCGCGCTGCGCGGCAGAACCGCCGAAGGCAGCATCATCATCGTGGTTGCAACCAACGCGCCGCTGGACTCGCGTCAGCTGCGCGCGCTTGCGCTGCGCGCAGGGCTGGGCATGGGACACACCGGCTTATATAGTTCGGTGGGAAGCGGCGATCTTTTCCTTGCGTTCAGCACCGGGTACGTCTTTCAAAGGACGGGAAATTTCAACATTACCGCGCCGCGCACGCCGTTCGTCGAAGACGACGATACGCTCAACGCGCTGTACGAAGCGACGGTCGAAGCGACCGAAGGCGCAATCTACGACGCATTGTTCAACGCAAAGACGATGACGGGACGGGCGGCGACCGTGTACGGCTTGCCGGTCGATCGCGTCATGCAGATGCTTCGCGCCGCCGGAGCCCTGTAGGGGGACATCATCATGAGCGACCTATCAAGCCGGGAATGCGTGCCGTGCCGCGGCGGCGTCCCGCCGCTGACCGAAGCGCAGATCGACGCGCTGATGCCGCAGCTCGATCCGCAGTGGCGCGTCGAGCGCGAACAAGCGGAAGACGTGCCCGTTTTACGGCGCGAGTATCGCTTCAAAAACTTTGCGCAGGCCCTCGAGGCCGCAGTACGCATCGGCGAGCTCGCCGAAGAGCAGCAGCATCATCCGGATCTGCACGTCGCGTGGGGCAAACTCGGCGTCGAAGTGTGGACGCACAAGATTCATGGGCTGAGCGAGAACGATTTCATCTTCGCCGCGAAGTGCGACGCGATTCTGAGAGAGGGCGTTCAGCCGCGAAGCGCGAGCGCGGCGACGTGAGCCGCGCGCGCGGGTGAAGGCGCCGCTTCGAAATCGCAGAGCGCTCGGCCGATCTGCGCCTGCATCGCGTTCGTAACGAACCAGGGCGGCCGCGGAAACGGCGAAAACGGCGCGTAGATCACGGTCTTCTCCGTGCGCTCCAGAAAATACGCGTTGTGAACGACGCCGATACCGCTGCCGGCGTTATCGGGCGTGTGTCCGGGATATGCGCCCCACGGCGTCTCGGTGAGAAAATATCCGATGCCCGTCCATCCGTTTACCGCCACGCATCCGTAGCGCAAGTCCGTCACCGCCTGCTCCACGACGCGCGCGTGCGTTTTGCTCGTTCGCGGATGTACGATGAGGTTTGCACCTAGCGTACCCGCTAGCTTATCGTTGGCAAAGGCGACGGCGTCGCGAACGTATGAGTCGAGTTCTCCCGGCAACTCTACGCACGCGAGCACGCCGCAGAATGCTTCGGTCGTCACAAGCGGATGGTCGAAGTCTTGCGGATCGACGTCCACCATCGCCCCGGGTTTCGCGTCCGCGCCCACGAGCGCTCCGAGTCTTGCCGCCGCCCCGGGGTAGTATTGCGGGCAATTCAGCGTTCGGAGAATCGCGCTCACGCGGTCGCGCAAGGCCGCCGCGTGCTTCCATGCCTTCGGCAAAATCAACACTTGCGCGGCAACGCAGTTGAACCCGGCGTTGTGCGCCTTTTGCGTGGCGATATTCTCCGCCTGAAAAGCGACGTCGTTGTCGCTCCACGGGCCGGGAAGGACGATCGTCGGGCTGACGTTGCCCAGTTCGCTCGTGATCCGTTTCGTGCTTCCCACGCTCGCGAAGATCGCATCGTGCGTGGCTTTGCTTCCGGTTACGTGAATCTCTTCGACGAGCGCGTGCGCCGCGAGCTGCGCTCCGACGCCGGCGCCCCCGTACGCGAAGCGCAGAAAGCCGTCAGCGACGAACTCGGCGAAGATTCGCTCCAGCACCGGTCCGAGATAGGCGTTCACCGGATGCATTTTCAGCATGCAGACCGCGCCTTCGGCGAGCATCTTGTAGAGCACGTCGAGCGGCGCGATGCTCGCGATGTTCCCGGCGCCAAGCACGAGCACTACGCGACCGCGCGGCTGCGCCGTTCGATACAGCGAGCATGCCTCCGCTGGGACTTGCGCAGGCGTGACGCCGGGCCGCATCCATACTTCCGCGGAAATGCCGCCGAGCAGCAGCCGATCGTAAACGGTACGCGGAAACACCCGGAGAACGGTGCGCCCGCCGTCGCGCAAACGCGCGGGCGGCAAAGGCGCTTCACCGCGCGCGGAGATTCCGCGCAACGTGCGCAGGTAACGGTTGAGCGCGTACAGGAGCGCCCAAGGACCGGAGATCCACTCCTCGCCGATCGGCTGCGAATCGGGACGAAGGCCTTTTGCGTGCGCGGCGAGCGCGACCCATTCGTGCGCCGTTGCATGCGTCAAGCGTTTCACGCGCTCGAGCATGCCGATTTTGCGCTCGACGGAAAGTCGAGCCCACGCGTCCTTCGCGGCCGCAAGCGTCTGAAGATCGCGCTCGAGGATCACCACTCCTGTATACTACAGGCTGTATACTACGGACGGAGGTGCGCGATGAAAAAGAAGCGCCGAAAGGCCAAACTCGTGCCGCGACTCGGTCCGCCGCAAAACGTCCGGCCGGCCGGAGCGCACGAGAGTAAGAAACGGTACAGCCGCAAACGGCAAAAAGCCGCCCTCGAGGAAATCGAGGACGGCTTTTTCCTTTGCTTTCTCGGGCCCCTAGGCGATGAGGTCGCGTTCCACCATGATCGGGCGCGGGTCGATGAGGTGATGGTTCAGGCCGAGTTTTTCCGCGGGAACGCCCAGCGCGTACGCGACGAGCTGCGGCAAATGGAACGTCGGCAAATCGGTGCGTCCCCAGCGTGAGGCGGCGTCCTGCTGGTACCCGTCGAGCGCGAGGTGGCACAACGGGCACGGGGTGATGACGGCCTCCGCACCCTTGTCCTTGGCCATGCGCATGTTTTGTCCGACCATCGAGGCCGCCACGCCGTCCTTCTCGAGCTGGATGTGAAACCCGCAGCAGCGCGTCTTGCCTGCGTAATCCACCGCCTCGCCGCCGAGCGCCTCGACCAGGTCCTCCAGCGAGTGCGGATTGCGCGCCGATTCCCATCCGTTGACGCTCTCCGGACGAATGATGTGGCAGCCGTAGAACGGCGCGACTTTCAGGCCGTTGAGCGGCCGGACGACCATGTTGCGCAGGTTGTCGAGGCCGATGTCGTCGATGAGCAGCCACAGGAGATGGCGAACCATCACGTTGCCGCCGTACCTCGCGCCGAACTTGCCCAAAATGGCGTTGGCGTGGTTCATACGCTCTTCGGAATCGAGCAATTCTTTGTTGGCGGCGCGCATGTGACCCGTGCACGTGGAGCAGATCGTAATCACGTCGTCCAAGCCGAGCGCCTCCGCCTGCGCGTAGGTGCGAGCATTGAGGACGCGCGCGATGTCCCGGTTCGTGTCGTTCACTACCGAGGCGCCGCAGCATGACGCGGCGGTCAGTTCGATGAGTTCGATGCCGAGTTTGTCTGCGAGCAGCATCGTCGAGTTGAAAAGCTCTTTGCACGACTCTTTGGCGACGCAGCCGGGGAAAAACCCGTAGCGCTTGGTTTCCGCGCTTTTCGAGCGGCGATGCAGATTTTTCGGCTGCTCTTCCGGTAATAACGTCGTACTCATCCGACTGGGACCTCCAGGGATTCGAAAATCGTACGGATTTCGTCCACTTTTGGAATCGGTTTGATGAACGGCGGCGGCATTTTACCCTTGGCCGCCATGCGAAGGCCAAGCGGAACGGTTTTGAGCAGCCCGCGAATGTTGAACCGGCCGATCGTGCCGATAATGAGTTCGGTCTCGGCCAGCATACCGGTCTGCTTCACCGTTTTGTTGACGGTCAGCGCGTGGCGCGGGCCGCGCTCGTTCATCATGACGCGATCGTTGATCGTGGCGCGCTTCACGTCGACGATGCGCCAGTGCGGATCGACGTGCTTCGGACAGTACGAGCACGCGTAGCAATGCGCGCACAACCAGAGATAGTCTTCGTTGATCTGCGCCAAACGCTCGGAGCGCTCGCCGTCCCGCACGTCCTCGATGAAGCGGTAGGCGTACGCGATCGCAGCGGGGCCGGCGAAGGCCGGGTCGACGCTGACCACCGGACACAGTGCGTAACAGGTCGCGCACATGATGCAGTTCGCGACGTCCACGAGCTTCTTCATGTCTTCCGGGCTGACGCGGCGTTCGCGCTCGTGATCTTCGTCCTTGTCCGCAGGCTGCAAGTACGGCTTTAGGCGCGTGTACTTGTCCCAGAACGGATCCATGTGCACGACGAGATCGCGCATCGGCTGGAAATTGGGCATCGGGTCGATGTGAATCGTGCCGCTTTCGTCCATTACGGTGTTGCACGGCGTTTTGCACGCAAGCCCGGTAACGCCGTTGATGTTCATGGAGCACGAGCCGCAGATTGCCGACCGGCAAGAGCGCCGGAAGCTGATGGAGCCGTCCACCGTGGCCTTGGCTTCCTCGAGCGCGTCCAAGACCGTCGTGGTTTCGGGCACGTCGACTTCCACCACGTCGCGGTGAGGGACCTCGTCCGCTGCTTCGTCGAAGCGGAAGATGTCGAGCTTAATCAATACGTGCGAACCTCCGGCTGCCATTTGGTGATGGTCACTTTGCGCGAGTAGTCGAGCCTCGGGTTTTGGCCGTCTCGCCGCCACGCCAAAGTGTGCACGAGCCAGTTTTCATCGTCGCGTTCCGGATAATCCGTGCGTGCCTGCGCGCCGCGGGACTCTTTGCGGGCCAGCGCGCCGTTCGCCACGCACATGGCGGCGTCGATGAGAAAGTCCGTCTCCATCGTGTTGACCAGATCCGTGTTGAACGTCTTGGACTTGTCCATCACGTAGACGTTTTCGTCGAAAGCTTTGCGTATTGCGAGCAGCTCGTCGACCGCGGTCTGCAACTGCGCCTCGTTACGGAAAATGAAGCAGTACTCGCTCATCGTCTTGTTCATCGACGCGCGATATTTCGGAGCGCGTTCGCCTCCGGTCTTGGAGAGCCACCGGTTCAGTCGCTCCTTTTCCGCTTTCAGCGTGCGCTCGGAGGGTCGAACCTCTCCCACGGATTTGATGTACTCCATCGCGTGCTTCGCGCTGCGCGAACCGTACACGATGGTTTCGAGCAGTGAGTTCCCGCCGAGCCGATTGGCGCCGTGCACGCTGGGCGTCGCGCACTCGCCCGCCGCGTATACGCCGGGCACGCGCGTCGAGCCGTTGATGTCGGTCTCGATGCCGCCCATCGTGTAGTGCATACCCGGGAGAATGGGAATGGGCTCGTTGACGGCGTCTTTGCCGGTCGCGTCCAGCGCCAGTTCGCGAATCTGCGGCAAGCGCTCCAGGATTTTTTCGCGCCCGAGATGGCGCAGGTCCAGCAGCACGCAGCCCTCGACGCCTCGCCCTTCGAGAATCTCGGTCCATTCGGCGCGCGAGACGACGTCGCGCGAGGCGAGTTCGCCTTTGTTCGGCGCGTATTTGAACATGAAACGCTCGCCGTCGGCATTGAGCAGATATGCGCCTTCGCCGCGCGCCGCCTCGGAAAGCAGCACGCCGTTTTCTTTGAGCGAGGTCGGATGGAACTGCACGAATTCCATGTCCATGATCGGGATGCCCGCGCGAAACGCGATGCCCAAGCCGTCCGCAGTCGACGCGTAGCCGTTCGTGGTTTTCGCGTACATGCGCCCGGCACCGCCCGTCGCGAAAATGGTCGCTTTGGCGTTGATGAGTTCGAGCTCGCCGTTACGCATGTTGTACGCGACCACGCCCGAACCGACGCCGTCTTCGACGCACAGCGCGGTGCAGAAATACTCTTCGTAGACTTTGACGTTGAAACGCTCGAGCTGCTCCCACAGCGTGTGCAGAATGACCAGCCCCGTGACGTCCGCGGAGTAGCACGTCCGCGGCGAACCGGCGCCGCCGAAGGGGCGCTGCGCGATGCGGCCGTCGGGCATGCGCGAGAAGATGCAGCCGCGGTGCTCGAGCCAAATGATCTGATGCGGGGCATCCTCGCACATCGCCTCGATGCAGTCTTGATCGCCCAGGTAATCGGAACCCTTGACCGTGTCGAACGCATGGTTCTGGGGCGTGTCGTCCTCGCGGTTGCCCAGCGCCGCATTGATGCCGCCTTGCGCCGCGCCGGAATGGCTGCGGACCGGGTGCATCTTGCTGACGATGGCTACGTCGGCACCGCGCTCGGCTGCTTCCACGGCAGCGCGCATGCCGGCCAAGCCGCCACCAATGACGACGACGTCGTGCTTGATCACGTGGACCTTTCCCGCGGGTAGTTCAAAGCTGTGCTTATCTTTATACTACCGTCGTTTGGCATACCCTCACGACCTTAGTAGGGCCGGCCGCCGGTCGCCCCTTGGTCCCTCGACGAGCTCGGGATGACGAGAGGCTGAAACAGTCCGGGAGGCGGCAGCGTATACCGGTCGTGCGTTTTTCGCTTCTCGTTCTCGCGCTGGTGCTCGGCATCTCGCCGCTTGCGACGCTCGCGGCGCAGTCCCCCGAAAGCTTCTCGCTTACCGTACCGGTGCTGCCGCAGCCGCCTTCGATGAACGGCGCGATCGACGACTCGTGGTCTAAAGCGGTGCAGCTGCCGGTGCTCTTCGATTTTACGTACCAGCGGGACGGTGAGCCGACCACCGTGTACGTAGCGCAGGACGGCGCCGCTCTCGACGTTGCCTTTGCCGTGACGCAGCGCGAAGCCGTCACCGAAAACGCCGAGACGAACGGACCCGGGGTAACGAGCGACGACAACGTCACGGTGGAGCTCTGGCCGCAAGGCGCGGGCGGCTTTCACTACTGGTTTTCGGCGAACGCGCGAGGCGCGCGGTACCAGAGTTCCAGCGAAAACAGCGCGTACTCGCCGCAATGGACGGCCGCCGGACGCCGAACGCCGTCCGGGTTTACGGTCACCATGCGCATTCCGTTCAACGTCATTCGTTCGGGCGGTTCGACTTCGTGGAAAGCGCAGTTCGAGCGCGTCGCGCAGTCCACGAACAGTACCATGGTTTGGGAGCACGTGCAAGGGCAGCGCAATGCCGCGGATGCCGCGTATGCCGGCACGCTGAACGGGATTGGAGCGCGTGGACCGCAAGCGGCGCGCACCCAGCCGCGCCTGCAGATCTACGGACTCGGAGAAATGACCAATGCGGCGAACGGAGGCAGCACGTCGCGCATCGGAGCGGACCTTGCGTTGCCGGTGACGCCGACGTCGTCGTTGCTGGCGTCGTTTCATCCCGACTACTCGAACGTCGAAATCGATCAGCAAACCATCGCGCCGAGCGCGTTCGCGCGCTTCTACAGCGAGGTGCGTCCGTTCTTCACGCAGCTCTCGCGCAGTTTCAACAACACGTTCGGGTGTTTCAATTGTCCGACGATGCTCTACACGCCCGCGATACCGACGTTTCGAGAAGGATACGCATACGAGGGAACGCAGGGCAACATGAGTTTTGCGGCGTTCGATGCCGTCGGCTACTCGCGGACGGACGACGCCGAGACGTTTTCGTACACCGAAAACGATCGAACGAAGATCGAGCAGGTCAGCTTGCAGCGCGTCGGCGTGCACGTGCCGGGATTCGACGACGTGACGAGCAGCCTTCTCAGCGGGTACAGCTGGCAGAAATCGCATGCTTTCATCTATTTCAACGACGGTATCGACCGCGGAACGAACGTTTCGGATCCCAATCTCGCGCAATACCTCGAAGTGGGCGTCGGGCATGCCGACAAAGACACGACGTACGGCGTCAACTATCAAAAAGTGGGAGCGCAGTTCTTGCCGGCGGACGGCTTCGTGCAAGAGCCGGACGTGGCCGGCCCTACGGCGTTATTGCAGCGAACGTTCCACTTCGACGCCAAAAAGACGCTGCAGGACGTGCAGCTCAGCGCGTCCTACTTCGATCAATACGATCACCTTGGCCGCCCCGCATCGAGAGGCGTCGGCGGTCAGCTCAATTTCGACTTCGCGCGTCAACTGACGCTGCACGTCTTCGGCGGATACAGCAAAAACGAAACCTTCGACGGCCAGTATCTGCCTTTCAATCAAAACGGCGTTTACCTGGGATACAAGACGCAGACCGCAACGCCGACGTCGGTGACGTACTTCGGGGGCTCGTACTACCACGGCTCGCTGAACAGCTGGTCGTACGTGACTACGGTGCCGCTCGCGCGCACGCTCAAACTCGCCCTCGAAGCGGATGAAAACTCGTACGCCCCCGGGGCCGCGTACGCGGGACGCGAACCTGCGACTCGGCAGTGGCTGCAACGCGCCAGTTTCGACTGGCAGTTCAGCCGCTTCGCGTCGTTCGACGTCGGTGCGCGCAGAATCGTCGGCGCGAACCTGCCCAACGCATATCAAGCGCCCGATTTGCCGGTCCCCGTCGCGTGCGGCGGCGCGAACCCGTACGCGCCGTTCGATTGCGTCAATGCGTCCAACGTGAGCGCGGCATTTCATTTTCTCGCCGCGCACAACGAATTTTACGTCGTGTACGGCAATCCGAACAATCTTTCGACGTTGCCGGCATTTTACGTGAAGTGGATCCGCTACATCGGCGCGGAGAAGGGAACGTAGCGGCCGAAAGCCGGCTCGCGCTTACCCGGAGCGGATTTCGAGATCCGGCGTGTCGAGTGTGCCCGCGCCCGCCGCGCCGGAGTCGCGACCGTAGAACCGGTAACGGTTCTTGCCGCCTTGCTTGGCGTGGTAAAGGGCTTCGTCCGCCGCGAAAAACAGCGTGGGCGCGTCGGTCCCGTCGAAGGGAAACATCGCGATGCCTATGGACGACTGCAGTCCGTTGCGCCGCACCGCGGAAAGCAGGCGCTCGACGCCGCGTTCGGCCGCCCGGCGGTCGGTCTTGGTCATGACGACGATGAACTCGTCGCCGGCGTACCGCGCGACGATGTCGCCCTTTCGCGCCGTTCTTTTCAACACGTTCGCAAAACGCTTGAGCGCCAGATCTCCCAAGGGGTGTCCGCCCGAATCGTTGATCTTTTTGAGATCGTCCAGGTCGAGAATCATGAACGCGAACGGCGTGTCGTAGCGCTCGGAGGTGTGCAGTTCGCGTTCCAGCATCTCGTTGAGCGCGCGCCGGTTCGGAATGCCGGTCAACGAATCGGTGAGCGCCAGCCGCTGCGTCTCTTCCAGGAGGCGGCGCGTCTCATCGTAGAGGCGCGCGTTTTCCACGGCGATCGTCGCCTGCGCCGCGAAATCGAGCAGAACGCGCAGCTGGTTCTCCGTTACGTCGTTGCACGGGGGGCGGTCGACATAGAGCATGCCGCGCACGACGTCGCGCGCCACGAGGGGTGCGATGCAGTAAGAACCCTCGGTGTCGCAAAGCGGTTTGTCGGAATCTTTCTCGCTGCCGTAAGCGACTTGCAGCACCCCGTTCGCGACGTCTTGCAGCGTCGAATTGGGCCGGAAGTCGAAGGGGTCGGGCGAATGCTGCACGGTGCCGGAGCCGTCGCCCTCCAAGCGGCGGATCACGTTGCCGTGCTCGTCGACGTCGAAGAGAATGACGCGATCGAACTTGAGGGCTTCGGTGACGCCCCGCAGGACCATCGACAAAATGTCGTTGATGTTGAGCGACGAATTAATGGTGGAGAAGACTTGCTGGAGCACGAAGAGTTCGGCGTTCTGCTGCGCGTATTCGTCACGCTCGGCCTCGAGCATGGCAATGCGCGAGCGAAGGCGCTCGATTTCCGCAAGGAGTTCGGCCTTGTCGGGAGCATCGTCTCGGACGGGGGCAGCCTCCGTCCCGGACAGGTTCAAGCCCACATGTATTTTAACGTCTTAATCCGTTCGTTTCTTTAGTTTTACCGTAGTAAACGCAGGGGTCAAAAAAGCCGTCCGGTGAGCCGATTCGTACATCTTCACGTTCACAGTCAGTACTCGCTTCTGGACGGAGCCTGCCGCGTCGACGCGCTTTGCCGCCGTTCCGCGGACGACGGCAGTCCCGCAGTGGCCCTTACGGACCATGGCGTCATGTACGGCGCGATGGAGTTCTACTACACCGCCCGCGATTTCAGGCTCACGCCCATCATCGGATGCGAAGCGTACATCGCGCCGCGCGGCCGTTTCGACCGCAGCGCGCGCGAGGAAGCGCACGTGACGCTGCTGGCGGCCGACGTCGAGGGTTACAGAAACTTAACAGCGCTGGTCTCCAAGGGGTTCTTGGAAGGCTACTACTACAAGCCGCGCATCGATTTGGATTTGCTCGAGCGGCACAACCGCGGCCTGATCGTCCTTTCGGGATGCATGTCGGGAATGGTGGCCGCGCCGCTGCTGAAAAACGACTACGAGAAGGCCAAAGCGGCGGCGCGCACGTTCGTCGACATCTTCGGCGATCGCTTTTACATCGAAGTGATGCGCCACGGCATGCCGGAAGAAGAAGTGGTGAACGCAGGACTGCTGCGCGTCGCTCGCGAGCTGAACATTCCCCTCGTCGCCACCAACGATTCCCATTATTTGCAGCAGGGCGACGCGGCGGCGCACGACGTGCTTCTGTGCATCGGCACGGGGAAAACCGTCTCCGACAGCAGCCGCATGCGGTTCTACTCCGATCAGTTCTACGTCAAATCCGATGCGGAGATGCGCGAGCTGTGGGCCGATTTGCCGGAAGCCTGCGATAACACGGCCGCCATTGCCGCGCGGGTCGACATTCGCATTCCCGAAAAGATCTATCACTTGCCTGCGTACCCGGTGCCGCAGCAACCCGGCGCGCAGACGACCGCGGAAGAGTACCTGCGTGAAATTTGCGAGCGGGGACTCATCGACCGCTACGGCGAGGAACGGGCGCGCAGCGATGCCGCGCTGCGGGAACGTTTCGAGTACGAGCTCGACGTCATACTGAAAATGGGTTTCGCGTCGTACTTTTTGATCGTCTGGGACTTCATCAAGTACGCCAAGGATCACGACATTCCGGTCGGTCCGGGCCGCGGGTCCGCGGTCGGATCGGTGATCGCCTATTGCTTGAAGATTACGGACCTCGATCCGCTCAAATACAATCTGCTGTTCGAACGCTTCCTGAATCCGGATCGCATTTCGATGCCGGACATCGACACCGACTTCTGCGTCGATCGCCGCGACGAAGTCATCAAATACGTCACGGAGAAGTACGGCGCCGATCGCGTCGCGCAGATCGTGACCTTCGGCACGATGGCGGCGAGAGCCGCGGTTCGCGATGCGGGACGGGCGCTGGGCGTGCCGCTGCCCGACGTCGATAGGGTCGCGAAGATGATTCCCGGAGGGCCGGGCGGGATGTCGATCGCGCGCGCGCTCGAGCAGATTCCGGAACTGAAAAGCCTCTACGCTTCGTCGCCGGAAATCCGGCGTCTGCTCGATACGGCCAAGACGATCGAGGGGCTGGCGCGCAACGCCGGAACGCATGCGGCCGGCGTCGTGATATCGCCGGGTCCGCTCGTCGAATACGCGCCGCTGGCGAAAAGCGAAGCCGGCATCAACACGCAGTACGACATGGTCTGGGCCGAAAAAATCGGTCTGCTGAAGATGGACTTTCTCGGCTTGCGCAACTTGACCGTGATGAAGAATGCGGTAGACGAGATTCGGCGGACGACCGATCCGCAGTTCGACCTGGCGACGATTCCCGACGACGACCGGCGCACGTACGAGATGCTTTCGCGCGGCGAAACGATGGGCGTGTTTCAGCTCGAATCGGAGGGCATGGTGCGCGTCTGCACGGAGCTGCGTCCGTCGAACTTCAACGACATCATCGCGCTGGTGGCGTTGTACCGCCCCGGTCCGATGGACTGGATTCCGCAGTACATCGCCGTCAAGCACGGCCGCCGCAAACCGTCGTATCTGCATCCGAAACTCGAAGCGATACTCTCGGAAACGTATTCCGTCGCCGCCTACCAAGAGCAAGTCATGCAGATGGCTCGCGATCTGGCGGGCTTCAGCATGGGGCAAGCCGACGAACTGCGCAAAGTCATGGGCAAGAAGCAAAAAGACAAGATTCCGGTATATCGCGAAAAGTTCATCAAAGGCTGCATGCAGCACTCGAACATCGACGAGGCGCTCGGCGCGAAGATATTCGAGTTCATCGAGCCCTTCGCGGGGTACGGCTTCAACAAATCGCACGCCGCCGCGTACGCGTGGGTCGCGTACCAAACCGCGTATCTGAAAGCGAATCATCCGCTGCCTTACTTCAGCGCGCTGATGTCCTCGGTGAAGGACAAGACCGACAAGCTCATCGAGTACATCGACGAGGCCAAAAAACTCGGCATCGCGGTGCTTCCTCCGGACGTCAACCAGTCGCGAGCGGATTTCGCCGTCGTGGGCGAACGCATACGCTTCGGGCTCTCGGCGATCAAGGGCGTAGGGGAGGGCGCCGTTCAGGCCGTTTTGGACGCGCGTGAGAGCCGCGGCCGGTTCGAGGATCTGTTCGATCTCGCCAGGCGCGTGGACGGCAGACAAGTGAACCGGCGCGTGTTCGAGGCGTTGGTCAAGTGCGGCGCGCTGGATTGCCTGCCGGGAAACCGCGCGCAGAAACTGGCCGCGCTCGATCTCGCACTCGACATTGCGGCGGCGGAGTCTCGCGACGCTCAGCTCGGGCAAGCCTCGCTTTTCGGCGAAGCGCCGCACGTCGCGGCTTCGCTGAGTCCCACGCTCCCTTCGGTTCCCCCGCCGAACACGATGCAGACGCTGCAATGGGAGAAGGAAACCCTCGGAATCTTCGTGTCCGGCCATCCGCTTGCGGACGTTGCGGAAGCACTTGCGCGAACGGGCGCGACGCCGGTGAAAGAATTGCGCGCCGCCGAGGACGACAGCTTCGTCGTCGTCGCGGGAATGATCGCATCCGTTCGGCGCACGCTTACGAAAGCCGGCCAGCAAATGCTCATCGCGCAGCTGGAAGACACGACGGGCACGGTGGACGTGGTCGTTTTCGCCAAACTGTATCCGCAAGTCAGTCATTTGTTCCAGCAAGACAAAATCGTCGTCGTGAAAGGGCGTTTGCGCATGCGCGAGCGGCCGGGCGCGAGCGCGGCAGAGGAAACGCCCGTGGAACTGTCCGTGGGCGCGAACGAAGTGGTGCCGTTCGAGCGGCCCGCTTACGTCGCGCCGCCCGCCGGGTGGCACGTCGTCGTGACCAGTCGCGAACAAGTCGATCGCCTCGCCGCGATTCTGGATGAATGGCCCGGTACCGTTCCGATCATGGCGCGGATCGGGGGCCGCACGCAGCGTTTGGCGCGGGGCTTAGCGCACGATGCTCGGGTGCGCTCGGAACTCGCGCGCGTTTTCGGCTTCGGGAACGTGTCCGAAGGTCTGCCCGAGTAACGTGAGGCTTCCCGCCGGCGTTCGCGACTGGCTCCCGCAAGAGTTTGCGTACAAGCGCGAGATAGAAGAGACGATTCGCCGCGTCTTCCGCACGTGGTCGTATGCCGAGGTGCTTACGCCGACGTTCGAACGCTACGAGTCGCTCGAACGCGGCCTGGGCGAGAAGTTGATGCAGCAGACGTTCCGTTTCACGGATCCGCTCGGATCCGAACTCGCCCTTCGCACCGAGATGACCACGCCGATTGCACGGCTGGTGTCCGCGCGTCTGCGCAACGCGACGCTGCCGCTGCGTCTTTCTTACGTCGCGACGGGTTTTCGATATGAAGAGCCGCAGCTCGGACGCATGCGTGAATTCACGCAAGCCGGCGCGGAGCTCATCGGCGGTGCGGGCGTCGATGCGGAAGCCGAAGTGCTGTTCATGGCGATCGAAACGCTGGATGCGGCGGGCTTGAGCGACGCGTGCTTCGACGTCAACGACGCAGCCATCGTAGACGGCGTGCTCGAGGCTTCGGGCCTTGGCGGCGAAGATCTTCGCCGGTGCAAGCAGCTGATCGCCGACCGGAACGTCGTTGCAATCCAAGACGAAACGATTCGCCGCCTCACCATGACGCGCGGACGCGAGGAAGTGGTCGGGGTGGTGCGTGCTCTTTGCCGCACGCCGAAGTCCATGGCCGCGCTGCACCGGCTGGAACGCATGCTCGACCGAGCGCAGACGCTGGGATATCGCGATCGCATCAACATCGATTTCGCGCTGCTGCGCGATTTGGAGTACTACACCGGCTTCGTGTTCGAAGGCTACATCGCGGACTTAGGCTTCTCATTGTGCGGAGGGGGCCGGTACGACTCCTTGCTGCCGCGTTTCGGATACGACGTGCCGGCCGTAGGGTGGATGGTCGGCGTCGAACGCATCCTGCTTGCGCTCGAGCGCCGGCGTGAGGACGAACGGCCCCGCAACGAGGTGGACGTGCTCGTGAGCGGTTGCGACGCCGTCGCCGCGCGTGAACGGCGAAAAGGACTGCGCGTGCGCCTCGACGTGCGCGAACTCGACCGCGAAGCCTTGATTGCCTATGCGCGGCACAAATCGATCCCCCGCGTCCTCCTCGCGCGTGACGCCGAGGTAGAGGAAATCACGGTTGCGCAGCGCGACCTCGTGCATCGCGATGGCTGAACGGCTGGTCATTGCGGTTCCGAAAGGCGCGCTGTATGCGCCGACGGCGGCTCGTCTTCGCAACGCGGGGATCGACGTACCTGAAGAAACGGGACGGCGCCTTACGCTCCTGACGAAGGATGGTGAAGCAGAACTGCTGCTGCTGCGTCCGACCGACGTGCCGGCGTACGTGGAATTCGGTGCGGCGGACTGCGGCATCGTCGGCAAGGACGTGCTGTGGGAGACGGATCGCTCCGTGAGCGAGGTGGCGGATCTGCGCTACGGCGCCTGCCGCCTCGTCGTCGCCGCGCGGCGCAGCGACGGATACCACGACGGCGCGCGGTATCCCACGTTTTTGCGCGTAGCCACGAAATTCAAGCGCTCCGCGCAAGCATACTTCGCGGAACGCGATCTGCCGTGCGAAATCATCGCCTTGCACGGCTCCGTCGAGCTGAGTCCGCTGGTCGGCCTTTCCGACGTCATCGTCGATTTGGTAGCCACGGGGAAGACGCTGCGCGAACACGACATGGTCGTCGTCGATGAAATCGCCTCGTCGACCGCGCGGCTGGTGATCAACCCCGTGCGCTTCCGCGCCAAATACGCGCGGCTTCGCGCGTTGATCGAACGGATGAACGGCGGCGGATGAACGTCCCGATCGTGAATGCCGCGGACCGGCAGGCACTCGCGCCGCTGTTTCGCAGCGGCTGGGAAGTGCCGGCGGAGCTCAGCGCGCGCGTTGCGCAGATCATCGCGGAGGTGCGCAGGCGAGGTGACCGCGCACTGGTCGAGTTCACGCGCCGTTTCGACGACGGGATGTACGACATCAGCAAACTTCGCGTACCTATTCCGATGCACGAGCGCGCGCGTTCGCTCGTACCGCATGAAATCGTGGAGGCGCTCGCGCTTGCGCGCGAACGGGTCGAGCAGTTTCATCGCCGGCAGCTGCGCGGCGACGTCGAATTCGCCGATGAAGACGGCACGCAGTGCGCGCTGCGCTATCATCCGCTCGATTCGGTCGCTGCCTACGTCCCGGGCGGCAGCGCCGCGTTGCCGTCGTCGGTGATCATGAGTGTGGTGCCGGCAAAGGTAGCCGGGGTCTCGCGGACGATCGTCTTGACGCCGCCGCAGCGGGACGGAAAAATTGCGCCGGCCGTGCTCTTCGCCTGCTGGCTGTGCGACGTAGACGAATTGTACGCGGTCGGCGGCGCGCAGGCGATCGCGGCGGCTGCGTACGGTACCGAAACGATTGCGCGCGTCGACAAAATCGTCGGCCCGGGCAACGTGTGGGTGACGGAAGCGAAGCGGCAGGTGTACGGCGCCTGTTCGATCGACGGTCTCGCGGGCCCGTCGGAGCTGCTCGTCGTCGCGGACGACGCCGCGGATCCCGAGTTCATCGTAAACGAACTTCTGGCTCAGGCAGAGCACGATCCGCTTGCCCGCGTCGCGCTGGTATCGCAGTCGCGGACGCTGCTCGAGGCGTGCGCGGAGCGTATTCGAAATCTCGATACGCAAGCACTGCCGCGCGGTGAAGTGATAGCGTCGGTGCTCCAACACAACGCGTATCTGATCTTCGCGGCCAAGAAAAAGCAGGTCTTTCGCGTCGTAGACCGCTTCTGCCCGGAACATCTGTCGCTGCAAGTGCAGGATCCCGAGGCGTACCTGCCGTTCATCCGCCGCGCGGGTGCGGTGTTCGTAGGACCGTATTCACCCGTCGCCAGCGGCGATTACGTCGCGGGAACCAATCACGTGCTCCCGACGTCGGGCGCCGCGCGTTTTTCTTCCGGTCTTCGAACCGAGGATTTCACGCGCACGTACACGGTCGTCAGGAACAGCGCGCACAGAATCTCCCAGGACGCGCCGGCGATCGCCGCGCTTGCGTCGTTCGAGGGGCTGACGCAGCATGCGGAAAGCGCGCTTCGCTACGTTTCTCAGCCCGCGGACTCGTGAAGTACCGCCTGGTCGCCTTGGATTTGGACGGCACGCTGCTCGGCAAGCAGCTGCTGCTGCGCCCGCGCGTGCTGTCGGCGGTCGAAAAGATGCGCGCGCGGGGCGTGCAAGGCTGCATCGTAACCGGCCGCATGTACCGCTCCGCGCTTCCGTTCGTCCGGCAACTGCACTTTACGGCGCCTGTGGTGTGTTATCAGGGCGCCGCCGTGATCGATCCGCAAACCGACGAAGTTCTGCAAGATCTGCCGCTGGCGAACGCGCAGGCATTGCAAGTGAACGAATACGCGCGCGAAAACGGGCTGCACGTCCAACTGTACGCGAACGATCGGTACTATTGCGAAGCGAGAAACCGGTACTCCGATTTGTACGCGAAGATTTCCGGCGTCGAACCGATCGTCGTCTCCTCGCTGGCCGCGCAGTTCGAATTCTGGGACGCGACCAAGGCGTGTATCATCGCGGAGCCCGAAGTCGTCGAAAGGCACATCCCTCACGTGCGCGCCCTGTGCGGCGTTCGCGCTTACGTAACCCGAAGCATCTCTTGGTTCATCGAAGTGATGAACCCGCACGTCGACAAAGGCCGTTCGCTGCAGCTGGTCGCGCGCCGTTTGGAGATTCCCATGGAGCAGGTGCTCGCCGTCGGCGACTCGTGGAATGACGCGCCGCTGCTGCAGGCAGCGGGCTTCGGCGTCGCGATGGGATCCGCGCCAAACGAACTGCTGCGGATTGCCGACGCAGTGGTTGCCGACGTCGAACACGACGGCGTGGCCGAGGCGCTGGAACGATTCGTGCTCGGGGAATCGCAAGACGCGGCGGCGAAAACGCGTCTTCCAAGATGACGGCAAAACGCCGCAAGAAATCCGTGGGCGCGCGGCTGCGTCCATTCGGGTGGCTGATCGTCCCGATCGCGATCGCATTGGGCTTTGCGGCGTACGGTGCCGCGACGTGGCCCGGATTTTTCCCCAAACGGATCGTAGTCTCCGGAAATCACATCGTGCCGTCGTCGCTGATCGTCCGGCGCGCGGACATCACGACGCATGACAACGTTTGGCTCCAGAATCTTCGTGCCGCGGCGAGTCGCGTGGAAAGCATCCCATACATAAAATCCGCCGCCATTCACCGCACGCCCCCTGCGGTGGTTCGTATCGCGGTGGTGGAACGAACGCCGTTTGCCGTCGTCGTGTCGAAGGGCGTGCGCGCGGTCGTGGACCGGGATTTGCGCGTGCTGCAGACCGGGACGGGCGGCAGCGGCCTTCCCGTGATTGCAGTCAGGTCGCGGGTGCCCGCGGCCGGCGCGTTTTTACGTGACGCGCAGGCGCAGCGTTTGCGCGACGACGACATCCTGCTGACGCGCGCCGGCATCGCGGCGCGCGCGCTGCGATTCGATCGCTTCGGCGATTTGATCGCGACGACACGGGGCGGGACCGAGCTGCTGCTCGGGGACGACGCGGACTTGGCGAAGAAGACGCCGCTGGTCGATCCGATTATTTCGCAAGTGCGCGCCGAGGGCCGGAAAGTGGCCGCCGTGGACTTGCGAGCCCCGCATACGCCGGTAGTCGTTTACAAGCGCTGACGGCGCGCAAAAGAAAAGCCTCGCCCGAAGGCGAGGCCCACTTACGCGAGCGTTCGGAACTACTTCTTGGCGTACACCGCGACCAAGCCTTTGATCAGCGACATCATGATGTGGTCGTTTGCACCGACCTTGCTGAAGTCGACGTTGGTGCGGTTCGTCGTCAGCGTTGCTTCCATCCCGTTGTCCAGCTTGACCAGGATGTGTTTGGAATCCATGACCTTTTCGACGGTCGCGGTATACGTGCCGTCGGGGATGAGGGACGGATCGACGGTATTCCCCGCCATGGCGGCTGCGGGCGCCGCGGTCGCGGCTACGAGTGCGAGCAAGGGGAGCAGTTTACGCACGGTATCTCCGTTGGGGGATGGGTAGACAAATAGCGCCGGCACTCCACTGTGCCAGCTTCTCGGCTAAGATTGTAGCGCAAGTGAGGGCGGCTCCTCTAGAGCTTGGCGCGTTTTTTCTTTGTTATCGAGAGCCGCGTGGCCGTTGCGGGACACCTGGAACTGGCCGACCAGCCCTTGCAGGGACGAAGCCTCTGCAAGCACCTCGGCGGTTTGGCCGGCCACTTCGGTGACGGCGCCCGCGTTCGCGCGGCCGAGGCCTGACGTGCGCCCGATGGTCTGTCCCAGCGATTCAATGGCGATTTGCTGCTCCTGAGAGGCCTGCGCCACCTGACCCGTACGCGCTTCGATTTCCGAAACGCTCTCCAGAATCTGATTCGAGGTGATGGCTTGCTCGCGCATCGTCGCGGCGGCTTCGTGCGTCATCGCGCCCATCTGCTCGCTCGCCTTGGCGAGCTCTTCCGAAGCGCGTGCCTGCTCGGTGGTCGCGACGCTGATTTCGCTGACCAGCTGCGCCATTTCGGTAACGCGCAAGCTGATCGTTTCGATCATCTCGGTAACGGTCCGCGCGGAGACGGCGTTGTTTTGCACCAGGTTGTTGGCGCGCGCCGTCCGCTCGAGCACGGCAGTCGTGCGCCGTTGAATGTCGGCAACGAGCTGCCCGATTTGTTTGGTCGAGCTGGCGGAGTTTTCGGCCAATTTACGCACCTCGTCGGCGACGACCGCGAATCCGCGGCCGTGCTCGCCGGCGCGAGCGGCTTCGATGGCGGCGTTGAGCGCCAGCAGGTTCGTTTGGTCGGCTATTTCCTCGATAAGACCGAGAATCTCGCCGATTTGGCGTGACGCCTGATCGAGGCTTTGCATCTCCGTGACGACGTCCGCGACCGTATCGCTGATGCTGGTCATGCCCTTCGAGAGCTGCGTGACTTCGTTGCGCCCCTCGCGCACCTGTTTGTCGGTGCTGGTGGATTCCTGGCGGACGCGTTCGGCGTTGCCGGCAACCTGTACGATCGACGCGGACATCTCTTGCGTGTTCGCAACGGCCTGCTCGACCACGGTCGCCAAGTTCAGCAAGTTCTGATCCATCTCCTGAATGGACGCCGTCATTTCGGCGACCGCGCTCGAGATGTCGGTCACGCGGCGCGCGACCTGCTCGGCGTTCTCCGTGACGGTGCCGGCGGTGGCGCGGACGGAGGTGGAGAACTCCGCCGCCATTGCCAGCGCCGCCAGTTCCTCGCTCACGCGCGCTTCGACTTGACGCGCGGTGTCGTTCGTGTGCGAACTGGCGGTTTGCACCGTCATGACCGCGTGCTGAATCGTGGAAATGATCTGCGAGAGACGATCGCCCAGCCGATCGACGGCCGAACCGAGGCGGCCCAGGAGATCGCTTCCGCTCCAGCCCACACGCGCGGTGAGATCGCCGCGGCCCATCGCTTCGAAGACGTCCAAGCAACGCCCGAGTCCGGCGTTCATGCTGCGGCGGAACCAGCTCATCGCGAAAAGCGCGACGAGCGCCGCAAGAAGCGCGCATGCGATGCTGACCGCCAGCGCGGAGTTGCGCGCGGTGATCAAATTATTGAAACGAACGTCGGAGTTCGTCTTGAGCGCGGTCAGGAGCGCGTCGCCGTCCTTGCTCTGCTGCTCGAACGCGGCGGCCGCCATGCCTTGAATCTGCTTGAGCGCCTCCGCTTTTTTGCCTTGTGCCAGCAAGCCGACGCCCGCGAGCGCTTGGAAATCGTACGCGCTGGCGCTGCCGCTGCTCACGACGTTGCCCTTGTCGTCTTTTCTGCCGACGAATTTTTCGACGAGCGGCTTGATCTCGGCATCCGCAGCGGTGAGCTCGCCCATTTTGCGCGCGTCTTCCGGGAACTGCGCGACCATCGCTTTGGCCTTGGCCAGCGACGCGGCGGCCTTGACCTGATCGGGGTTGGTGGCCGCGTCGATGGAAGAAGCGCGCAGCGTGTCCGCGTCGGAGGCGACTTTCACGTACGCAAGTTCGCCGCGAATGATCGTGTCGTGCAGCACCTGCGCCTGCGTGGTGACGCCGTTCATCGCGACGATGGAAACGGGAATCGAGAGAGCGATGATCGCGATAACCGTCAAAAAAGCTATCGTCAGCCCGCGTTCCAGCACCGTGCGCTTTTGAACCATACCCTGTTGTATGTCGGCTTCGGCGAGACAAAGATTAACGGCCGAAACGCGCTGTCCACAGGTTGCTCGCAAGGAGACGTTTCGCGCCCACATAACCTCCGCATATCTTGCCAAGACCCGCTATCCGTAGTAGGGTTTTGTCAGGCCGTACACAACATATAGGGGTTGCCAAAGTTGAAGCAAGAGACCGTCGCGGGCCTCGACATCGGGACGACCAAGACGTGTGCGGTCGTCGCGACCGGCGGTCCGAGCGGACTCGAAATCATCGGGTACGGCGAAGCGCCTTCCCTCGGAATGCGCAAGGGCGTCGTCACCGATCTCGACGAGACGATCAAATCCATCGAGGCAGCCACGGAAAAAGCGGAACGCATGGCCGGCGTCCACATTCAGGACGTCTACGTCGCGATCACCGGCGAGCATATTCGCAGCACGAACAACCGCGCGGTGGTTGCGGTGCAGAGCGAGGATCGCGAGGTCGGGCTGAGCGACGTGCGCCGCGTGATCGACGCGAGCAAAATCATCAACCTACCGTCGGACAGGCAAATCATTCACGCGCTTCCGCGATATTTCACCGTCGACGGCCAGGACGGCGTCGAAGATCCGGTCGGCATGGCGGGCGGACGCCTCGAGGTCGACACGCACATCATCACGGGCGGCAGTTCGTTCATTACGAACGTGCTCAAATGCGTGCACCGCGCGGGGCTCGAATCGGCCGGCCTGGTGTTCGAGCCGCTGGCGAGCTCGGCCGCAACGCTGCTTCCGGAAGAAAAGCAAGTCGGCGTCGTGCTCTTGGATATCGGCGGCGGCACGACCGACATCGCGGTATACAGCAGCGGGGGCGCCATCTACACCTCCACCATTCCGGTCGGAGGAAACATCCTCACGAACGACATCTCGCTGGGCTTGAAGACGACCAACGCCGAGGCGGAGCAGATCAAGCGCGCGTACGGCGCGACCGCCGAAGACGATCACTCCGTCTTTCCGGTGAAGACGCTCGACGGGCGCAGCACGAAAGACGCGAGCGCGGCGCAGTTGCGGCAAATCGTGGTTCCGCGCGTGGTGGAAACGTTCCGCATGGCCAAGGCGAAAATCATCGAGAACGTGCCGCGCGACCTGGTGCTGGGTGAAATCGTACTCACCGGCGGCGGGGCGCATCTGCGCGGCATCGAGCGTCTCGCCGAAGAAGCCTTCGGCCTCCCGGTGCGCGTGGGTTTGCCGAGCGCGGTCGCCGGGTTGACGGACTCCCTCAAACAACCGGAATACGCGACGGCAATCGGCCTGGTGCTGTTCGGGCCGAACGGCGGAATCAATCACCAGGAATACGTCAAGCGCAGTCCTTCGATCTTCGCGAAGGTTCGCACTTGGCTCGGCGATCTGTGGAACTAAATCTCCCGCTCTTTACGGAGGAAAACCAGACCATGCCTGATGCGAAGCGCTACGTCCCGGAACACGCCGCAACGATTAAAGTGATCGGTGTGGGCGGCGGTGGTTGCAACGCCGTGAACCGCATGATCGACGCCGGGCTTTCCGGTGTCGATTTCTTCGCGGTGAATTCGGACGTGCAAGCGCTGCGCAACGTCCTCACGGAAAACACCGTGCAAATCGGCAGCAATCTCACGCGCGGCCTCGGCGCCGGAGCGAACCCGACGCTCGCGCGGGAAGCCGCCGAAGACTCGCGCGAGGATCTCGCGATGGTGATCGACGGCGCGGATCTCGTGTTCATCACCGCCGGCATGGGCGGCGGCACCGGCACCGGCGCGTCGCCGGTCATCGCGGAGATCGCGCGTGAGACCGGTGCGCTGACGATCGCGGTCGTCACCAAGCCGTTCGCATTCGAGGGCCGCAAACGCATGCAGGCCGCCGAGCACGGCATCGCGGAGCTCGAATCCAAGGTCGACACGCTCATTACGATTCCGAACGAGCGCATTCTGCAGGTGATCGAGAAGCGCACGCCGCTCAACGAAGCGTTCGCGTACGCCGACGACGTGCTGCGCCAAGGCATTCAGGGCATCTCCGATCTCATAACGCAGCCGGGGTTGATCAACTTGGACTTCGCGGACGTCAAGACGATCATGACCGACGCCGGCAGCGCGATGATGGGGATCGGCGAGGGCAGCGGCGAGCACCGTGCCGCGGACGCTGCGCAAAAAGCGATCGCTTCGCCGCTGCTCGAAACGACGATCGAGGGCGCGCGCGGCGTGATCTTCAACATCACGGGCGGCCCCGACATGGCGATGTACGAGGTGAACGAAGCTGCGGAGATGATCAGCCGAGCCGTCGACAACGACGCGCAGATCATTTTCGGAGCCAGCATCGATCCCACGATGACCGGCAAGGTGCGCGTCACCGTGCTGGCTGCCGGCTTCGGGCAGTCGCGCGCGTACTCGCGCGCCAACGGCGGTTTCAATTTCGCGGACACCAAAATCGACGCGGTTGCGCCGCTGAACATGGACGACATCGAAGTGCCCGCCTTCCTGCGCTACCGCGGCTGAGGTCTACCTCGCACGGCAGCATACTTCGCTGCGCGCTCGCGCTGGTTTGCGCGCTGCTGCTTTGCATCTCCGCGGAGGCGAAGCCCATCAGCGTGAAGCGGCGCGCGGAGTACGATTACACCGCGCAGCTGCGCGCCCACATCAAGCACATCGTGATCGTCATTCAGGAAAACCGCAGCGTGGACAACCTGTTTCACGGGTTCACCGGTGCCGACACCGTCGATTACGGCCTGGATCGCAACGGCCCGGTGCGACTTCATCCCGTCGGCCTCGGATATCCGGCGGACGTAGATCATCAGCACAAGGCGTTCGTTCAGGAGTACGACGGCGGCCGCATGGACGGCTGGGACCGCGTCGACACGCTGCCGCGTCAACCGCCGGATTTCCCGTATGCGTACGTTCCGCGCGCGGACGTCGAGCCGTATTTCGAGATGGCGCAGCAGTATACGTTTGCCGATCGCATGTTTCAGTCGAACACGGGACCCACGTTCCCCGCGCATTTGTACCTGATCTCGGGGCAGTCGGCGTTTGCCGCGAACAATCCGAACGAACTCGAAACCACGCGCTATGCGTGGGGATGCGACTCGCCGCTGACGGCGCGCGTGACGACGATCGCGCCCGGCGGAGAGGAAGTTCCGGGCCCCTGGCCGTGCTTCAATTTCGAAACGCTCGCCGACATCGCCATGCCCGCCGGCGTCACTTGGCGATATTACGCGCCCGGCCTGGACGAATTGGGCAATATCTGGTCGGCGTTCGACGCGATCCGGCACATTCGATATTCTCCGTACTGGGCCAACGTCGTCTCACCGGAAACGCAGGTGTTGCGCGATGCGCGGCGCGGCGATCTCGCGAACATTACGTGGGTGGTTCCGACCGCATGGAACTCCGATCATCCGTTTCCCAGGGAGCGCAGCCCGGAAGATCTCGGTATCGAAGGCGCGGTGTACGGGCCGGAATGGGTAGCTTCGATCGTCAACACGATCGGACACAGCCCGCTTTGGAACACGACCGCGATCATCGTCGTGTGGGACGACTGGGGCGGATGGTACGATCACGTAAAACCGCCGCAGCTGGATCGCATGGGTTTGGGTTTTCGGGTGCCGATGGTCCTCATTTCGCCTTGGGCAAAGCGGCACTACGTCTCGCACGTGCAACACGAATTCGGCAGCATCGTCCGTTTCGCCGAAATGGCGTTTGAACTACCGTCGCTGCATACGACCGACGAACGCTCCGACGCGCTTCGCGACTGCTTCGATTTCGAGCAGCGGCCGGGGTCCTTCAAAACGATTAACACGCTGCGGCAAGCGGCGTTTTTCGAGGATCTTCCCGACGACGGTCCGGCGGACACCGACTACTAGATTCTAAACGAAACGGCGTCCTAACGTTTCGTGGCGAGCCGTTCTCCGTTGATGCTCGAAAGCGGCACGGCCGCGAGCGTTCCGCCGCGGCTGCCGACGATCAGCGTCTTGCCGGCGATGATCGGCGAGCCGACGTTGAACGGCGTGCGCATCCCGCGCGTTCCGCGCACTGCGCCGGTGCCGGCGTCGACCGCCCAGAGATAGCCTTCGAGATCGCCGAAGTACAGCGTTCCCTTCGCGTAGGCGATTCCGCCTTTCACCGGTCCGCGCGTGCGAACCGTCCACTTCACCTTTCCGGTCGCCGGATCGAGTGCATGCACCACGGCTGCAACGGAGCTTCCCACGTACAGCGTTCCGTCTGCCAGAAGCGGTATCGCCGCTTCGTTGCGTTTGGGAAGAACGCCGCTTTCGAGAACCGTATCCCATAGCTTGCGCCCGGTTCTCGCGTCGAGCGCGTACGCGCGGAACTTCGCGGAACGTTCGGTTTGCATCGCGGTGGCAAGGGTCGGCGGCGTGGCGTAGTCGCAATAAATGCGCGCGCCGTCGGTCACGGGCGGACAATCTCCAAGACCGGAGGCCACGGATGAAAACGTGGATTTCCAGACGACGGAGCCGTCGCGCGCCCTCAACATCCAGACCGCGTTGGGGTCGACGCCCGCGGTGATGAAACGGCCGCCGGGCATCGGCAGGGCCGCAACCATCGAGGCGATCGAGCGCAGATTGCGATCGTACAAAACGCGTCCGCTTGCGGGATCGAGGCCGAGCACGTGCCCCGCGCCGTTATGGTGCACCAGCACGCCGCCGACGATCGCCGGAGTCGGCATACCGCTTCCCGCCAGCGCGAGCGTCCACGCGAGCCTTCCCGTCCGGCAGTTCAATGCGATGAGCGCGCTCGGCGGGTTGCCGACGCGTATCGGGTGTGAAGGCGAGGATCCTTGCGGACTGTTCTCATCACCCTCGCCCACGATCACCAGGCCCTTGTAAATCAGCGGCGCGGACATGAGCGAATTGCCCGCGCGGTAGCGCCACAGCGTTTTTCCGGTTTGCACGTCGACGGCGCTGAGCAATCCTTGATTGTCGTCCGCGTAGAGCACGCCGTCCGCCACCGTCGGACTAGACGAAAACCCGCCGCCGGTTACGATTTTCCACGACGTGGAAAGCGAGCCGTCGAGCGCGACGTTGTTGCCGCCCTCGAGCCGGAACTGCGTCCACTGTTCGGGCGCGCGCACCGGCGGGCTCTCCGCGCCGACGAAGAGGTACGCCGCCGCGAGCACCCAAACGATTCCCATGCCGACACGGACCGTGCGTGCCATTCCCGCGCATATCTACCCCGCTTACCTGAGAACCGCGTGAAAGTGCAGAAGCGCCGCATAGCCCCCGCACAGCCACGCGCAGCCGAACAGCGCGCCGCCGGCGACGTCGGTGAGGTAGTGCGCGCCGAGCGCTAAGCGCGACCATACGATGCCGGCCGCCCAGCAGCACAGGATCGTGACGGCCGCCGCTCTCGCAGCGGGTGGAAGCGCGCCAGCCGCTGCGACGCACGCCCACCCGACGTAAAAAACTACCGCGGTCGTGGCGTGGCCGCTCGGGTAGGAGTGCCCGGCTTCGCGGCCGGCCAGCCAGTAATCCGGGCGTGTGCGCGCAAAGCGCAGTTTGGCGAATTCAACGAGCATTTGCGAGACGAGCTGCGCCGCCACCACACTCATTGCGACGACGAGCGGCAGACGAAACGCCGCGAACACGGCAACGGCGAGGATGCACGCTGCGGTCATTGCGGGCGCGCGCCCCGAGATCGTGCATGCGATCGCGAGCGATCGAAGCTGACCTCGTACTCGCGCGGCATACCTGTCGGCTTGCGACGGCCCGCGCGCGCAAACGCGAAAACCCAGCGCGAAAAAAAGCGCAAACGAGAGCACCGCGCCGAGCAGCAGCGCAGCGATCATGACGCGGGTTGGAAGTCTTGCGGAACGAGCACGCGCAGCGCGCGCCGCGCGATGCGGAACTTCGCGGGCGTCTTTCCCAACGCGTGGCCGTCGATGTTGAGCGGCTGGCGCGGTTTTGTTTTTATCGTGATCTTCGGAGCGGAAAAATAGTGCGCGTGCTGCAGCTTGGTCTGTTCGCCGCGCAGCAGCGCGGCGTTGGTTGCGAGCACGTCTTGCGGCTTGTCGCCCGCGGCCGCGAAGAATGCCAGCTCGCCGCTGCGAATCGACGCCTGGGGCGTGACGGGCTGCCAGCCGAAGTACCTGCCGCTCGCGACAATCGCTTGATGCGTGACGATGCGAAGATCTTCGCGTTTCCACTTCACACGCATGTCGAACGGCTTGTCGCGAAAGAGAGATTGCACCGCCGCAATCCCGTACGCGACCGGTCCGATCACGCGCTTGAGCGAACGCGGCGTGCGGTTCGCCGCATCGGCGATGAGGCCGATGGTCGCAAAATTCGCGAAATACGTGCCGTTGACGATGCCCACGTCCACGTGCAGCTCCTTGCCGGACGCGATCGTTTCGAGAGCGGCGTCGAAGTCGTCTTTGATGCCCAGACTGTAGGCGAAGCTGTTGCCGGTTCCGGCGGGGATCACGGCCATCGTGCACTCGGTATGCGCGAGCTCGGCGACCGCGGCGGTTTGCGTACCGTCGCCGCCGATCACCACGATGAGCTGCGCGCCCGATCGCACGGCTTGCCGAATACGCTTTTTCAGGGCCTTTCGGCGCCGCACCATGTGCGCCTCGACGATCTGCACGCCGCGTTTGGGCAACTCGCTTTGCAAACGCTGATAATACTCCAAACCCCGTCGCGAACTCAAGCGGCAGATAACGGTTGCCTCACGCATGGGCCCTGTCTTTCCCCAGATAGGTGGAAAACGCACCTACAGCTCGACGGCGCGTCGCGCAACCTGCGGCATGTGCCCTTTCGAAGCGCGAGTGAGACATTAAGGCGAGTCGTGTTCGAATTGTGTCCAAAGTGTTGACAACGTGTGGTAAAAGTTGACTATCGGCTGCTGGGTATATTGTCCGGCGATTTGCCGTCTCAAACCGATGGGGAGTGGGCGTGGGTGCTACGGAGATTCTTGGATCGGAGTCTATCGCCAGGCGTGACGAGGCGCCGGCGGTGCGCGCGCTTGACGACATCCATGAGCAGGCGGTGCGGCGCGGCGCTTCCGACGTTCACATAGAGCCGACCCTGACGGGCGGCCGCGTCCGGCAGCGCATCGACGGCATCCTCAGCGAGATGACGACGCTTGCGCCGGAGGTTTACGTGCAGATCGTTTCGCGAGTGAAGCTGCTCGCGGGAATGGACATCGCGGACCGCCGCCAGCCGCAGGACGGACGTTACGACATCGAGCGCGCCAATCGGATAATCGACGCACGCGTGAGCTCCACGCCGACGTTGATGGGCGAAAAGCTCGCGATTCGCTTGCTGGACCATCGCATGCAAACGCCGGCGATCGAATCGCTGGGCATGCCGGACACGCTGCTCGCCGGGTTTCGGCGCGCCGTCCATGCGCCGCACGGGTTCATCGTCGTGTGCGGTCCTACCGGAAGCGGAAAGACGACCACGCTGTACGCGGCAATGGGCGAGCGCAACGATCCCTCGCAAAATCTCTGCAGCGTGGAAGATCCGGTGGAGATACGCCTTCCCGGGGTCGCGCAGGTGCAAGTGAACGCGCGTGCCGGCGTAACGTTTGCATCGGCGCTCCGTGCGTTCTTACGGCAGGATCCGAACGTGATCATGGTCGGCGAGATGCGCGACCAGGAGACCGCCGCCGTGGCCGCGTCGGCGTCGTTGAGCGGCCAGCTGCTGCTCGCCACGCTGCACAGCAACGATGCGCCGACCGCAATCGATCGACTGAGGGAGCTCGGTGTTGCCTCGCATACGATTTCCGCCGGGCTCACGGCCGTCGTCGCGCAGCGTTTGCTTCGGCGTCTGTGCGAAGTCTGCCGCATATCATTCCAGGTTGACGCGCAAACCGCGCAGGAGTTCGGCGCATGCGAAGGGTCGCGCGCATATCGCGCAGCGGCCTGCACTGCTTGCGCGGGTTCAGGCTATGCAGGACGCACCGCGATCTTCGAATGGATCATCATCGACGATGCGATGCGCCGCTGCATCGCGCGCGGCGAGTCGGGCGTCGGGGTGGCGGAGATCGCGCGAGGGAGCTGCTACGAGCCGATGCTGCGCGACGGTGTCCGCAAAGTGCTTGCAGGCAAGACGACGTTCGAAGAATTGCGCCGCGTACTGGCCGGAAGCGCGCGATGAGCGTATCGCTTGCGGGTGTGCGCGTGGGAGAAGTGCTGCGCGTTGCGCGCCTCAGAAATGCTTCGGACGTGCACCTGTGCGGCGCCATGGCGCCGATGCTCCGCATCGACGGCGAACTGGAACGGCAGCAGACCCTCGAACCGAGTGCCGAAGAAGTTGCCGCCATAACCGAATCGCTGCTGGATCGAGAAGCTTCCCAGACACTGAACTCGGACGGCGACGTCACCGTCGCTCTCTCGGTGCCGGACGTAGGCGCCGTTCGCGTTCACGCGTACCGAACGGCGAACGGCACGTCGGTTGCGATCCGCCTGCTCGCGCGCGACATTCCCGCATTGGATGCGCTGCAGCTGCCGCCCGCAATCGGCGAGCTTTGCGAAAAGCCATACGGATTGGTGATTTTCGCCGGTCCGACGGGGAGCGGGAAGTCCACTGCTTTGGCTGCATGTATCGATCGCATAAACGAACTCCAGTGCCGTCACGTGGTCACGATCGAAGATCCGATCGAGTACCGGCATCGCTCGAAACGTTCCCTCATCACGCAGCGACAAGTCCGCACCGATGTGCCCACGTATGCCGATGCGGTCTACGGGGCGCTGCGCAGCGATCCGGACGTCATGCTGATAGGCGAGATGCGGAATGCCGGCACGATGCATGCGGCGTTGACGGCGGCGGAAACGGGGCATCTCGTGTTTACGACCTTACATACCGGCGACAGCGCGCAAACCATCGATCGCATCGTGGGCTCGTTCGATGGTGCCAAACAGCAGCAGATTCGTTTGCAACTCGCGCAAACGCTCGTAGGGATCGTCTGCATGCGATTGCTGCGGCGCGGCAGCGGGGCGGGCAGACGGGCCGCGCTGGAAATTTTGGTCGCCAACGACGCCGTGCGCAATCTGATCCGCGACGGCAAAACGCATCAGGTGCGTAATGTGATTTCGACCAGCCGGCACGCCGGGATGCAGACGCTGGAAGGGCATCTTTCCGATCTGGTCGCCCGGGGCGAAATTGCGCTCTCGACGGCGCGCGCGGTAACGGAAAGACCGGACGAAGTGCGCGCCCCGGATCACGTCCTAGAGTAAAGATGGCCAAGGTTTTCTACTACACGGCCCGCGATTCGCGCGGCACGTTGATATGCGGTTCACTGCAAGCAGGCACTCCGTCGGATGCCCTCGCGCATCTCCGAACGCGCGCGCTCTTCGTGACCTCGCTCGCGAGTGCGGGCGGCGCGCGCGGCGCCCTTGCCGCGGCGCTGCAAGTTCGCACGGTCTCGAGAGGCCGGTTCGCCGCGCTCTTTCGGGCCTTGTGGACATTGATTCGAGCCGGCGTTCCGATGGCACGCGCGCTCGAGGTCACGATCGCTCAGTGCACGGACTCGGGCCTGCGCGAAGCACTGCAATCCGTCTTGCACGATATCGGCAACGGGCTGGCGCTGAGCGACGCCATGGCGCGCCGTCCGCGCGAATTTCCGAGGTTGTTCGTTTCCATGGTCCGCGCCGGCGAGCTGGGCGGGGCGCTCGACGAGGTGCTGGAACGCATCGCCGACGTTCTCGAACGCGAACGTGCCATGCGAAAGCGCCTCGCGGCGGCGCTGACCTATCCGCTGATCGTTGCATGTGCCGCGCTGTTCCTGGTCGTGTTCTTAGTAACGACCATCGTGCCGATGTTCGACTCCATGTACGAACAACTGCACGTGCCGCTGCCCGGAATGACGGCCGCGCTCATTGCGCTCGGGACCGCGCTGCGTTCCCCGCTGCTCTGGCTCGCGATCGCGCTGTGCGCCGCATGCGCTTGCGCGGCGGCGCTTCGAATCAGACACGCTGCAGGCAGCCGCAGCACTCTAGAGTCGCTGCTGCTTTCGATGCCCGTTGCGGGTGTGTTGATGAAGAAATCCAACGCCGGGCGTCTGGCCCGCCTGTTGGGAACGCTCTTGCGCTGCGGCGTCGGCTTGGCTGCCGCGCTCGAGATCGTGCCCGACGTCATGACGAGCGTCCGGTATGCCGAGAGCGTCCGGCTGCTGCGCGCCGCGCTCCGGGAAGGCTCGACGATCGGCGAACCGCTGGCGCGCAGCGGGCTGTACGAGCCCGTGTTCATTCAGATGGTACGCGTCGGAGAAGAGACGGGCACGCTCGACACGATGCTGCTGCGCATTGCCGACTACTACGATCTCGACTGCGAAACGATGCTGACCGCATTGAGTTCGATGGTCGAGCCCGCCATGATCCTTTTGCTCGGAGGGGCCGTAGGCTTTATCGTCGCGGCCATTTTCATACCACTCTACACCTTGATTGGGAACATACGATGATTGCATTGGATGCGGAGCTGGAATTCTGGCTCAACGATCGGACCAAGGAGAATCGCGATAGACTGTTTGCTCGTTACCAATACCTATGCAGACGAGGTGCGCGCAAATTTCATCGGCGCGGCGTGGATCGCGCGGACCTCGAGCAGATCGCCGCGATAGGGCTGATCAAGGCGTGCGAGCGATACGACGGCCGGCTGAGGACGCCGTTCGAGGCGTTTGCGTGGCTCTTCGTCGTGGGTGAGCTCATGCACCACGTTCGAGACCACGAGCGTTTGGTTCGCGCGCCGCGAAAACTTCGGGAGCTCGAACGACGGTACCAGCACGTTCATGAAGCGTTCGTGAGCGAAAATCATCGAGAGCCCACGTTGTACGAGATTGCGGAACGCATGCAATTGACCTTGCGGCAAGTCGAGGATCTCGTCGTGTACCGAGCGCAGGCCGTTCCGGAGTCGCTCGACGCGCTCGAGCCGCACGAACTGTCGCCCTGCAGTTACACCCTGGAAGACCGGGACGATCGCATGATCGTGGAAAGCGCCTTGTCTTGCTTGACGAGCACGGAGCGTACGATCGTTCTCGCGCTGTACGCGAGCGGCTACAATCAAGTCGAACTTTCTCAGCGCTTGGGATACTCGCGCCGGCACATCTCGCGCTTGCATCGGGCAGCGTTGCAAAAAATGCTGCCGCATTGGGTCTCGAAACGCGCGTAACGGGGCACTGCTCGCTGTACGACTGCGGTGTAGGAGAAGCAGATGGAGAAACAACGCGGCTTTACGCTGCTGGAGATGATGGTGGTCGTAGCGATCATCGCGATCTTGGCGGCCGTCCTCATTCCGAATTTCACGCACGCCCGCGCGCAGGCGGCGACCTCCGCCTGCATGGCGAACATGAAGACGATCGCAACGGCGATGGAGCTGTACTACACGGACAATCAGCAATATCCGAACGTCACCAAAGCGCCTGTCTCGAGTATCGCGGCGCTCTCGGCCTACATGGGCAACCAGAACCCCGTCGATCCCGCGGGCAGCGGCAGTTACGAAGTCAGCGCGTCGGAAGATTCGTCGGGCGTATGGACCTACGATATTTGGTGTCCCGGCAAGCACGATCCGACGACATTGAAGTCGGTGCAAGGCGCGGGCGGCGCGGGCAACACCACGATCAAGTACGACAACGTTACGGGCATGACAACCGCGCCGGGTCAAGGCAATTAGATGTTCGATCCGATCGCGCAAAGCCTGAGGGCGGTGAGCGTTCACAGTCCGTATGCAGCCCCCTTCGTGTTTTCCGCCGGCGTGGCAACGAGCCTGGGGCCTTGCGCGGCTCCTCGGTTCGTCGCAGCAGCGGGCCTGGGCTCGCGTAATTCCCGCGCGCGGACGCTGAGACTCACCGCTGCTTGCATCTTCGGATTGGCGTCGACGTACGCGCTCTTCGGAGCAGCCTCTCCGCTCCTCACTCGCGCGGCCCAGCTTTCGCCGTATACGTATATCGCGGTATCTTGCGCGCTTGCCGTCTGTGCAATCGCGGCGCTATGGCGCGAGGAAAGCGATTGCCGTCATACGCTGCGCAACGCTCGGCCGGCCGGCATCGGCGCCGCGTTTCTGCTCGGCGCATCTTTTGCGCTGGTGGTTTCTCCCTGCTGCACGCCTCTTTTGCTCGCCGTCGCGACATACGGCGCGGCGACGGGGAATGCGGCTTATTCGGCGGCGATGCTGGCGTGCTTCGCACTCGGACACGCGGTGCCAATCGCTGCGGCAGCTTTGGGCGCGGAGCGCGCAGCGGCGGCCTTTCACGCACGCAGTATTCGGTCCGCCGCAACGGTCGTAAGCGCGGGGTTGATGCTGGCTCTTGCCGGTTACTACGCGGTACTTGCATGACGAACGAATTTTCCCGGATGCGCCGCTTTGCCGCCGCACTGCTGGCCGTAGCGTGTGCCGCGGTGCTCTTTCGCGGCGCGGTCGCTCAGGCGCTCGTCATACGCGGCGACGATTATCTGTACCGGGGCGATCGCGCCGCCGCGGTGGAACGGTACCGGCGCGCGATGACGATCGCTCCATCGTACGGTACGGCGTTCGATCGGTACGTGTTCGTGACGATGCAGCATCAGAATCCGCGCGCGCTTCACGACGCCGTCGACGTTGCCGGAACGTACCTAAGGGCACATCCGCGCGATGCGGCGCTGCTGACGGACCGGGCGCTGTGCCTTTTGCACTTACGCCGGTTTTCCGAAGCGCAAGACGACTTTACGCGCGCGGCATCGATCGCGCAAACGGCGGAGTCGTACGCGTTCGCGGGATGGGCGGCGAATCGGAACGGCGACGAGGCATCGGCAAGATCGTTGTGGCGCCGTGCCCTGGAATTGAGCCCGCACTACCGTCCGGCGGAGATCGCGTTGCGCGAGGCGGCGAGATGACGCACGCGCTGCTGCTCGTATGCGGGATCGTCTGCGCGAATGCGCTCGGCAGCGTCGCGGGACTGACCGCAGCCGCGCGCTGCGGCGTGCCCATGACGTTAAGCCGCGGCGCCGGATTATGGGTGCTGATCGGCGCCACAGCTTGCGAATGCCTTGCTTTCTCGATGCGGCATGCAGGCGGTAGTGTGTTGCTCGTGCCCGCGTTTGCGAGCGTCATCGCGGGCGCGGCCTGCGATGCCGCATGCGGGTACGTGTTCGACGCCGTAACGCTTCCCGCGCTTGCGCTGCTGCTCGGGATCGCCGCAGGATTTCACGCGCTTGTCCCGTGCGTCGCCGGTATCGGTCTCGCGGGCGGAAGCATGATGCTTCTGCACGTCGTCACGCGCGGACGCGGCTTGGGCTTGGGGGACGTCAAGCTCGCGGCGTGCATCGGCGCGGGAGCCGGCGCCGCACGCGCGCTCACCGCGCTGGGCGCGGCGTTCGTCCTGGGCGCGGCATGCGCTGCGGTTCTGCTCGTTTGCAAGCGCGCCGGCAGACGCAGCGAGATGCGCTTCGCGCCTTACCTCGCGGCGGGAATGCTGGTCGCGGTATCGAGTGGAGTTGTCTTATGAGTGCGCGTCTGCTGCCCCTTGGAGTGGATATCGGAGCGACGCGCGTGCGCGTGGTCGAGGCGGAACTCTGCGGCACACGCGCCCGCGTGCGCGCCGTGGCCGTGCGCGACGTTCCGGCCGGCTCGTCGAGTTCCGGCACGCTTCGGGATGCGCAGTACGTCGGCGCGATTATAGAAGACGCGGTCGTGGAACTCGGCACGCGTCAGCGCCGCTGCGTATGCGGAATCGGCGAGCCCGATGCGATGCTCCGCACGCTGATGCTGCCGAAAATGACGGCCGTCGAACGCGAGCGCGCCGCGCGTTTCGAGGCGGAGCGGCACATCGACTATCCCGTCGATGAAGCGCTCGTGCGTTTGCACCGCGTCGATGCTTCGGGTACGGCGTGGGTGCTCGGCATCTGCCGAAAATCCGCGATCGTGACGCGCAGCGCCGCTTTGCGCGCGGCCGGACTCAAGCCGGTCGCGATGGATCACGAGGCGTGCGCGCTGGCGCGCGCCTTTGCCGGATTCGACGCGGTCGTGGACATGGGGCACCATCGAACCTCCCTTCACGTGACCACCGGGCACGCACCGCTCACGTTGCAAGTTTGCAGCGGAGGAGCCGACGTCACGCGCGCGATCGAACGCGAGCTTGCGGTTGACGAACAAACGGCGGAGAAGCGCAAGCGAATTCTCGGCACGTCCGGTGCCGGCGAACGGTCCAGAGCCGCGCTGGCATCCGACGTTGCCGCACTGGTACGCAGCGCGCGTCCGACGCACGCAATCAAACGCATTGCGCTGGTAGGAAACGCGGCACGATTGCCGGGCATTGCATCGGATCTCGAAACCGCCACGGGGTCGCTCTGCGAAGTTCCGGTGAGCGAAACGCTGCACGGGGAGCGATATCCGGAAGACGTCATCCGTTCGAGCGCACCGGATTGGACGCTCGCGGCGGCGCTTGCCGCCTGGGGCGCGGCATAGCATGCGTTTCGATTTCCTGCATTCGCCCCGACCCTTGGCGGTTCAGCGAATCCTGCAGCTGCGCGTTCCCGAACGCTTTCAACGCGCGGCGCTTGCGGTGTGCTTCTCGCTCGCCGTGGTGGGCGGCGCATGGATCATCGAGGCATGCCGGCTGCGCGAAGCGCTTCGCATCGAAGCGGAATATCAGAGGCGCTACGATCTGAGTGCCGCAGCCGTTCGCCGGGCGGACGTCTATTATGCGCGCGTGCGGGCGCTGGCGGAGTTGGACAAGCAGGTCCGCAGCATCGCGTTCTCCGGAGATCTCGACGCGCGAACGCTTGCCGAGATCGCCGACGTCTTGCCGGCGCATGCGTGGCTCACCGGCATTGCGCACGATCCGACCGGGCTATCGCTGGCGGGCGAAGCGAAAGATCTCGCGGTGGTGGGCGGCGTCATGCGCAGCCTGATGCACGCGCGGCATTTGCGGGCGCCGAGCCTCGTCAGCGCAGCATTGGTCAAAGACGACGCGCGCAGCGCCGTGATGAACTATCAGATTCACGTTGAGCGATCTGCGCCGTGAGCGGACAGACGCGGGCGGTGTGGATGCTTGCAGGCGGCATTCTGGTGGCCGGCTGGTTTTTCGTGCACGACCGGTTTGAAACGGCGATCCTGCAGTCGCGTTCGCGGACCGACCTGTTGTACCGGCAAACCGTCGCGAATTCGGAGATCGTCCGGCAAGCTTCGATGCTGCGCGAGGTTCAGAGGCGCGCGGAGACGGATTTGGCCCAAGTTTCACGCGACGCATCGCCCTCGGCAACTACCGCGCGCCTCCTGCAAATGCTTCACGATTCCGCCTCGTCGCTCGGGTCGCAAATTCTTTCAGTCGAACCGGGAGCGCCGCAGCCGGGCGGCGCTGCCCTTCAAGCGACCCAACTGACGATTCGTATCCGCGGGCGGTTCCAGAACGTGCTCCGGTTCGTGGAGGATCTTTCCCACCACGGAACGCTCGTTCGAGTTTCCGATACCGAAATGGTCCCGGCGCACGCCGAGAGGCTTCAAGGCAGCGAGCCGAGGCTCGATGCCACGATTCACGCGATCCTTTATCGTTTGCTTCCCGTCTCCAAGGAGTTGCATCTTGCATCCGCTCGATGAGTCAACCCGGCGGAAGATCGTTGCTTGCGCGGCCTTTTGCTGCGCCGTCTCGCTGTGCCTCGCGCCGCTGGCAGGCCGAACGTCCTTCGAGCTGGCCCGGGAGCGTCGCGTTTTGGCTGCGCGCTTTCGCACGCCCGAGTTGGATGCCCCGCGGCGCGACCAGCCGGTTGCGGTTGCTCGCGATCCGTTTATCGCCGAGCGCGATGAGGATGCGCCGAATCGTGAGGTACCGGTCGCCGCAAATGAAAACGTCGTCGGCATGCGCGTCATGCAAGGGCAGCCCATCGGGTTCGCCGTGGGGTACGGCGTGCCGCAAATCACGGCGGTGATTACCGGCACCTCGCCGCGGGCGCTTGCGGATGACGGCGCGCACGTTCGTGTAATCGCGATCGGCGACTCGCTTGCGGGTTCCCGCGTCGTAAGCATCGACGGCGCGGGCGTTCGGCTTTCGAACGGCACGGTGCTGCGCCTTGCGGAGGATCGGCCGTGAAGCGGTTTGCGCTGGTTCTGCTCTTCGTGCTCGCAACCACGTTTCCGTGCGCGGCGTCGGGCGGCCGGATCTCGATCGACGTGCATGACGCGCAGCTGACGGACGTGATCGCGCTGCTTGCCGCGCAGGCGGGAACGAATATCGTGGCGGACGACTCCGTCAAGCAAGATAAAGTTACGCTTCATTTGCGCGACGTCTCTTTCGAAGACGCACTCACGGTGCTGGTTCGTTCGCACGACTTGCAGGTGCACCGCCAAAACGGCATCCTTATCGTCGGAAGCAGCGAATCGATGAACCGCCGCTATGCCGGTGCGAACGATTCGCGCAGCGCAACAACGGTCGTGCTCACGCTTGCGCACGCCGGCCCGGACGAGGTCGCAAAAGAACTCGTGCCGGGACTGCCGGAAGGCACGGTAATCGTTCCGGACAAGCGCACGGCGAGCGTGATCGTCACGGGCAACGCCGACACCGTCGAGCGGGCGCGACGGCTCGTGTCTGCCCTGGATGCGCCGGAGTATTCCGTGAATTCGGCCGACCTTGCGCACGTGTACCGCTTACGCTATCTCAAGCCAAGCGAGATTACCGCTTCGCTCAAGAGCGTCTTGCCGGACGGCTCTTACGTCGCCGACGATTTGCAGAATGCGATCGTCGTAAGCGGGAACGAAGAAGTGCAGCATACGGCGGAACAGTTTTTGCGCAGCATGGACGTGCCCAGCGCCCAGGTGTTGTTCGAAGTGCGGGTCGCGGATCTCGAACCGGTGAACGAGCAGAGCGACGTCGGCTTGGAATTCGGCGGCTACGACCTCTCGGGGCAGCCTATCAGCGGCGCGGCGACGTATGCGTTCACGCGCAATTCACTTGCAATCAACGCGCGCCTCAATGCGATGGTCAGCCAGGGACACGCGCAAATACTGGCGACTCCGAAGCTCGTTACGCTCAACAACAAGGAAGCCGATTTGCTGATCGGGCAGACCTACCCCGTCGTCTACTACGACGCGCGCCTGGGCGGCCAGCAGGTGCAGTTCGTCGACGTCGGCGTGAAGCTTCGCTTGACGCCCACCATCGGCGCGGACGGCAGCGTGACCGCGGAGATGCACCCGGAATACAGCGCCATTCAAGGGTTCGTCGGCGGATATCCGGTGATCGCGAATCGCAAGGTCGACTCAACGCTGCGCGTCAAGGACGATCAGACGATCGTGCTGGGCGGGCTGCTTCGCGACATCGATTCGCAAACGGTTACGAAAATACCGTTCCTGGCGGACATCCCGGTATTCGGGAAAGTCTTTCAGAACCGCGAGCATCAGCGCACGCGCGATGAAGTCATCTTCCTCATCACCCCGCACGTGATACTTCCGAACGCGACGCCGCCGACGAACTAGAAGATGAGCCTCTAAACTTTCTGCGCTTGGCGCAGGTCGCCGCGCGTGCGCGATTGCTCGAACAGATGCATCATCGCTTCGTTGAATCGCGGGATGTCGTCCGGTTTGCGGCTGGTCGTGAGGTTGCCGTCGGTGACATTTGGTTCGTCGACCCAAATGCCGCCGGCGTTGCGGACGTCGGTTTGCAACGACGGCCACGAGGTTATGCGCCGCCCGCGCAGGACGTCCGCTTCGACCAGCGTCCAGGGCGCGTGGCAGATCGCGGCGACGGGTTTACCGGCATCGAAGAAGTGCTTGACGAACGCAACGGCTCGCCTATTCATTCGCAGCTGATCCGGATTCGCAACGCCGCCGGGAAGCAGCAAGGCGTCGAAGTCTTCCGCGCGCGCCTGCTCCAGCGGAACGTCGACGCGGAATCGCTCACCTTTGTCGTGGTGGTTTGCGCCTTGAACCTCGCCCTCTTTCGGGGACACGATGCGCGCTTGCGCACCGGCCTGCTCCAGCGCTTTACGGGGTTCGGTCAATTCGACTTGTTCGAACATGTCTGCGACGAGAATCGCGACTCGCATTCCGTCTACTCTGGTGGTCATGCGCGCAAGATACCCTTCGCATCTGCGTGTAAACAGCGTAGGCGGGAAGGCGGTTTAGCGGGCGTCCAGCAGACGACGCACGTGTTCTTTGACGAGATCTTCGTTCAGCGCCATAGCCGCGCAGACGCCGCTGGCGACGGCAAGGCTGACCTGATGCACGGCCGTGACCGCATCTCCGGCGGCATACACGCCGCGCACGGACGTGCGGCCCCGCTCGTCCACGACGATTCGTCCTTCGTCGCCCAGGCGGCATCCGAGCATTTCCACGAGCGGTTGGCGCGTTCGCAGCGGCGCCTGAAGAAAGACGCCGTCGCAGCGCTCCCGCGTGCCGTCGGCGAATTGGAGCGCTTCCGCTTGACCGCAGCGAACGTGCAGCCGAACCGCGCGCGCCGTTTTCAACTGCACACCGGACGCCGCGATCCAGCGGCGGCTTTCCGGCGGAAAATCGTCTTGCGCTTGCGTGCAAACGATCAAGTCGCGGCTCCACTGGTACACTTCTTGCGCAAGTGCGACGGCTTTCTCGCCGCCACCGATCACCGCCAGTCGCTTGTCGCGGACTTCCCAGCCGTCGCAGTACGGGCATACGAAGGCGGAACGTCCCCAGGCATCGCCGAGACCTTCGATCGCCGGAAGCGCGTCGTAGACGCCTGTTGCGAGCAGTATCCGTTCCGCATGGTACGTTTCGCCGGCGGTCGTGCGCAGCGCAAACCCATGCTCTTCCCCCTCCGCTTCCTCGACATGTGCTTGCACGAGGTCCGCGCACTCGTAGTCCTCCAATTCGGCGCGCGCCATTGCAAGCAGTTCGAGCGGCGGAGTGCCGTCGCGGGTGATGAAGCCGTGCATGCGCGGCGCTGCGGCATTTCGCGGCCGGCCGTCATCCAGAACCAAGGTGCGCCTGCGCGCGCGGGCGAGCAGCAGGGCAGCGCTCAGCCCCGCGCTGCCGCCGCCGACTACGGCGGCATCGTACCTGGTTAGCACGCTGCGTACGTACCCACGAAGCAAAGGCCGCGGTCTTTCAACCGCGGCCCAGAAGCTACGCCATTGGACTAGAGCTCATCTCATAAACCCACGCACCAGCGCGGCGAGCAGTTTTGGCGCAGATCGCGGCGCGAGGACGGGCGCAATGCCAGGGCGCATTGTGGCCGCCGCAGCAACAATGATATGCGCCAAAACTGCCGTCGCCCGAAGGGTTTGGGCGGCGGAACGCCGTCTGCGTTGTCGTCGGCTCGGTTACAGACCCGGTGGGTATGCGCCCTCCCCGTCTCCTAGCAGCCGTCATTCCGGCGCTCCAAACGCTG
>Ga0209810_1000997_pt1 | contig 48627 bp, 44 predicted proteins | sample Coa_R1_7_FD_187159 | JGI IMG/M metagenome (GOLD analysis project Ga0209810, IMG submission 187159) | Surface soil microbial communities from Centralia Pennsylvania, which are recovering from an underground coalmine fire - Coalmine... | ecosystem: Environmental > Terrestrial > Soil > Unclassified... | reverse complement strand
CCCTTGCTGGCCCGATCCGTTCTGAACTTGTGAGGTGTAGCTGACAAAAACTTCACCCGGAGGAACGTTAATAATAAAGAAAAGCCCATTGAGGGAGGTTTGATTCGGGTCCTGATTACCTGATGGATCTATTGCTACGCAACTATCACGAGGCCCATCAACATAAACTAATTTCGTGTTCTGGGTCTTCGTGAGATCATTTCCATCTTTATCTGTGACGGTGACTTTAGCGCAATGCTGCGGCGTTCCATCCCCCGCTTTGACCCGGCCGGTAATGATCCCCATGTTCGGATCGGCTGGAATCTTTCCTTGCTGTGCGATCTTCCCAATGTAGCTGTTGGAATAACTGGTCACCGTTTTTGTGACACTCTCAATGTCTGTGTCTGTACTGGTCTGAAAAGGGGTGGTGTTCATGCTGTGGTAGGTATCCCAATGACCCGCTTTGCTGACCTTAAGCAGATAATTCCCATTGGTTCCGATCGACGCAAACTCATAGAGGCCGCTGGAGTCGCTGAGGGTGGTGAGTCCCGGATCCTTCGTGCCTAAAACTGAAATGCTCGCTTGAGGCACCGCGGTGGATTCATCTTCCGCCTCGATCACACTGCCGGTGACGCTCACCGTCGAGACGCTGAACGGAACCACTTGAAGCTTTCCGATCGAGATCCGATCGGCGAAGACTTTGATCCGGCCGTTTCCTCTTCCTCCCCGAGAGGCCCACAGATACACCTCTCCCGGAGGAAGATTAAAAATGGTATAGGAGCCGGCCGTTGATGTTCCAAGATTATTCGAAAAATCAGGAACCCCGCCGGGGCTGTTATAGTAAATGCTCCCTTTAATGCAGATGTTATCGGAGGTGGCATTCTCAGGCGGACAGATCAATCCATCCGGCAGCACAAGATCATTTCCGATCTTCTTTCCTTGCATCCGAATGGCCAGAAGATTCCCATCCGCGTCGGTGACTTTCAATGCGACATCTTGAACGGGGCTTCCGTTGTAGAGGACCAGACCGCTGACAACACCCAGACCGAGCGTTTGCTGATCCTGGGCCGCATTGAGCAGGGTCATAAGATCGGCCGCAGAGATGATTTGGAGATTGCCGTCCGGATTATCTCGAGAGATCGGACCCGCTCCCGTTTTGAAATCAAAAAGGTAAGTTTCCAAGAAGGGGACGTCACGAAAACCGCTCGAATCGGGTCCGCCCGGAAAGGGTTGGGCACTACATCCAACGAGACCAAGAATTAAAATGCCAATAAGCCGTAAAACAAAAGCACGCATAGAATTTAGAAGCTATAAGTGATGTCCCAAAAAATTCGGTCATTATTATCAAAAAATCCAACGAAATGGAATTCTCCCGGTTGACCTGTTCCAATTTTTCCTTCAAAAATATCAAGTCCGAAAGAAAGTCGGAGACGATCGGTAATGTTATAAACTGTTCGGGGCCGAATCAGCCAATCTCGATCGTTAAAGAAATAAATCAGCAGAAGATTACCTGTCCACAAATTATGGATAAATTCTTTTCGGATAAAAAGCGCTCCAACGGTGTCGAGCCTGTCCTGAATAATTTCCTGCTGATAATTTAAGATGTATTGTTGGATAACGGCGGGAGAAATATCCATTCCCAATAAATAGAGATCAAGTCCGACCGCATATTTTATATAATCGCTCTGAACTTCTCCCGCCGCCGGAGTCGCTCCATCCCCTAATCTGGCTCCCCATACCTTTCCGGAGACATAGGCCGCTTCAGCATTCAACACAAAACCTGGAAATGATTTTGAGAAAGTCGTTCCATAAATATGAAGACGGGTATATCTGGGATTAAAACTGACATCCGGTGTTCCGCCGAATACTCCCGAATTTTGAATTGTACGAAAGGAAGAGGGAAAATCATCCCAAGTATAAAAATAACTTGCGGAAAGCTCAAAACCGGAAAAAACGCGGGTATATTTTAAAGCGACCTCCGTGTTCTTTATATTTTTTGGGAAGTCGTCATAGGGTTGAGCGGGGTGGACCGTATTCGGAAGGATTCGAAATTGTTCCCATTCACTTCCCCGGGGAGCCGGACGGTGTCCTTCGACTTGAGGGATGAGAATCCCCTCAAATGTGTTGGCTCCGAGATAGAGATCCCCCTTGATCATGAAAAGAGGAATGTATCGGTCGTCAATGTCTCGAAGAATGAGCTCGTAGAAGTCCAGCGGATTAATCTCATCTGTAACACGAGCTCCCTCAACAACCCCCCATCGTACGATCTGCCGCCCAATTCGAAGGTCGAGGTTAGGAAAGTTCATATCGAGATACAACTCTTTTAACTCAACCCGATCTCTGACAATCTCCACATCCCGAACGTTATTCGGACTCAAATTTTTTACCGAGTTGGCATCTGTCACATTATCTGTAAGGATCGTGTCGGGACCTTTGATGGGACTTACAACATCAATACTTTCGACGTCATAGACGGCATCATAAAATCCACGAAGTCTTCCTGCAAGTTGGATCTTCGGGGTAAAGCGATAATGGCCTTCAAGCTGCAGAATGTTGAGGATCTTATCGAAACCGGTTGGGTTTACGTATCGAAATGCAGTCTCATTTCGTAGATATCCGCCCCACGTTAAATTATTGTTGATCCGATCTGAAATTTGATTAAGAAGAGAAGAGGGAGGGTCCGGAGGTTTTTCCGCGTTATCCTTTTTTTCTTTTTCAGGGAGATTCTGATTTTCTTTCTGTTCAGGACTTTTGATGCTGGGGAAAATATCCTCAACATCCTGCGCAAAAGCAGATCCCCAACAAACAAAAAGGACAATGAGAATCCATCGGAAGAAGAAAAGAGCATGCTGATCTTCCTTGGGATAATAGAATTTTCTTAAATATAATTTTGGCATGTTCTCTAAGGGTCATCCCAAAGGTATCAAACCCTTATACCGCTGTCAACAATATAAGTTATTGTTTTTAATGTACATTTAAAAAGTCCAATTTAAGAATAGATTAAATGTCCTCTCGCTGAAACGGCCTAGTGATTCTGCTTGTCCTGAAAGCCTTTGCTCCGGCCTCGCAATAAATACCGCAGGAAGATTTGATTGATTTCTCAATTCAGTGTAACTGAGCCCAACCGACATATTATCCTGTAGAAAATAGATCCCTGTGAAAGTAAGCGTGTGGAGAAAATTTCGTCGAAAAGCATCCCTCGTTTCAATAAGTTGAATATAAGAATCCGGGTTTGAAAACTCTTTCCACTCCAAATTGTATGAAACGCTTCCCCTCATTAGATTTTCAAAGAGCATCCGACTATAGGAAAGGCCGATTCCGTGTGATGTATAAGCTTGATCATTTAATTTCGCACCGTTATCGAAATAACTATATGAGATACTCATCGTGTTGACATCCCAATTTTGCACAGCGCTCAATCGAACACGTTGCCGAATCGCATCATTGGTAGAACGATTGTACGAATAAAAGTTGTCATAGCTGTATTCGAATCCCAATACTGAAGGTGTATCACCCCTTCGGAAAAAGCTTAGAGCACCGGTATTGTCCCTCCCTGTTAATCCCCCCTGTGAAATTCCGAGATTAAAGTTGTACGAGAATGATAAGGAATAAGGATCCCGAACCGCTGTGGTTGTAATTGAGACTGTCTCGCTGCTGAATATCGTATTCGTACGAAGAAAAGCAGTATTCTGGGTGCTGAACGCAATGGGTATTTGTAAATATCGATTCTTTTTAAGATAGTAGTTAAATGACACTCCAAGGCTGGAAGAGAGATCTCCCCCAGGATTCGATGCTCCACTGGGATTACTATCGTAACCTACGACCACTTGGTTTAGATTAATGACATACCGCTTTTCAAGAGGAGTCAGTTTTCCTCTCACCGATACCGCGTCCGGAGAATCTTTGTCAGGGATAAAATCCAATGTTTTACGATATACCTCGATGGCTTTCTCCAGACTTCCCTCCTTTTCATAGAGCATGCCGAGGCGCTGATTGGCTTGGATATGCATCGGATTTAGTTCGAGTACCTTTTCGTAATACTTCCTGGCTTGATCGTCCTGTCCAAGATTTTCATACGAAAAACCGATCAAATATAAGCTCCTCACATCAGACGGATAAAGTCGGACTATTTTTTCAAAATATTCTAAGGCGGTTCGATAATCCTGCTCTGCCATATACCGACTTCCTCGATTGAAATATCGCTTGGCGTCCGTTTCGTTTCGTACCTTTGATTTTATCCGCTCAAGATCAACTTGAATATTTCGGCGAAGAGTATCGGAGAGCTTTTTCGCTTTCAAGGCCGTTTCAAATGAACGCTTGGCGTCTTCCCATTGACCCGCTGAAAAGTAGAGGAGCCCGAGGTGATATTGCGCTTCCCCCTCCGATGGGTCTTGCAGTGAAACCGTATTCAGCTCCGTGTAGGCATCTGTTGTATTGCCAACTTTGACATAAAGGAGAGCCAATTTCATCCGGATTCGGGTGTCATCCGGAGCAAGTGACAATGCCTGTTTCAGCGTTTGAATCGCTGCAATCCATTTCCCACCCCCCTCTTCTTCTGTTGCTTTCTTAAGGAGCGGAGCTGTCTGTAATTCAATTTCCGATAGCTTTTCGGTCAGGCTCTTCAAATGTGATCTTGTCTCCTCCGATGAGGAGATGGTATCCGCCTCTTGCCATTTTTTAAAACTCTGATAGAAATATCCCTTCTTCTCGTACATCAACCCGAGTTTTTGGTGAGCCGGCGCATCGTTGGGATTAAATTCAAGGACTCCGAGCATTTCATTAATTGCGAGATCAATTTTATTCTCTTGCTCATATAATTCTCCGAGCTTAAAATGTAGCTCCGGATCTTCTGGATGAATGAATATTGCCTGTTCTAATTTGGCAATAGCACCTTCAACATTGCCCGCCTGAATCAATTCCAACCCTTCCTGGTACACTTTGCGAGCAGAAGCGTCGGCTATCTGGATCTGCTGTTGAACTCTGTCAATCAGACCATCCAGTTCCTTACCTGATCGATCATTTTTTTGAACTAAAGCCTGAGCCTTTTGGTATTGTGTCTTTGCACGATCGAAATATCGCATTATTTCGTAAGTTTGTCCGAGGCGCTGATAGGCCTCAATATAGTTCGGCTGAATTTCGACCGCTCTTTTAAAAGCTGTTTCCGCGAGATCAAGTCGGTTCTTTTGCGCAAAAAGATTTCCCAAGTTGAAGTAAGCCAATGCGTTATTTGGATCAAGCTTAATCAAAGATTGTAAAGTACCGATCGCCCCATCAATGTTATTATTTTCAAGTTCCTTAAGGCTCCGATCCACGTATGATTTTACTTCGATCCGATCTTCAATGGCATTTAATTTTTCCTCAAGAGATTGCGCCTCAGGCCCTTCTCGATCTTCTAAAAAAAAGAGGGCCTTTTCCAACTCTGCTTTTGCCGCTAAAAGATCTCCTTTCAATTCATAAAGCTCCGCCAAGCGGGTCCGGGAGTCGGTCAAATTAGGTTTTATTCGCAATGATGTTTTAAAATTTTCAATCGCCTCATCGAAACGATTTTGAATCCCCAATACAATTCCAAGGAAATTGTAAGCTTGAGAATTATTGGGCTGCACTGTCAAAGCCTCCCGAAATGCCGCTTCCGCCTCCGGATAATTCCCCTTCCTAAGGGAGGTCACTCCTCGATCCCAATTTTCCCTAAAGTAAATTGTGTCGTCCAGGTTCTCGATACGATTTCGGATTGTATTTTCCTCAACCGGAAAAGCTTCCGTCATGTAAAGATAGGCCTCTTCATACTCTCGAACGGCTTCGTTCAGATTTCCTTGTCCTTCGTAAATCTCGGCAAGACGAAGGTGGGCAGCGACCAAATCTGGCTTCAAGTCAACCGCGCGATTCAGGGCAGTCAAAGCCAAGTCGATGCGCCGAGTCATGAGAAATATGCTCCCAAGATTAAAATAAGCGAAAGGGTTCTCAGGATCGCTCTTCAAAACAGCGCGAAAGATCTCTTCTGCAGTTTTGAGATCTCCCTTTTGAAGCGCTTCAACTCCTTTTTCAAACGAACGCGGGGGTAAATTTTGGGGATAACTTTCGCCTTGTAAAATAGGGATCAACAGTATCAAGATAGAAAAAATAGATGAAAGATGAAAAAATACTTTTTTAGTCAACTGTTTATCCCGAAAATACGCAATCTGCCCCCGCTAAATAGTTTGCTTCACATTGGTATCTTCTTTAAGCCCACGCACGATAGTGGTACGACGCTTTCGATTAAAGCAAATCCAAATTTCTCGACTTTATTATTAAACTACCAGACTCGACTCCAATAAAATGTGAATACTCTAAGATTCACCTGAAGTGATCACTTTTATGCCTTAAACGAAGATGACTCAATGTGAGGTAATTTAGCACGATGCGATTTCAAAAATCCACACCTACACGGCTTAACAATGATGTAAAAACCCCGATAGCAAGCCTATCATATGCGATAGAAAAGTCAATTAAAAAGGATTTTTTACAGAAGGAAAAGGGCAATAAAATAAATAACTTAGAACAATATTGTCGAATGGATTGTCAAATAAATTCTTATTCAAGGAGGGGAGGATTTTATGAGAGATTGAAGATTCCCCGCCGCAAGCAGCGGGGAATGTGCCGATCCAAATCGGGTACGAAGTACCTCCAAACACATCGCGAAGCCATCTTCGACCCGAATGGAGATGAATCTATTTGTATGGTTCGCTCCCCGAACGATGTGGGAGGAGGCTTCGCCATTCATTCGCAGCACATTCGCGCGTCTCACCCACGCCCCAAGGGGCGGGGAATGTGTCCACAAGCAAGGAAGCGCGAAGCGCCTCTACTCACATCGTGAGCCAGAGCGAACCATGCGACGCGCGTGCGTGTTCAAGAAAAAAAAATCTAAATTATAGGTGAATGGCTGGTTCAAGGTGAGGACGAAAGACAAAATATCAGCAAGAAAATATATCTATTATAAATTACTCATCGACCCAGTTAAGGGATTAAAAGAAAATTCATTCTTTAATTCCAAATTGGGTCTTGGATTTAAATCCAGCGATGCAAAATGATTTTCCTCAAGGTGTAACTTTCCAGCCATGGCAATCATTGCGCCATTATCCGTACATAGCCTTGAGGAAGGTATATACATGGCTACTCCCAAATTATTTGCCGCAGAAATAAACCTCTTTCTCAAAAGACTGTTCGCCGCAACCCCCCCTACCAGCATCACACTTCTTGCGTTTTCATATTTAACGGCATTAAAGGTTTTTTCAACAAGAATATCGACGATTGCCGCTTGGTATCCTGCAGCAATATCAGGATGGGCGGAGAGGTATTCTTCCGGAGCAGTCCCCATCTTGAGTAGAGTATGCATCAAGGATGTTTTCAGCCCGCTGAAACTGAAATCAAAATTTAATGAAGAGCGATAAGGCCGCGGAAATGGGATCCGTTCCGGATCTCCTTTCTGGGCCAATCGATCAATGACAGGACCTCCAGGATATGGATATCCCAGCATCCTCGCCCCCTTGTCAAGAATCTCTCCAGCCGCGTCATCAATTGTCTTCCCCAGCAGGCGATATCTTCCCTTTTGAGGCATATAATAAAGGTTTGTATGTCCCCCTGAGACAACCAAAGCAATTGACGGAAATATAACGTCCGGATTTTCTATAAACGCCGCAGAAATATGACCTTCCAAATGATGAATACCCAAGAGAGGAATCTTCAGAGAATACGCCAGCGATTTTGCAATCGAGACACCGACCAGAAGAGCGCCCACCAATCCGGGACCGACGGTCACAGCGATCGCATTTAATTCCCCATACGACTTTCCCGATTTCTCAACAGCTTGTCGAATGAGCGGACCGACGACTTCAATATGTCTTCGACAAGCGACCTCTGGGACAACCCCCCCATATTTTCGATGCAGATCGACCTGCGATGAAAGAAGATCAGATAAAATAGTTCGCCCATCTTGCGTGACCGCAACCGCGGTCTCATCGCAAGAGGTTTCAATTCCAAGAATAATCAATTAGAATCCTTTCAGTTTATTCAAGTGAGACTGTACGACCGGAATGATCTCGTTTTTGTGATCGGTTTCCAAATTTAGATATGTTTGATACTCTTTGCGCGCACTTAGAAAGTCCCCCTTCCGTTCCAGCAAAGTTGCATAATTCAAATGAAATGCAGGAACGGTAGGCCTTATTTCGATGGCCCGTTTATAGTGGATTGCGGCCTCGTCGATGGACCCTGCTTGATCAAAAACGAGACCGATATTGTTTTCCGCTTCCGCGTAATTGGAATCAAGGCGAATCGCTTCCTGATAATGAGAGAGCGCTTCGCTCGATTTCCCCTGACGGCGGAGCACCATCCCGAAGTTATTATGCGCAATTGAAGATGAAGGGAATTGTCTTATTACTTTTTGAAAAACCTCGCTCGCTTCGTCAATTTTGCCCTCGCGGTAAAGTTTAATCCCCGCAGCAATCGCCTGCTCCCCCTCTTCCGCATGCTCTGATGATATTGCCTCATGTGACGAATCATTGGAGGATAATTTCTCGGTTTGTGGAGGTACTTGGGTCGGTACAGGTTGTTGGATGATTTGATTCGGATGCGCTGACAGAGGAACGACGACTGAACTAACTCTGTTTAAAAATAAAGGCGATAGATACCAAGCGGCGGAAAAAGAAACGAGTAGAATCAAAATGAAGAGTCCGGTCTTGATCCAACGACTATTTCCCGCTAGTTGTGTTGAAATCGTAAGGACATCGGAAGGAGCAGGTTTTGTGTTTCCCGATGCCCCTTCCAGGGCGGCTTTTTTTAAGGCTTCATGGATAATGCTCATCCGATGAAAGCTCCAACGATCGGTCTTCGGAAGCAGCAAAAACAAGCTTGAGAACAAAAATACGGTATCGAGAATTTCTTTCTCGATACCGTATTTTCAAGCGAAATCACACTATATTCTCTTCGGTACGAGAATTACACTCCTGCCATTGCTTCTTCTTCAACAAAAGAAGGAGCATTATCTTTAAGGACGACCTTGATCCTCTTGGTATCCTTAAATCGACCTTTGATGATTTCCTCAGAAAGAGAATCTTCGATGTTCTTCTGGATACACCGACGCATCGGTCGTGCACCATAGGTCGGCTCATACCCTTCTTGAATCAGCCACTGTTTCACTTCATCTGTCAACTCGATATGAATTCCCTTTTCAGAGAGTTTCTGATTCAATTCGTTGACAAGGATATCGACAATTTTCTCCAAGTGCTTCTTCTCAAGCGGGTGGAAGATAACGATGTCGTCAATCCGATTCAGAAATTCAGGATTGAAAGACCGCTTCAGTTCAGCATGAATGGCATCTTTCATCTTACTCAAGAGATTGGTGTCCGACGTCTTCTGGAATCCTAATGTTCCCGCTTTATCGACCATCCTTGTTCCTAAATTGGAGGTCATGATCAGGACCGTATTCTTGAAGTCGACCTTTCGGCCAAGACTATCGGTTAAGCTGCCATCATCAAGAACCTGGAGTAAGATGTTGAACATGTCCGGATGGGCTTTTTCGATTTCATCAAAAAGCACAACGGAATACGGTCTCCTCCGAACCTTCTCGGTCAGCTGCCCACCCTCCTCATAGCCAACATAACCCGGAGGGGCTCCGACCAGCCTCGAGCTCGAGAACTTCTCCATATACTCAGACATGTCGATCCGAATCAATGCATCATCGCTATCAAAGAGAAACTCGGCGAGCGCACGGGCCAGTTCTGTTTTCCCGACACCGGTCGGACCGAGAAAGATAAAGGAGCCGATCGGTCGACGATTTCCTTTTAATCCTGCGCGAGACCGTCGGATGGCTCTTGATATGACTGAGATGGCTTCTTCCTGCCCGACAATTCTCTTGTGCAGCTCTTCTTCCATATGGAGAAGTTTCTTTGTCTCCTCTTCTTCCATGCGGAAGAGCGGAATTCCTGTCATTTTTGAAACGACATAAGCGACTTCTTCGCGATTAATACTTGGGCGGTTCTTCTCTTGATTCTTCTTCCACTCTCTTTTGGTTTCTTCGACAAGCTTCTTAAGCCGCTCTTCCTCTTCTCGGAATTTCACCGCCTCTTCGAAGTTCTGAAGCCGGATCGCCAAATCTTTTTCTCTCCCGACCTTCTTCACTTCCTGCTCAAGCGCCCGCAATTCATCCGGCCGGGAATAAGCCATCAACTTGGCTCTCGATCCCGCCTCATCAATCACATCGATCGCCTTATCGGGAAGAAACCGATCAGAAATATAACGATCCGAGAGTCGCACTGCTTCCTCAACCGCATCATCGGTAATTGAAACACCGTGGTGCTCTTCGTAACGGTCCTTCAGACCTTTAATGATCTGAATCGTCTCGTCCGTCGAAGGAGGCTGAACAAAGATCGGTTGGAATCGACGTTTCAGAGCCGAATCCTTCTCGATGTGCTTTCTGTATTCATCCAGCGTTGTCGCCCCAATGCATTGAATCTCCCCCCTCGAAAGGGCCGGCTTTAACATATTTGAGGCATCAATCGATCCCTCTGCCGCGCCCGCGCCGACGAGGGTATGAAGTTCATCGATAAAGATAATAATATTCCCGGCCGTCACAATCTCCTTCATGACGACTTTGAGGCGCTCCTCAAATTGCCCCCGGTATTTTGTCCCCGCGACAAGGGAGCCAAGATCGAGCGCAATGACTCGCCGATTAAAAAGGCTGTCGGGAACATCCATCGACACAATCTTTTGGGCGAGTCCTTCAACAATCGCGGTTTTGCCGACGCCCGACTCTCCGATCAAAACAGGATTATTCTTGGTTCGCCGACTGAGAATCTGTAGAACACGTTCAATCTCATCGTGCCGACCGATAACAGGATCAAGCGATCCCTCCGCGGCGAGCTGGGTGAGGTCACGACCAAATTCATCAAGGGCAGGGGTATTGCTCTTCTTGTCTTTTTCACGAGGAGCCGTCTTACGAAGAAGATTGATGGTCAGTTGGCGCGCGGTCAGCAGGTTCCCGCCAAGGCTTCGAACAATCTTCCCGCCGATCCCTTCTTCTTCCCTCAATAACCCCAACAGGAGATGCTCGCTACCGATGTAGTTGTGGCCGAGAAGCTTTGCCTCTTCAACCGCATATTCGATCACCTTCTTGACACGCGGGGTAAAAGGGATTTCACCAAATGTCATGGTATTGCTACCGCTCGGGAGGTTTCGCTCCACCTCTAAACGAATTTGCTCGACTGAAAGGCCCATCTTTTTGATCACAGCGAGGGCAATCCCATCTCCCTCCCTCAACAGGGCTAAGACCAGATGCTCAGTTCCCAAGTAATCGTTCTGATGTCGTTCGGCTTCTTCACGGGCCAGAATGATGATCTTTCTGCCTCTATCCGTAAATTTCTCGAACATCCTTCCTCCTTTTTACCTGAGCTTTTTTCGAGCTTTTTTCAAGGACTTATTAAAGGTTATAAAGACTCAAACCTTACGATTTCATTCTAACCCGCTAGCCGTGGGTTGTCAAGGGATTTCTAGGAAAACAGATTGACAACGATCGAGAAATCGATTAACAATGGCCGCAAAATGAGTCTCCTAAATGTTTGACTTCGAAAATGAGATGACCCTTCTTTCCAAGCTTCACCTGGCCCGCTCCTTGGTCTCAATCGACTCAGGACAATCGACCACGCTTGAACAGAATGGGAAAACGCTCCTTCACTTTTCCTCAAACAATTACCTCGGTCTCGCAAACCATCCGGTCCTGAAATCGGCTGCGATCTCGGCCATTCAAACATGGGGGATCGGAGGGGGCTCCTCCCGTTTGGTTTCAGGAAACTTCCGGCTCTACGAAGAACTCGAAGCGCGCATCGCGACGCTCAAAGGAACCGAATCAGCCTTGGTTTTTTCCACCGGATATATGGCGAATATCGGCTCAATCGGAGCATTAATGCAGAAGGGTGATCTCATCTTTGCCGATCGATTGTGCCATGCCAGCTTGATCGACGGAGCCCGGCTCTCCGGGGCCACGCTTCGAATTTTTCATCATAAAGATATTGAGCAACTTAGAAGACTTCTCCAAAAAAGAAAAGAAAAAACCAAAACGCTCATTATCACCGACGGTGTGTTCAGCATGGACGGCGATATTGCGCCTCTTCCGGAGCTCCTCCGTTTAGCGGAAGAGTACGATGCTTTCGTCTATCTGGACGATGCCCATGCGACCGGTGTGCTCGGACCGCACGGTGCGGGAAGTTGCGATCACTTTGGTCTCTCCAGCCCTCGGATTATCCAAATGGGAACCCTCAGCAAGGCCTTCGGAAGCTTAGGAGGTTTCGTCGCCGCCGATCAGTCGCTGATCCGTTATTTAATCAACAAAGCGCGACCGTTTATTTATACGACGGCTCTTCCCCCTTCTGCCTTAGCGACTTCCATTGCCGCAATGGATCTGATCACTAGCGATCTGGAACGCCGAAAACGTCTCTGGCAGATCACGACCCAAATCCGGCAGCATCTCTCTCAAGCCGGATTCGACACCTGTGGAAGCGAAACACCGATTATCCCGATCCTCATCGGGAAGACGGAAACTGCACTTACCTTTTCTCAAAAATTGCTCGACAACGGCATCTACATCCCGGCCATTCGTCCACCGACGGTTCCGGACGGGACAAGCCGTCTTCGAATCAGTCTCATGGCAACCCATACGGACGAACAGATTCAATTGTTGCTTGTCTTGCTGGAGAAAATAGGAAAAGAGCTCCGGGTCATCTAAGGAATGTCGCGTCCGAAGAACAGATCTGAAAAAAGAGTCGTCCTGATTATCGGGGCATCGGGTGGACTGGGTCAGGCCCTCGTTCATACTTTTTCAAAGAGCGATGACCGCATCGGAATCCACATTCATTCGGATCGATCGAAAGGAGAAGAGCTACGCCGATCCTCTCACCACTCAGGCAATGAATCGATGCTTCTGATTTCCGATTTAACCGAACCTGGATCGGTGCGTAAAATGTTCGAGACACTTTTATCCGAATGGGGACGAATGGATGTCCTCATCAATAGTGTCGGGATGATTGATGACCGCCTTTTCCCACGACTGAACGAGGCGACTTGGGACCGTGTCATTCAAACGAATCTCACCGGCATTTTTTATTGTGTGCGCGAGGCAGGGCGCATCATGCATAAAACTGGAGGACACATTATCAATATCTCTTCCATCAGCGCATTTACAGGCAGATCGGGACAAGCCGCGTATGCAGCTTCAAAACGCGGGCTTATTGCGCTGACAACCTCGGCCGCAAAAGAGTGGGGACCCAGCGCGATCCAGGTGAACGCCGTATTACCCGGCTTCCTGGAGACGAAGATGACCGCATCCTTGACCTCCGAACAAAGGGAGGGAATCATCAAAGAAAATGTCTTAGGCCGATCCTCCACACTTGAAGAAGTTTCCGATTTTGTTTTTCACCTGTCAAAAATGAAATCTGTTTCAGGACAAGTTTTCAATCTGGACAGCAGAATTTTCTAGGATCGATCGATGGGAAAGGGCCTTTTCATTATAGGAACCGATACCGGCGTTGGAAAAACCGTCGTATCGGGCGCCATTGCGCGGGCCCTCTCATCAGCAGGAATAAATGTCGGCATTATGAAGCCGATCGAAACCGGCTGCCGCCGGAGAAACGGCGAGTTGTGGCGATCCGATGCGATTTATCTCAAAGCGGCGGCGCGTGTAGACGATCCGATTGAAATGATCAGTCCCTTTGCCTATCGAAGTCCGCTTGCGCCTCGGCCAGCCTCGCTTCTGGAGGGAAACGAAATCAATCTGGATAAGATCGCTCAAGCGTACGATCAAGTCCGCCGCCGACATCCTTTCGTCATTGTGGAGGGATTAGGAGGATTGATGGTTCCTTTGACCGCCCACGCCGATCTACCCGACCTGATCCGCCTGATCGACTTACCTGTCGTTTTGATCGCTCGCAGCGGATTGGGAACCCTTAATCACAGCTTGCTGACGCTTCGTTATGGATCGGAACTCGGAATTCATTTTTTGGGAATTATCTTCAATCGAACCCTCCCCTCCCGATCTCTCGCGGATAAAACAAATCCGGCCACGCTGGCCGAAAGGACAGAGATCCCGCTTCTCGGCACCTTTCCTTATTTTAAAAAAAGTGGAAACAGGGAAAAAGATATCCGCCGATCCGAAGCGCTATTGATGGGCAATGAATCACTGCGAAGGGTTCTTCTCGGCTGGGCGGAAACGGCAGGTCATGATGAGGGCATTCGTCTTAATGCGAATGAAGATTCCCCTTATCTTCTTTGATAATCTGAATCAGCGTCTCGACGATCTTCGGATCAAATTGGGTTCCGGTGCAGCGGCGCAGCTCCGCGAAGGCGACCTCCATGGGGAGCGCCTTTCGGTATGGCCGGTCGGACGTCATGGCGTCAAAGGTATCCAGGATCGCAATAATCCGAGCGCCGATCGGAATCTCCTCACCCGAAAGCCCCTCTGGATATCCCTTTCCGTCATATCTCTCCTGATGATAATAGATCATCGGGACGACCGGATTTAAAAAATCGACTCCCTTAATAATCTCGGCCCCCAACATCGGGTGATCTTTCATAATCTCATATTCTTTGTCGGTCAACTTTCCCGATTTATTAAGGATCAATTCATGAATGCCGATCTTTCCAATATCGTGAAGGGCCGCGCCGTAACCGAGATGTTTTTTCTCTTCAGCGGAAAGTCCCAATCGGTCGGCAATCGCCAATGCATACTGGACCATCCGATCGCAATGGCCACGGGTATAAAGATCTTTTGCCTCAATGGCCTGGGCCAGCGCCTTCATCGACTCAAAATGTGATCTCTCCAGTTGATCAAACAACTTGGCATTCTCAATTGCGATGACCGCCTGCCCGGAAAGGATCGAGATTAATTCGATATCGCTTTGATTGTGAGGAACACCACCAGTCCGTTTGAATAAGCTTAAAACAGCGGGGACCTTTCCTTGATATGAAAGTGGAATCGAAACAAAAGAGGAGAAACCGCGTTTTTGAAGAAGCTCGGTATATTCCGGATAGGAATTTCCTCCTTCGACGTGGATCATCGCTTCCATCGCCTCAATCGTTTTCTGTCCGATTCTCTTAAAAAGCTCGACGCCGTCGTTCGATTCGCTTAAGGGAGGAAAAGCGGCCTTCATTTCTAGGGCGCCGCTGAGATCATCTCTTAAAATTAAGATCGCCTGATCCGATTTTGTCTCCTTGGAGGCGACATGGACGATCTGTTCAAACAAAGCGTTGGGATTCACTTCGAGAAGGAGGTTTTGGCTAATCTCAAACAACGGCATGAGCAGCTTGAGACGAAGGTTCTCTTTGATCAGACGATTCTTCTCGAGTGTCTCCTGAATCGTCTGAAGAAGTTCCTGCTGTGTGAATGGTTTAACGATGAAGGCCTGTGCGCCGAGGTGCAGAGAGTGAATCGCTTGATCCAGTCGGCCATGGCCGGTGATGACGATGGCCGGCAAGTCTTCCTGAAATTCTCGGATTGATTGGAGGAGCTGAAGACCATCCATTTCCGGCATCGAAATGTCGGTCATCAAAAGATCGAACGTCTCTTCCTCAACGACCTGCAACGCCCTGCTTGGGCTGTCGACACAGGTGGGAATAAAATCATGACGCGTTAAGATCTCATTGCACAGAAGGCGGATATTCGCTTCATCATCCACCACCAAGATCTTTTCACGCGGCATACATGTCTCTATATTGCGGGAACAGGACGAGCGCTAAGAAATGCGGACACCGGCATAATAACAGCAATTGTGGTCATCGAGATTATTGATGAACGACCTCTCCTTTCCGTCATTGAAGAGAATGCGAACCATGCAGAGGCCGCCGAGCAGTTCCGAATTTCGTTCCTCGACCACCAAGCCTTCTCCCCACTCCGGAAATTGACCATGCGTGACCCAATCGCCTAATTTTAAATAAAGTCTCCGTACCATAAATCTACAAGCCGTTTGTAAAGGTAGGGTATCCCCTCTCCTCCGTTTTGTCAAGATCAAGCTTCCCAAATCGCTTAAAAATCGCAAGCCACTCCGCCACATTCGCTCGAATATTTCCGGCCAATGCGGAGATCACCGCAACACCATCGGCGCCGGCGGTGATGATTTCCGAAAGATGGATGAGTTGAATTCCACCGATCGCATAAATCGGAATGCGGACCTTCTGCTTCACCTCGGCAATCGACGCAATCCCGACGGGAGATCGGGCGTTCCCCTTCGTTTTCGTCTGAAAGATCGGACCGAAGCCGACGTAATCCGCTCCTTCCGATTCGGCGTGCATCGCTTCTTCAAGGGTGTGCGTCGAAATGCCGACGATCATTTCATTTCCCAATATTTTTCTTGCAACCCACAGGGGAAGATCCTCTTGACCCAGATGGACCCCATCGGCCTTCACCGCCAATGCAAGGTCGATCTGATCGTTGATAATCAATGTCGCCCCCCGCGCCTGCGTCATTCTACGAAGCTGTCTCGCTATTTCATACATCTGGTTTCGCGGACGCTCCTTGTCGCGGTACTGGATCAGACGAGCGCCCCCTTCAATCGCCTCCCCCACCGCCTCTAAAAGCATTTTCTGATGATGATCCGATGAAGATCGATTCGATCGACGGTCGTCCGCAGCGGCGTAAAGAACGGGATCTGTAATGAGATATAAGGGAAACATCACTGCAAAGGAAGGGAGAGTGAAGATAAAAAGCGTTCCAGAAAATTTGTCGAGAAACGACCTTTAATAAAGGCCGGATCGTTAAAGACCCGTTTATGAAGCGGTAATGTGGTCTTGATTCCTTCAACGATAAACTCGGAGAGGGCGCCGCGCATTTTTGCAATGGCTTCATCACGGGTTCCGGCGTGGACAATGAGCTTTGCGATCAACGAATCGTAATAAGGGGTCACCACCCCATTTAAATAAATGCCGGAATCGACCCGAATCCCCGGCCCCCCTGGAAGATGAAAAGAAGTAATCGTCCCTGGAGAGGGGGTAAACTTCTCCGGGTCCTCGGCATTGATCCGGCATTCAAAGCTGTGGCCCCGCAATTTGATTTGACTCTGCTTAAATTCAAGCGACCTTCCCGCCGCGATCTTGATCTGCTCTTTTACCAGATCAATTCCGCTGACCATTTCCGTGATCGGATGCTCGACCTGAATGCGGGTATTCATCTCGATAAAGTAAAAGTTATGATCCTTATCGAGGAGAAACTCAACCGTTCCCGCATTGACATAATGCGACGCGCTGACCGCCTCTAACGCGGCCGCCCCCAACTCTCGCCTTAACCGATCATCGACGACCGGAGACGGACTCTCCTCGATCAGCTTCTGATGCCTTCGCTGGATCGAGCAATCTCTTTCGCCGAGGTGGATGACTTTCCCCTTTTCATCAGCGAGGACCTGCACTTCGATATGGCGGGGATCCATAAAATATTTTTCAATATAGACCCCATCATCGCCGAAAGCGCCCTTGGCCTCCATCTGGGCCGCCTGCAATGATTTCGCAAGCTCCTCCTGCCGGTGGACCACCCGCATTCCGCGTCCACCCCCTCCTGCCACCGCTTTGATGATGACAGGATAGCCGATCTTCTTCGCGACCTCGGCGGCTTCCTTCTCATTCGCCACTTTCCCTTCGCTGCCGGGGATGACCGGAATTCCCTTTCGCATCATCGTCTCGCGCGCTTTTGCTTTGTCCCCCATTAAACTGATGCTTTCGGGAAAAGGGCCGATGAACTTGATTCCGGCCGACTCGCACACTTCCGCAAAGTGACTGTTCTCCGCCAAAAATCCATATCCGGGATGAATCGCTTCGGCGCCGGTAATCTCGGCGGCGCTGAGGATATTCGGAATATTTCGGTATGAAAGGGTGGCGTCGGGAGGACCGATGCAGACGCTCTCGTCCGCAAAGCGGACATGCAGGGAGGCGGCATCGGCTTCGGAGTGAATCGCTACGGTTTGAATGCCAAGCTCGCGGCACGCTCGGATGACTCGAAGGGCAATCTCTCCGCGGTTGGCAATCAGAATCTTCTTAAACACGGCTCTTGACTCATCATCAGAATAGAATAAAAGGACAGGTCGGAAACATCACCTGACATAGGATATTGAAGCGGATTCATCTGTAAACAACGTTAAGAGGGCTCGATGCGGAAGAGCGGTTTCCCATATTCGACGGCGGTCCCATCCTCCACACAAATCTCGACGATTTTGCCGTCCACATCCGATTCGATTTCATTCATTAATTTCATTGCTTCCACGATGCAGAGGATTTGCCCTTTTTTTACAATATCACCGATCTCAACATACGGATCAGCATCGGGCGAAGCCGCTTTATAAAAGGTTCCAACGATCGGAGAACGAATGAGCGCATAACGCCCCCCTTCCGTTTTCGTCTCGATCGCCGTCACTATCTCGTGCTCCATATGGGTGGAAGGGACGGAGATCGAACCTCTCTCTTTCGACGGCAGGAGGATCTCTTTTCGAAGTTTAATTCTGGTGCCGCCCTCTTCTAACTCGATTTCGGTCAGCGCCATCTCCGACATCAAGTCGGCCAGTTTTTTAATTTCGTTCAGATCCATAATTACTCTCTGCGAGGGAAGGCTCTGCGGCGGCAGCCGGGGAGAACCGGGCTGGATTGATTCCTACTTCACGCGCTCGACGTATGTTCCTGTCCGCGTGTCTACTTTAATGACAGTCCCTTCTTCGAGATAGAGGGGCACTTTGACGGTTCCCCCCGTTTCGAGCTTCGCGAGTTTGGTTCCGCCGGTGGCCGTATCACCGCGAATGCCCGGAGCGGTCTCAACGACCTTCAGTTCGACGAAAAGAGGCAAGTCGACCGCCAACGGCTTTCCCTGGAAAAAGAGGATCTTCACCACCATGTTCTCTTTAAGAAAATCTTTCGAAGAACCGAGCTGCTCTTCCGTGATGAAAAGCTGCTCATAGGTATTGGCGTCCATGAAATGATATTCCGGACCTTGAGCATACAAGAATTGCATTTCACGTTCAAGGAGATCGGGCTCCTCAAATTTTTCACCCGATCGGAAAGTCCGCTCCAGAAGATTGCCGGTCTTAAGGTTCTTCAATTTCGTCCGGACAAAAGCGCCCCCCTTTCCGGGCTTTACATGCTGAAACTCAACGATGATATACGGGTCTCCGTCCAATTCAATTTTTCCGCCGTTCTTAAAATCTGTCGTTGAAATCACTTCTCTTCCCCTTTCTTTTCACCCTTTCGAGTATGAACCGATTTTCGAAGATATTCAATGGCCCCAAGCAGACCCAAAAGATAACTCTGGGGACCGAAGCCCGATATCTGTCCGACAGCAACATCGGAGATCAGCGATCTTTTCCGAAACGCCTCCCTTGAATGAATATTGGACAAATGAACTTCAACGGTTGGAATTCCCACCGAGAGAATGGCGTCCCGGATTGCAACACTGGTGTGCGTGTACGCCGCCGGATTAATGACAAGGGCATCGAATTTACCCAACGCTTGCTGAATTCGATCGACCAGCGCTCCTTCAGAATTGGACTGAAAGATCTCCACCGTCACCCCCTCCTTGGCGGCGAGGTCGGTGATTTGTCGGTCAATCTCGGATAATCCGAGCGTCCCATAAAGCGCCGGCTCCCGAATTCCGAGCAAATTCAGGTTTGGACCGTGCAGAACAAGAATGCGAGCCACTACGACAACTCCTCGACCAGCGTCGCGGCTTCCATTCTTATTAAGAATCTTCCCTTTCCAAAATTCTTTTCTGAGGCAACAGCCAGGAGGAGGAAATACTCCGAATTGATTTTCTTGATCAGGACAATGGCCCGATCGGTGATCACGGTGATCTCTTGACTGGAGCCGAGCTCGACCGATTGACTCGCCTTATCGACGGTCCGCAAGAGCACGCCGAATTCGGCGGCGATCGAACCGAGATCAAGCGAGGGGTCGATGCGATTCTCCTCGACGATAATGCCGTCGGACGCAGCGATGGCAACACCCATCACATCATCGACCTTCTCCGATATTTTTCTCAGACTCTCTTTGAAGTTCATTCTTTTTTCCGGATGGAGTCAAGCCAAGACTGAAGCCGACGCAATTTTTTCTGTTTCGAATCTTCCGGGTGCGACGCGCCGGTGGAGACCTCTGCATTGCTGAGCGGCGCAAGATGTTGGAGGGCTTTTTCAAGACCTTGCCGACATTCCTCATCGGAAGCATCTCGTTCAAGCAGCTTTTCATAAACCTCCGCCGCCTCTTTATAATGACCTTGGCTCATATAAAGCGAGGCAAGGGTCGTTGAGAAGAGCGGCGCCTCCTGTTGGTCTTCCGGAGAGGGAGAAGCCTCCATCCGGGGCGGAGGAATTGAAAATCCCGCGACGACCGTTTTATCTTCTTCCCAAACATCTTCCCCCTTGCTTGGACTCGTTCCGCTCGCTTCCATATTGACAGGCTCTTGGATCAGCGGTTCTGAAATCGCTTCTCCCATTGGGATGGAAGCCCCGTTTTCCTTTTCCGCGTTTTCTGCAGCTTCTGAAATTTCTTCCGGAACAGAGGGAACGATCGGCTCCGGTTGAACATGAAATGGATCATTTGCAAGCTCTAATGAAACCGCCGAAACCTCTCCGACGGGAGGAGCAATTTCAGAGGGGATCGGTTCTGGTTGTGCAGGAGGAACTTCAGCCGGTGCCTCTTCAATTACCGTTATGGGATTTGAAGATGCGATCGAAACAGGAGAGGCAACCTCACTCGGCGAGTCAGCGGCGATGATCGGAGCCTCGGCGGCAGGCGACGCCTCTGCTGCGGCAGGAGAACTCGGGGAATCAACTTCTTTTTCGGCTTGCATTGCGGAAACGGCTGTTTTTTCGAGGACGGCGACGAGCCCCTTTGCTTCTTTATCTGACGGATCAATCGCCAACACCTTTTTACACGCCTCGAGCGCCTTTTGCGGTTGTCCCTGCCCTTGATAAATCAAGGCAAGCTTCTTGTGTGCAAGGATATTTTCCGGATTGACCAGGATAACCTGTTCGAACTCGGCCTGCGCCTCCGGAATCTGATTTTTCTGAAGATAAATTTTGCCGAGCATCACCCGCGCGGCGACATAGTTCGGGTGATTCTTGATCCCCTCGACCAGCACAATGATCGCCTCTTCGACCATGTCGGCTTTCAGATACTCTTCTGCCAGCGGGACAAAAAGACGCGAGGTCGGATTCTGCGTAATCTTGTCCATCAGCTTTACGATTTCGGGAGAGAGAATCTTATCCGCCATATTCAGCCCAAAGGGACAATTTTGAAGATCATAACAAATCAGGGTAAAAAGTCAAGAAAGGTCCCCCTTGATTCGAATAACCTCATCGAGGATATACCGGGCCAGTTCATCTTTTAACATTTTGGGAAGGGGGACAATCCGGCCTTTCGAATCAATCAGTTGCGCGATATTGGTATCAATTTCAAAGCCCGCCCCCGCTTGGGTCACATCATTCGCGACAATCAGATCGAGCCCCTTGTCGGATAGTTTCTTCTGGGCGTTTTCAAGTAGGCTTTCGGTTTCCGCGGCAAAACCGACGATGATCTTTTTTCCCTTCCTGGAACGCAATCCCGAAAGGATATCTTCGGTCTCTTTCAATTGGATTGATCTTGCTTGTTGTGTCTTCTTGATTTTTTGAGGAGAGGCCTCCTTGGGCTTATAGTCACTGACCGCAGCAGCCATCAAAACAATGGTCGCGGCGGGATAGTGCGCCTCGACCTCTTTCTTCATTTCTTCCGCAGTCCGGACATTGATCCGCTCGACTCCCGGAGGGGTCGGCAGCGAGGTCGGGCCGCTGACCAGAATCACCTGCGCGCCCCACTCTCGAGCGACACGGGCCAAGGCATAGCCCATCTTGCCTGAAGACCGATTTGAAATGAATCGAACCGGATCGATCGGCTCCTGCGTCGGGCCCGCCGTCACTAGAACCACCTCCCCTGCCAGTTTGGATCCCGCGGTGAGAAGGGAGGTCACCCTCTCAAGAATGACCCTTTCATCCGCCAGTCTCCCCTTTCCCTCTTTACCCGAAGCGAGAGGGCCGACTTCCGGCTCGATGATTTGAATGCCCCGTTTCTGAAGGAGGGCCACATTTTCTGTGACCGTGGGGTGATTCCACATTCCGATATCCATCGCCGGCGCAATGAGGACCGGCGACGAGGAGGCCAGAAGGAGATTTCCCAGCAGATCATCGGCCAGCCCGGTCGCCATTTTGGCGATGAAGTGCGCGGTCGCAGGGGCAATCAGGATGAGATCGGCCCCCTCGGCCAGAGTCAGATGAATGACCTCTTCATGAGGATCGAATAGATCGGTAAAGACCGGGTGCCCTGAAAAAACCTGGAGCGTCAAGGGTGGGACAAATCGGTGGGCGGCCGGTGTCAGGACAACCTGGACATCGGCCCCCATCGATTTTAAATCACGGAGAATTTGGAGCGATTTATAGGCGGCAATGCTTCCGGTAATTCCGAGGAGGACTTTTTTTCCCGAAAGTTTCGCCGCCATTCCGTTCTATCCTTGGAAGGAACTTTTCCCATTAGGGTGAAGAAGAGGGAGCGAGGAACGCCTACTCCTCTTTCGGGATTTCCGGAGCCGGTTCCTCCTGTCGCTTTGCTGATTCTTCCAAATAGACGCTGAGATCCTTTCGAATCTCGGTCGCCAGTTCCTCTTCCCGCTCGCTCAACAACTGACGCGTCTTCATCTCTTCGCGAAGCCGTTTTGCTTCTCGCTGCGCCTGTTTTGCCTCTTTGCCGTAGAGGACTTCCAATTGATTTCCGAGCACCTCTTCAAGCGCGATGGTGCTGGCCTTGTTATGTTTTGTCTGAAGGATCGGTCGGGCCCCTTCCATCAATTGCCGTGCGCGCTGGGATGCAATAATGACCAGACGATATCGAGAATCGATTTTTGAGTAATCTGGCTCGACCGGTAAAGAAATGATTTCCATTTTTTGATCCTTTCACATGAAGAAGGGTCGCCCCTCCTTGCTGATGACCTTAAATCTCCCTACTCATCTGTTTAATGAAGGTCTCCTCAATCCAGGAGAGATTCATCTGCTTCATCTTGATTCGCTCGGCAATCATGACCGCTTCGAGCTCTTTTAAAGCTTTGTGAAACTCGGAATTCACGATCAGGTAGTAATATTGCCGATAATTCCAAATTTCCTCCCGCGCTTTTTGGAGCCGGCGTGAAATCTCTTCCGGAGAATCCGATTTCCGATCAACCAAACGCTGCCGAAGCACCTCAAAGGAAGGAGGAAGAATATAGATGTAGACACCATCATTATACTTCTTTTTGATTGTCATCGCCCCCTGGGAATCAATATCGAGGATGACATCAATCCCTCGATTGACCCAGTCCATCAGCAGCTCACGCGATGTGCCGTAAAGATTTCCGTGAACCTCCGCCCACTCAATGAAGTCGTTCCGATCGATCATATTGCGAAAGGTCGCTTCGTCGACGAAGAAATAATCTTTTCCATGCACCTCTCCCGGCCGCGGCGATCGCGTAGTATAGGAGGTTGAATACTGAAGGTTCGGAACCAATTTCGCCACTTCTCTGCAAAGGGAGGTTTTCCCCGCGCCGGAGGGGGCCGAGACGATAAATATAATTCCTTTCCTATCCATGTTGCTTCCTTATGACTCGCGTCGCTTTTTTCGTTTGACTTCTTCGGTGAGAGAAACGCCCGCCCCGAGCCCGTCCTCATCCGAAGCGAAGCGCTGCGCGATCGTCTCCGGCTGAATGGCCGAAAGGATCACATGGCCGCTATCGGTAATGATCACGGTGCGTGTCTTTCTCCCTTGGGAAGCATCGACCAATTTTCCCCCTTTGCGCGCCTCTTCCTTCAGACGCCGCATCGGAGAAGAGCTCGATGCCACCACCGCCACGATCCGGGATGCAGGAACCACATTTCCGAATCCGATGTTCACCAATTTAAACGACACGGTCCCTCGATTGAAGGCGATCTATTCGACATTCTGAACCTGCTCCCGTATCTTCTCAAACGCGCTCTTCATCGCCACCACCTGCATCGAGATCGTCACATCATTCGCCTTGGAACCGATCGTATTCACCTCCCGATTCATCTCTTGCAGCAGGAATTCAAGCGCGCGCCCGACCGCCTCCGTCTTCTGGAGCATTTTGCGGAACTGATCGAGGTGTGTTTTCAGACGGGCCGTCTCCTCGCTGATGTCACTCCGATCGACCAAAACGGCGACCTCCTGGGCCAATCGCGCCGGATCGATGGCAATCCCTTGGGTCAGCTCGGAAACCCGCCGTTGGAGCCGCTCGTGGTATGCCTGGACCGCCTTCTTTTCCTGCTGCTTGATCAGCTCCAACATGCGATCCAGCTCGTCGAGATGGCCGACCAAATCTTTGCCGAGGGCCCGCCCCTCTTCACTTCGCATCTTCTCCAGCGCACGCATTGACCGTTCCAACATCCGCTCGACGAAACGCGCCAGCGGGGCAACCTCTTCCGTCTGCTCTGAAACGGTAATGATCTCCCTAAAGTGGCTTAGGAGGGTCAGATCAATTTCTCCGGAGAGATGAAGCGCCGTTTTGAGCTTCTTTAAAATTTTGTAGTAGGCCTCGGCCGATTCTAGATCAAGTTTAAATTGCTTCGGCGCACTCGCCGCTCCGTTCAAGCTGACGGAGAGCTCAATATGGCCTCGGGCGAATCGATCTTGGATCTTTTTCTTAAAGCCTTCCTCAAACGGCGCGAGCAGCTTTGGAAGTCGGACGACAACATCACAATACCGGTGGTTCACCGATCGAAGCTCAACGACGAGGGGACGTCCCTTGTAACTTCCTTCCGCCCTCCCATAGCCGGTCATGCTTCGAATCATCCGTCTTTTCCAGTCGTCAAACGTGGGGATTGATTATAGCGGTTGGCCTTTTTGTTGTCAATGCGAGAAGGGGCTTTTTCTCGCCTTTGCGCCTGTTTTTTCTCCTCCTCCGCCGGACAGAGATCGATCAACGGACATGCCAGGCAGCGGGGGCCGCGCGCCACGCAAATATACCGCCCGTGTAGGAGAATCCGGTGCGACCCGATCGTCCAGTCCGCCTCCGGGATCAGCCGGCCCAAGTCGATCTCGATCTGATCGGGATCGTCCGACCGGGTCCACTTTAGACGATTGGCAACCCTCCGCACGTGGGTATCCACCACAACCGCCGGTTTCCCGAAGGCACTCCCCAAAACCACATTGGCCGTCTTGCGGCCGACCCCCGGCAGGGTCACCAACGCCTCCATACTGTCCGGAACCTTCCCGCCGAACCGATCGACAATCGCCGAGGCGCAGCCGAGAATGCTCTTCGCCTTGCTCTTAAAAAACCCGGTCGGACGGATGATTGATTCCAACTCCTCTCGGTCGGCCTTGGCCAAATCGGCCGGCGTCGCATACCGACGGAAGAGGATCGGCGTGACCTGGTTCACCCGCGCATCGGTGCATTGGGCCGAGAGAATCGTCGCGATCAAAAGCTGGAACGGGTTGTCATGATTTAACTCCGTCTCGGCGTCCAGAAATTGCTTTTGCAATCTCCGAAGGGCTTCTTTCATCCGAGCACGCTCTTCTTCCAGTCGTTTTGCTTGCAACGGACCGCTCTCCTTACCCGCCGGACGCTTTTTCGGGCGTATCTTGAATCTGAATGCCGCTTCCCTTGGGCGGCTCCTGCATTTTGAAGAAAATTTTCATTTGCGTCGACAAAAACTCCCGCGCCGAAGGCTCCCGCAGGTTCAAGCGGTACTCATTGATAATCTTGATCGACATCTCATACCACTCTTTCCAACAGACGTTGCAGACCTTTGCCTTGAGCTCTTCGCCGATCTTTCCACCATACGGCATCCCTTCGATGGCCGCTCGCGTTTGGCCGCAGCGAATACAGGTGACATCCGCCATGCTGTCCTCCCTCCTATTTCACCTCAATCGATTTGAGGAGCTCCGACTTCTTTTCTTTATATTCCTCTTCGGTAATTAGATTTTCTTCTCTCAGTTTTTTCAACAAACGGAATTTCTCTTCCAATGGAGATTCTGACGACGGGAGGGGCGGCTTCACCTCCTTCGATACCACCGGCTCCGCCGCCGCGGGCGCCAGCGGTGTCGTCAAGCTGATGATCATTCCCTGCATTCTCGGCCCCGAGGCATCCGCTATTTTTTGCTGATGCGCTTGCGGAAGAAGCTCAAAGCTTCCCGGCTCGTACGAAAGAAGTGGATTCTCGCGTGGAATATAAGCCCGCTGCTCGCCGGAAACCGCGGTTTGATCGTTCGCCAAAATCAGATGGAGCTCTCCCCCTTGAATGAAGGCAACGCCGGAGGTAATCAATGTCGACAAACTGTTTTTTCGAGAGGTCAGAAAAAAGGCGACCTGCTCCTGAGGGGTCGCTTTCGAAAAAGCGATCTTCATTCGATCGGCCAAGAGGTCGATCTCCTCCGGTGTGAATGCCGCCCCTCGGATCTCTTTTTGTTGAGTGAAGAGTCGGTTCAGCAACGAGACTTCGTGGCGTGCAACCACCGACGCCAGCGCCGATTTCAACTTTTCCAGATCGACCTCCGCCGGGTGATCATACTGCGCCGGACCTGAGACGCGATCCAAGCGGACCAGGTGCTTCTCCCCTTCATCTAAATAATGAGGCGGCTCTTTCGGCCCAAAGCAGCCTGCCGTTAAAAGAAGACCGGTCACTAACAAGAATGCGACGGCACCACTTCCCCTTTTCCTCAACTTGCCTCTCTTATGCACCCCTCTCCCCCTTCACCCGTTGGCTGACGGTCTCGTGAATCCGTAAGACCAGTCGATGAATCATCTCCGCCGTCGCCCCCCAAATGTCATTCCCCTCATAAAGGTAAGACCGAATCAGACGCGACTTTCCTCGAAAGAGAATCGTTCGAGGACGACCGTTTTCAGGATTCAGTAAAAAAGAAAAAGGGACCTCAATGATTTCGGTCACCTCTTTCCGATCAAGATGAAAAGAATAGGGGTAAGAAATTCTGGAAACAAAGGGGGCCACGGAGAAGCCGGTGACTGTTTCATGATCGTCGAGCCGACCGATCAGGGTCACCGCGTTGCGATGAAGACCGATCTCTTCTTCACATTCTCGAAGCGCCGTTTCAAAGAGATCGGCGTCGGTCTCCTCCCAACATCCGCCGGGAAAGGCGATCTCCCCTTGATGGCGCTGAACCCCTTCGCTTCGCCTCGTCAGGAGAAGAAACGGTGCGCCTCCTTTTTCAAAGAAAGGAACCAACACCCCCGCGGGCCGAAGAGCCGGTTTGGCGAGGGTCTGGCCGGGCCGGGCCTGAACGGCCGCCTTGAGCAGCTCCCAAAAGGAGGCGATGTCGATCTCAAAGGAGGTCTCGAGCGGATGGTCCCCTTCCGTCATGAGGCGCGCGGCCTCCCCAAGGTCGTGATGTAGACGACGATTTCATCGAGGGAGAGTCCTAGAAGCGCATTGACCTCGTCATCGTAAAATCCGCCGATCCCGCTTACCCCCAAACCGAGTCGAATCGCCGCCAGGTTGAGACGCTCCCCGATTTGGCCGGCATCGAGATGGAGATAGCGATAGGCGCGATCCCCATACTTCTCGACCGCCCGCTTCAGATGGGCGATATGGATTACGAGGGCCGCCGCATCGCGCGCCAGCTCTTGTCCCAAACAGAAGTGCCAGGTCTGCTCCCTAAAATCACCCGCGGTCAGCAGCCGAAGCTCGTTCTTTTGGGGAACGTAATAATAAACTCCCTCCTGCAAACCCACTACCTTTTGGACCACGAGATAGGTTTCGAGAATCGACGGATCAAAGAGCGGCAACGGCACCGAATTAAACGGAAGATAGCTGTATTCCAGAATCGCCGCCAGCTCCTCCTTCAAGAAACCTTCCCCCGAAAAACCTCGTGTCGAGCGCCGGAGAAGAATCGTATGACCGATACCCTCTCCCCAATCGATCGGCACATCGGGAAGGAGGTGTGCTTCTTTATGGTTGTACTTCGACTCCAGAATTTTCAGATCGGGGGGCTGGCGCACCTGGGAGAGATCGATCTTCTCCCCCGGCAAGATCGAGGAGACCCGATGGAGTTGGAGCTGAAGCATTTTTAACGTATCCTCTCCCTTCGGCATCTGATTCGATGCGACGGCGGAGGTCGGCCGTATCTCTTCCGGATGAATCTTCTCACTTTGGGGAAGCGCCACGACTGCCAGGACCCCCTCTTCTGCCTCATCCAGAAAGAGAAGTCGGTTCAAAGAGCTATCCAAGAACCCGCCAATCGGAAAAGGGGTAAAGCCTTCTTCGGGAGCATAGACGACGAGATTTCCAAGAATGTGGCCGGTGTCGAGCAGAATGCGACGATAAGCCCGCTCCTGATATCGCCACGCGCTTCGCTGGTAAACTGCCGTCATGATCACCAGAAGGTTCGCATTCGCAATCGCCTCGTGGCGCATGCAGTAACGCTCAAACTCTTCCCAAAAATCGCCCTCCCACACCGGCACCAACGAATGATCTTTGACCTGAAAGTTATAAATGCCATTCTCAAGAACCGAAAGCCCGCGGATCGCAACATACATCTCGGTCGGATAGAGCCCTCCAGCAGTCGGTGCGGCCCGAAGGGTCAAAGTCTGGCCGGTCGGGTATTGTAAAAGTCCGGTCACCCCATTCGTGAAATAAAGAAGACGCGAAATCTCGCCGATGCCGAACGGATAGCCCCCCTGCTCTTTGGCGGGCGGCAGCGGCTCCCCGGTAAAAGGATTGTTTTGAAACGGAAGATACGGAATGAGGTCGATCTTTTTTTCGCTGTGATACTCCTTGTAAGGAGTCGGCTGCGCCCCCCAATCGAGCGGACGTTGAAACTTTCCCATCCGCGCCTCATGGTATTTCGTCTCTTCGTGATAAATCTCCGCCAGGGCTTTTTTTTCCATTCGTTCTCTCGATCTCCGCGCGCTTATTAAATAAAATCTTCTTAATCTAATATAGAAACACGATCGTGTCAATCGCAGCGATCAATTTGCGCCGACTTCTTCATTCACCCTTATGACATTTTTGTTTGCATCTGAAGTAGAAAAACGCTTGCCTTCAACTCCTCTTTCTTGTATAACACTGAAGTTCTACACTCCAAGGACGATCATGCCGAAGAAAAAAGCGATCCTCATCTCTGTGACCGGCCCCGATCAACCGGGGATTACCGCCGCATTGACCGAGATGATGGCCCAGGCGGACGTTCGGCTCCTCGATATTGAACAGGTGGTCACCCGCTCCATTCTATCGCTTTCCATTTTGATCGAAGTCGACCCCGTGGAGGAAGGGGAAAAGGATCTTCTGGGAGATCTGCTTTTTCGGGCGCACGAGTTCGGTCTGACGATGGAATTTAAGGTCGTACGCCCCGCCGAGATTTTAAAGAAAACCCCCGCGCAGAACTATGTCGTGACCTGCCTTGGATCGGCCGTGACCCTCCGCGTCATCGCCAGATTGGCGGCCCTTCTCTCCGAGGAGCGGGTGAACATTCAGAAGATCACTTCCCTTGCGCGAAAGCAGTTAGAGTGCATTGAGATGACCCTCTCCGCCACAAAACCGATCGACCCCCGCGTTCTGACCAAAAAACTGCTTCATCTCAACGCCGAGTTCGGGGTCGATATCGCCGTTCAGGAAGAAAATCTTTTCCGTCGCGCCAAGCGGCTCATCGTCATGGACATGGATTCAACCCTGGTTCAGATCGAGGGAATCGATGAGCTTGCCAAGGAGGCGGGGGTGGGTGAAAAGGTGGTCGCGATTACCCACCGTGCAATGAACGGCGAGATCTCCTTCCCAGAAGCCCTTCGAGAACGGGTCCGTCTGTTAAAAGGTCTTCCGGTCAGCGTCCTTCAAAAAGTTTACAAGCGGATGCCTTTTACGCCGGGTGCAAAGGAGCTGGTCTCTACCCTCAAAAAGCTGGGATATCGAACCGCGGTCCTCTCCGGCGGTTTTGATTACTTCAGCTCCAGGGTGAAGGAATCGCTCGGGCTCGACTATGCCTACTCCAATAGTTTAGAAATCAAAGAGGGCGTCCTCACCGGCGAGATTGTCGGTGAAATCGTCGATGGCAAAAAAAAGGCGGCACTGATGGAGGAGATTGCGGGGAAAGAGGGAATCGCGCTCGATCAAGTCATTGCGATTGGAGATGGCGCCAATGACCTTCCGATGATCACCCGCGCCGGTCTCGGCATCGCGTTTAACGCCAAGCCGCGGGTCCGTGCGGAGGCGCACTACAGCATCACTCAAAAGAATCTCGATTCCATTCTTTATTTGTTGGGGATTACGGAGAAGGATCTCACAACGATGCAACGGAAAAAATAACAGTGAACCACTAGATTGTAATCGCCAATTTAATCACGATATAATCAAACGAGAGCGTTCAAAAACACATAACCACCCTATTGCCGAATATCGATTTCCTTAACCTCGGATGATCTCCTTTACATAGATCACCCATTTCATGGAAAGATCTGGAGCGATCATGTCCGAATATAAAACAAAGCGGATTTTTACATACGACGAGGCCCTCGAAGTTCTTCCTGAAGTACAGAAAGTCACCACCGGAGCGGTTCAAGAGATCAGCGTGCTCGCGGCTCAAATTTTTGCCCTTCGCGACGAAGATCAGAAAAAGCGCTATGAGAAGCGGCAAGCGGTCGTTGTGAACAATTGGGTTCAGACGATCGAGCAGATGGGATGCGAGGTCAAAGGACTCTGGTTGGTCGACTTCGACAACGGCGAAGGGTACTACTGCTGGCAATATCCGGAGCCGAACCTCGAATATTTCCACGGCTACACGGAGGGATTTGCCGGCCGGAGTAAACTCTTTTAAAAGAGATTCTTTCGGACATCCCGACGCTATCGCGACAATACTTCCAGATGGCGTCCGACCGATTGCGCCAACGCGGCGAGGTTATATCCCCCCTCCAGACAGGAGACGATTCGTCCCTGACAATATGTCTGCGCGAGCGATCGGACGATTTCGGTCATCTCCGAAAAACCGGCTTCGGTGACCTCCAGACTGGCAAGCGGATCATCCCGATGCGCATCAAATCCGGCCGAGATGAAGATGAAATCGGGCTTGAACGCCGACAGCGCCGGCGCCATCACCTTCTCGAATCGGTTGAGAATGTCGAGATCTCCGGCCCCCTGTTCAAGCGGGCAATTCAGCGTGAAGCCCTCCCCCGCCCCCTCTCCTCGCTCCTGTTCGGAGCCGGTGCCGGGATAAAACGGATACTGGTGGGTGCTGAAATAAAAAACGGTCGGGTCCGAATAGAAGAGAGCCTGCGTGCCGTTCCCATGGTGAACATCCCAATCGAGGATGAAGATCCGTTCTAGAGCATGCTTCTTCTGAAGATACCGCGCCGCAATGGCGACATTGTTCAGGAGACAGAACCCCATCGCCCGATTCGCTTCGGCATGATGTCCCGGCGGACGGATCGCGCAAAAAGCATTATCGAGGCTCCCCGCCATCACCCAATCGACCGCCGTTAAAACTCCCTCCACCGCCTTCTCCGCCGCCGCCAGCGACATCGGAGAAAAGGGAGTGTCCGGATCGAGGTAGATCGTTCTCTCCTTCGGCGCCATTCTCTTTAATGTTTCATAATAGCCGGGTTGATGAACGGCATCGATCCAGACGGCTAAGTCCGGATAGTCGGCCGGCCTGACTTCGATCAACTCTGAAATCAATCCGCTCTTCACAAGATACCCTTCAATCGCGGCGAGCCGCTGCGGCGACTCCGGATGCCCCGGGCCGGTATCATGTTGGCGATAAATCGGATGGGAGACCAAGCCGGTTTTCATTTTTTACCCGTTTCATTATTTCTTCTGCCGAACACCCCACTCTGCGTTCGACTTGGTATAGGCGACGACAATCTTTCCGCAAGCGGTGCAGGGAGACTCCTCCGTCACCTCGCTCTCTGAATCGTTCGGTCCGGGCGGAGGGGTATCGGGAACTTGGACATAGGCTTTCTTATGACAATAAGGACAGATAACGCCGTACAGCGTGCTCAATCTCTTCCTCCTTCACAAATGGACATCCCCGATCGGTTGAAAATGCACCTAGCTCAAAAAAGGATTACTGTCCCGTTCCCTTCCGATCGTCGTTCGAGGACCATGGCCGGGGTAAACCGCCGTCTGATCCGGGAATGAAAGAAGCTGCTTTTGAATCGACGCGATGAGGGTCGGGTAAGAACCTCCCCAGAGATCGGTTCGACCGATGCTCCCGGCAAAGAGGGTGTCCCCGGTTAATAGTCCGAACGTCGGAACGTGGAAACTGACACTCCCCGGCGTGTGACCCGGCGTATAGATCACCTCGACCTTCTCTTTCCCGAAAGAGAAGGTCTCTCCATGTTTTAGAAAACGATCGATCGGCGGAACCGGGGGGGTCGGAAGCCCGAAGAGCGTCGCCTGAAGATGAAGGTTCTCGCAAAGGGGCATATCTTCTTCATGAAGCCCCGTGACGGCGCCGGTCTTCGTCCGAACGGCATCGGTGGCGCCGATATGATCGAGGTGCGCATGCGTATGAAAAAGAAAGGCCGCCCTGAGCTGGTGCCGTGCGAGATGACCGAGGATCTCGTCGGCTTCTTCTCCCGGATCGAAAACGACGGCGGTCCGTGTCTCCTCACAACCGAGGATAATGCAATTACACTGGAATGGGCCGACCGGAAAAGATTCGATGATCATGCTTGAGTCTCAAGAAAAACCATGAAGCTAATACTAACAAGCCGGTCGGTGGGTGTCAATCAATGATCGTCTCTTCTGGGGATTCTCTAGATGATCCGCTGATATTCGGAGAGATCAAGGCGCCAGACTTTCACGCCGCAGTAGCGCTCCCCTTCCGGACAGACCGGCCGGGTGCCGGCCATGTTCCGCAGGGTGCAGGGGGGGAGAAGATAAGTTCCGATGAGGGGGTTAATCTCTTTGATCTGTTGCGCCTCATCGAGCGAAGCGCGCCAGATCTCTTCCTGCGCATTGTAGCAGAGGCGCATCGCATGCTTGTGATGCAGATTGAGGAGATCGGATGATTCGGTGAACCGAACTGAAAGGGCATTCGGCAGGAGATACAGCGCATACTCCAAAGGCGTTCCGAGTTTTTTCATCCTGGCGAAACGATCCCAGCTTCGGGCCATCACCTCTTGATAGTAGGCTTCAATTTTTGAATCGGTCTTGATCAATCCCGGCGTAATATAATCCGGCTGATCGCTCACATGTGCCGACAGGATCGGCCGCGACGCCGGGGTCATCCGATGACGCTGATCTTGAGAATCGGCGGTATGCGAAAGTTTCTTTCGGAATGTATACGATGGATGAAAGAGGGTCCGACTCAATTTGGAGAGGGTGGTCAAATTGAGCGACTCTCCCAGCAGCCGGTTCTCTCCCGGATCGAGCGCCAGGCGAATCGCCGCGGCGTCATCGAGCATCGCGCGGGGAACACCCAACACCTCGCGAACCGATTGGGCGAGGACCGCCTCCTGGTTCACCTTGTAGTCAACTAGTTTTGAAACGTTTCCCTCCAGAGAGGCATCAAACTCTTCGAGGAACCGCGTTGTCGTCTCGGCCGTCATCGCCTCCGCATGATTCCGATAGAACTGATATTCCGGAGTCGATTCGATCTCGACCGGCGGCTCCAGAATTTTTTTGTATTCGGGATCAAAATCAAGAAGCGCCTGAACCATCTTCTCCACCACCAGCCGCTGCTCCAACGGGGTGTCATACTGCTGGCAGAGACGGTAGTAACGAAGCAGCGTAATTCCGGAGATCGTGTGATAGAGATAGGCAAACGCCCCGATCGGCACGACGTAACGCGCGATCTCCTGCGATTTCTTCTTCACATCTCGGTTAAAATTTCTCCGCTGCCGCGGGAAGAGCCTCGCATACTCGGCGTCGACCAGCGGCAAGAGCATTTCGTTGAGCTTCTTGTAGGCCTCCATCTGGTCGTGAACACCGGCCACGTAAACGTCGAGCGCCTCTCCGGAGAGGGGCGGAATCGCGAAGCTCTCCGGCTTCACCGCAACGTAGCGCTGGCTCACCTGCTCTGAGTTGTAGAAAGGATGGCTGTGAAGAAATGACCAGATAAACTGCCGCGAGACATTCGTCAGGGTAAATTGAAAATGGGCGTGCTGAAGGGTGGTGTGATGGCCTGCCTGATAGATGCTCTGCGCCAGGAGGTCGTATCCCTCAATCAGATCCTCATCGCGGACAACCCCCTTCCCGGAGTAGCAGGTCTTCGCGGTCGCGACAAAGTTCTTGAAGGGTCGGACGAAGGCCTTTTCGAGAACGACCATCGGCTCCGGGGAGAGAAAACGATCTTGCATTAGCAACCTTAAAACACGTTAGGCGTGAGGCGTTAGGGGTGAGGGGTAAGATCAACAGATTTAAATCTGTTACCCCTTACGCCTCACGTTCCCTTCTTTGTCGCCTCGCGGCACTGAGGCCTTTCGTTGACAGCCTGTATTCTATACGATAGAATCCGTGCGGTAAAGAAAAAAGAAATAGCGTTCGGGAATAAGAAGATGGTAGAACAGACCCGTTCGAAAATCAAGATCGCCGGCGCCGGTCCTTCGGGACTCACGGCGGCGATTCTCCTCGCCCGCGCCGGTTATGATGTCGATATTTTCGAAGCGCGTGATGCGGTCGGCGCGCGATTTATCGGCGATTTTCAGGTCATCGAAAACATGAGCCGTGACGAAGATGCGCTCGACATGTTGAAGCGGTTCGGTCTTGATACCAATTTCTTTATCCGTCCGCTCCGACAGGCCCTTTTCTTTGATCATCGACTCCGGTCGCAACCGGTTCAGAGCCGCCGCCCCTTCGCCTATGCCATCCGAAGAGGAAGCGAGGGGGAGACCCTCGATCGGGGGCTTCTCGCCCAGGCGCTGGCCGCGGGGGCGAAGATTCATTATCAGACCCGGATCAAACCGGAAGAGGCCGACATTGTCGCCACCGGACCGGCCACTCCCGATGGACTGGCGAAGGAGATGACCTTTACCACCTCCCTCCCCGAAACCATCTGGGTCCTCTTTGATATGAACCTCTCCCCGGGCGGTTACGCTTATCTCTTTGTCCTCGACGGCGTCGCCACCTTCGGCTGCGCGATCACTCAAGACCTCTCCCGGATCAATCACTATTTTGACCGCTCGCTTCGACGGTTTCAAGAGATGGTCTCCTTTCCGATCAAGAACGATCGAACCGCTTACTCTTTCATGAACTTCAGCTTGAAAGAATCGGCTGAATCGGGCGGGCGGCGCTTTGTCGGCGAGGCGGGGGGCTTTCAAGATTATCTCTTCGGACTAGGGATTCGCTATGCCCTCACCACCGGTTATGCGGCGGCGGAGAGTCTCCTAAAGCAGACCTCATACGATCGCCTTTGGAAAGAAGCGCTCGGACCGGCTCAGGAGACAAGCGTCGTCAACCGCTTTCTTTATGAGTTGGGAGGGAATCAGGGTCTCCGCCTCTTTATCCGCCGCGCCGGTCAGGGAGATCTTCAAAACTATCTTGGAAGTTGGCACCGCGCTTCTTGGTGGAAGCGCCTGGCGCTGCCGGTCATTAAGTGGCAATGGCGTCGATCCGATCGATGCGCCCACCGCCTCTCTTCCCATTGGTGCCGAAGCAAACCGGTTTCATCTCACCCCGAACTAGGTCCCACGAAACAATGATTTCCGTTGAAGAAGCATACGACTATTGTCGACGATTAACCCATCGCTGCGGCCCTCATTTCTCGGTCGGCTTTCGCTTTCTTCCCACTCCCAAGCGGAACGCGATCTACGCCGTCTATGCCTTCTGTCGATACGCCGACGACATCGTCGATGAAAAGCAAAACCAGCCGCTCGAAATGCTTTTAAAACAGTGGCAGGAAGAATTGGACCGTTGCTATCAACAAAAGCCGACCCATCCGATTACCGTTGCCTTGGCCGATGCGATCCGGCGCTATCCGATTCCGAAGAAAGGCTTTGAAGGATTGATCGAGGGGTGTCGGATGGATCTCCTCTATAATCGTTACCCCACTTTCCATTCGTTGATGGTCTACTGCGATCTCGTCGCGACGACCATTCGCGATCTCTCCCTCCCCGTTTTTGGTTATCGCGATCCGAAGGGAATCGAATACGGCCGCGCCCTCTCGACCGCGCTTCAACTGACGAACATCGTTCGGGATATCGGCGAGGATCTCAGCCGTGGCCGGATTTATTTGCCGTTGGACGAAATCAAAGGGGCCGGCTATTCCGAGGAGGAGTTGACGGCACGCGTGAAGAATGACGCCTTCTTACGACTGATCGACTTTCAATGTCGCCGGATTCGAGGTTACTTTGAAGAATCGGCCAAACTGATTCCCTGCATCGAAGAAGATGCGCGTCTCTCCGTGTCGCTCATGCGGAATGTGTATGTCGCTCTCATCGATCGGATCGAGCGGGCCCCTTTCCTGGTGCTCGATCGGCAGATTCGGCTCTCGTGGTTGGAGCGTAGCCGCGTCATCGCGCAAACGCTGATTCATCGTTCTTTATCCTGACCCCCTGCCTATTTAATCCACCAGGTAAAACCGACGTAGGTTTCTCGAAGACCTTCGCTTCCTGTATCTGCTCCTTTCCCAGGAGGCGGAAAGTTGGAGGGACGATCGACATTCCATTCGTCATGGAGGCCAACCAGGAAGGTAATATGGCTGAGGCGGTATTGTCCTTCGAGCCGCACCCCGAACTCCTCATTGCTTTCCCCCACCCCCGGCGTCCCACCCAGGACATAGGTATGTAAACTGAGCCAGGCATCCCCAATGAGCCGCTTCTGAATGCCGAGACCCGATTGATAACCAAGCTGACAGGTGCAGTCTCTGTGAATCAAAAGCGGTGTGTTCGTGTAACGCGGCAGATAATAATTGTAATAAAGCCCAATGCGCGTATCTGACGGGGAAGTGGACTGCTGGGCAACTGCGGTATTGACCTGTAAGACCAAACTAATAGTACTAATCCAAAGGAAAAATTTGGAAACATTTGAGACAATACGCTTTTTTGTAACCATATTACAAGTTATCTTTTTTCCTTTCATAAGCTTAACTCCATAACTCACAAGCTTTAATAGAGCCACCATGTAATACCGATATAGGTCTCACGAAGTCCCCCGGTACTGATGTAATTTCCTTTCATCGAAGTCGTCGGGAAATTGGACGAGCGGTAAATGTCCCATTCGCCATGATATCCAAGGAAAATGGTAAATCGATTAAAACGAATTTGCCCCTCAAGTCGCATACCGTATTGCTCCGGCGTTTTGGACGGTCTGGGGCTGGAACCGAGTACATACCCGTGGAGATTAAACCAGAATCTCCAAAACATCCGATCCTGTATCACGACCCCGGATTGGTACCCCAGTTGGCAGGTACAATCTCTCCGGATCAGTAAAGGGGTATTGGTGTAATTGGGAAGATAGTAATTGAAATACAGACCGACGCGCAGATCTGACGGCTGTGCATTCTCCTCAGCTGCTGCCTGATCATGAAAGAAAAATGAAATGATAACGTAAGAAGTAATTCCAAATATGACAGCAAACTTGCATTTCTTTGAAAAAGACTGCAATAAATTTGCAAGCAGTTGCACAGTTCGAATGAACGGGAAAACGGTAAGGAACATCGCCACCAAATACGGAATATACAGTTTTAAACATAAAGAGCGTGGGTAGCGGCATCCATTCCCCTAGAATCACGCTTTGGTTGAAAGTATCTGGATGTCAGGAATGCAATTGACAGACCGGCTCTGCAAAGTTGGAGGATAGAACAGAGAAAGAAGCTCGGGAATTAAAGAATAAAAATTAGGTTAGCTTTTTACGTCAAACGTTTCACTTACCATCGGCTCCCCGCCGTTTAGAAGGAGGGGATGGGACAGAGCGTAGTTGGAAAAGTGGAGACTATCACGGTTCGGAAGGGAGGTAATCCACCGTCCAACACACTCTCCGGTCGCCGAAGCAAGCGCCACATCTTCGGGTGAATAATGGCTAGCATTGGAATGCAGCTTCGTGAGGGTCATATTTCCGATAAATCGACCTTCAGCTTTAAGCGGAACAGTTACACTCCAGAGGGATGGATCCCCATTCGATGAGGGATTTTTCCATTCGTAGCGATAATGTCCTTTTTCAGGACCGTTCACTCCGAAAAACTTAATTGAGACTCGGTCTAATTCCAGAATTGAGCCGACGGTCTGCAGAACATCATATACCTCTTCAATCTCCTTCTTCTGGCATAAAACTTCATTTAACTTTCCCAATAGAAGACATTTACACCGAGGGGCTCGAATCACGATCGGTTTTGCCGCAAGAAGTGTGGCCGCTTGACTCATCTCCGCATAACCTAAAAAGCGTATTCCCCCAACCAAACCGAATCCCAGGATAGGCAAAGCATAAAAAGAAACATGATGGCCTATCATTGTCATGAGAATAGAAGCTACACCCAAAGAAGCGGAGATGCCATAAAGGAGTAAGACGGCTTGGCGGTGCGTAAACCCTTTAAGAATCAGCTTATGATGAAAATGCTCCCTGTCCGCACTAAAAATAGATGTTCCATTAATAAAGCGGCGAACCATGGAGAAGAGGGTATCAGCAATCGGGATGCCAAGGGCAACGATCGGGACCAGAAGCGGAACGGTGACGGTGAGTTCCTGAAACGACTGAAGCGCGACAGCGCCCAACGTGAAGCCAAGAAAGAGACTTCCAGAATCGCCCATGAAAATCCTTGCGGGATAAAAATTGTATCGAAGAAACCCAACTGTACTTCCTACCAAGAGAAGCGGCAAATAGGCGCGATCGACATTTCCCGACATGAGAAGAACGAAAAAAAGGGTTAAGGCACCAATGGCCGAGATCCCCCCAGCCAATCCATCTAAACCGTCAATCAGATTGATCGCATTTCCCAGACCAACTAGCCAAAAAACCGTCACGATCAAGCCGAACGGACCAAGATGGATTACCTCACCGAAGGGAAGCGGAAATGAATTGATCTGGTAACCATCCAATCCGATCAGGAGGGCGGCAATGATTTGAATCGGCAGCTTCTGCCAGGCATTTAGGCCTTTAATATCGTCCATTATTCCGAGCAAAAAGATGAGGGTCGTCCCCATAAAAAATAAATAGCCTGTGTTACCAGGAAATCGAACTGAGGGATGAGGAAAGAGCTGCAAGATCAGAAGGGGAAGCATGAACCCGAAATAGATTGCGACGCCCCCGATACGTGGGATAGCTCGCGAATGGACCTTTCTCTGGTCGGGCAAATCAAAAAGTTTAAACTTTAATGCGATATTTCGGGTGATCGGGATGATGAGATAAGAAATCAGAAAAGACACAAAGAATAGAAACAAACCAGCATACATTCATCTTCTCCGGCTATTGTAAGTTCATATCGGGCTATAACTGGCCATCATGTGCGAGTACATGATGGTTGGAGTCTGATGCGTTCACAATCCCAACACCCATTTTGGAATAGATATCACTAGGAAGCAATGACATCCCTCATCAACATATATTGTAGGAGTATAGCCGAAAAAAAATTTTTTGGTGGTATAGACCAAAAATTTTTTACGAATAGACTGAGAAGGTACGGATGTGGGCACTAAAATGATCGGTAGGAACGGACAATTGTAGAAAGGTTCATCTTTTGAAAAAGATATTAATGCGACGAAATTTTTGCACGCTTCCAGCCCAAGGAGGGAGCTGCTTCGACTCAAAGGAAAAGCAGACTAATAAGGATTTATTAGTGACTGAGCGACAAAAACGACATTGATCTGGGAAAGAGAATGGACACCTAAAAATACTTCTATAACTTTGATCGGTTTCATGGGCGCTCATAGGGGAAGACCACCTATGAGGCATTGAAAGAATTCGAAGCTTAAAATAGAATGTCAACCGCGGCTTTTAACCAAAAAATTATTTATTATTCTTCTCAATAATTTCTACAATCCTCTCTGCCGCCCTTCCATCTCACAAATCAGGGATCTTTCCAGATTTTTTGATGCCGGATCTAAATCTTTTATATTATTTAAGAATTTTTTCCCTACCTGTTCCCACCAGAGTGTTCGTTCCTTCGGTGATAGTAATCGGCCTTTCTATGTTGTTCCTGATCGTAAAGCACCATATTCCGAGTGCCGTCGTCTCTTCCTGCAAGCCTTCGCTGGTGAGCACCAATGCGGCTCCTCTCCATAGGGAAAGGAATTTCAGATATGGAGAGGCAGACTTTCTCAAATTCTACCATCATCTTTGCCGTTTGTTCCGCATGGCTGGCTGAGCCGACATTCAGGAAATTGTCCGACTTGGGGAATATCGAATTCCTTGAAAAATACATCGGACATCCGATTATCATAATGCTGTCCGGTATAGATCAGCCAAGATATTTCTCCAAACGATTTGGCCGTTTGGCGGATCTTCAGCGCATGAATAATTGGGGCGATCTTCATAAAATTTGTCTTGCACCGGCGAACAGATTGATATTCATATAAGCTCTTTCTCTCTTATGTTTTTCTCTGCAGCTTCCTGCAAATAGAGGTACATTTTTCTAGCTAACTGTCGCCTGTCGTAATCGGCTGCAAGATCCTTGCAACCGCCCTGCAATCCTCGATACAATAAGGAATCACTTTTTAAGCGTGTGATTTTATCCAGAAAATCCTTCCTATTCTCCGGCTCAAAACAGAGCCCGGCATTATACTTCTCCACGATCTCTTGGGCTTGCCCCTCGACACCCAGAAGAATTGGTTTCTGCATTGCAGCAGCTTCGAAGATTTTCGATGGGATGACGGTCTTAAAAGTTTCTGACTTTTTCAATGGAACCAGCATGACGTCGACCACGGATAAATAACGTGGAACCTCTTCTTTTGCCACCGGAGACAAAAAGGTTACTCTTTTAAGACCAAGCCGCTCGGCACGCTCTACAACATCCTTTTTTTTCGCCCCATCGCCGATAAAGAGAAAGTAGATCTCCTCGTCGATGATGTCGCTGATAGAGTCGACAATAAACTCAAGCCCGTGCGCCATTCCATGTGTTCCAATATAGCCAACCACAAATTTCCCGTTCAGGCCGAGCTGTCCCAAGAGGTCCGGATCTTTTCTCTGAGGCTTAAAAAGATCAATATTGGAGCCGTTCGTGACGACCCGTATTTTTTTCTCCTCGATTCTCCGCGAAATAAGATTTCTTTTGAAGGCGTCGGTCAAGGCAATAACCATATTTGCATTCCGGTAAAGGAAAAGCTCGATTCTCTCCAAAAAGTCAAATATTTTATTTCCCGACATCGCCCCAACACTCCTAATCGACTCGGGCCATAAATCCCGCAATTCAAAAACCCAAGGAACTCTTTTTAGTTTAGATAACCCAAAAGCAGCCCACGTGGTAAAGAACTGTGGTGATGTTGCAATAATAATATCCGCTTTGAAAAAGAGACCTGCTATAAACGAAGTGGCGCCGAAGCTGAGATAATCAAGCGTCCTTTTTAAAAAGCCCTCATTTCTGGTGATATATGTCCAAACTCGGATCACTTTTATTCCATCTATCTTTTCATGAGAGTACACATTATTTCTGTATCCCGAATAGATCTTCCCCTGTGGAAAATTGGGAGCACAGGTAATCACGGTGATATCCGCTCCAAACTTGATCCATTCCCTGCAATGCTCGAATGTTCTAGTTGCGGGAGCATTCACTTCGGGGGGAAAATTGTCGGCGATAAACAAAATTCTCATATACAGATTTCCTTTTTTAAATCTTCTTTTTTGGAATAGATATCACTAGAAAGCAATGACATCCCTCATCAACATACATTGTAGGAATATAGCCGAAAAATATTTTTATGGTATAGACCGAAAAAGTTTTACTAATTGCTTATAAAAGTACGGATGTGGCGTGAGCCCGAAAAAATACGTCCGCGCATCCGCTTTGCCAGGATCGGCACGATTGCGTGTAACCCCTGCCCTTCTCCAATATTACCGGCATAGAGAACTGTTAAAAGCGAATGGTTCGGACTTGGCTTTTTCAGGCGAGTGACGGCTCCGATGAATTCTTCATCAATCCCATTGGTAAAAAAAGAACATTGAAGAGATGGATAACGGTCATCAAAATAGGGCTTGAAGCCGCCTGAGACGAAATTAATCTTTTCGGCTTGCTGAATTGTCCAGCGCTCGATCAGGGAAAAGAAAGGTCGGGTCAGTAGCATCAACCGACGGGGGAGGACGTGTTTAATGGTATCAACGAACAGATCTCGAATATCAAGATAGAGTTTTGCTTTTTTCCGCCTCGCGACCCAAGCTCCCAATGCGGCGGTTTTCAACCGAGAGGAGGTGGCATAGACCAAGTTATACTGCCGAGACGCAACGTATCGTTTTACCTCTTTAGCAAAATAAAAAAATGCCCTCGATTGGGCGATCATCCCGCTACTATGGCCTGGCAGCCTAATTCGACGAATCTCCAGACCAGGATGTGTCTCAATCTCGGAGCATTCACTGCTGAAAGAACGATAGCGGTTAGGCAGCGTCGTCACCAGACCCAAATACGCTCCTTTCGGCAGCTTCTCCGTCAATGCCTTTATAAGCGCGGTTGTGCGAATTGATCCCGCCGACAAGTCGTGATGATAGTAGAAACTCAGCACCAAGATTCTCAGGATCATCTTCCATTTTTACCTCAAGTCGTCAGGTCGCTGGCAAGCGGTCTGGATTTGATTCGATACCCGAATTCGAGCGGTAACTTTCCTTTTTTGGAAAAACGTAACCGCAGGTTCCTAGTCTTCTTCCCAAATTCAGGACAATAAAAACTCTCCTCAAGCAAGGCCGAGTCGGCACCAAATATCTCGAAAACAACCGGTTGAGCACCACATGTGGTCTCAAATATGAACATGCTTTTACGTCGACATTCGACCATAGGATGGAAATGCAAGAAGCTCTCAAGGAGGTGTTCCCCCTTTCCGATTACTTTATCCCGGATTTCCCAGGATTCATTGCTAGAAAGGGTGATACTCCGGAAATGGAGGGGAGAGCCATGGAGTCTTTTATAACCTGTATGTCCCCCCTCAAACACCCCTCCTTCTCCCTCCTGTTTCAACTTGGGAGCAATCGGATATCCGCGCCTTGCAACCCGGTGCTCTCCCCATATCTCGTGTTGCTCTTGTTTATCGATCATGACGGTATTATGGGAGGCGGTCGAACGATCAAAATGTCTTCGAGAACCGCTATACTCGAATGTTCCGGTGTCAACAATAAGAGGTTTTCCACCGACCCAAAACTCAAAACTTAAAGTATCGCAATGAGCATGGCCTGGCAGATAATCAGGACCGATGCGACCACAATCGATGGTCATCTGGGAAATTTCTCCCCTCATACAATAAAGACCAAAATCCTCTTTTGCCACGAAAGGAGCCGTGTCGTTCTGAGCAAAATCGTGCAAACCGAGACGAGAAGCATATGCAAGCAGTGCCGCAGGCTCTGGTGCAATGCCATAAGCTGAATCGTTCAGCAACGGGATCGAGCCGTCAGGATTCAGAATATCATTGAGGAATACCGACATCTTCCTGACCGTCTTCTTTAAATTTGAAATTTCCGAAGGATAAATTTCGTTCATTCCAGAGCTTGATAACAAATTTAAACAGTCCAAAAAATCTTCCAGAACAATGCAGTGATACATTGGGCTCCGCTCGAAATGGCCCCCGTCTGCAAGCACCTGCTCCTTCGCCTCCCCTTGGATGATTGCCATTCCCTTGTTAATCCACTCTTCCGCCTCTTCTCCCTGGAAAAAAATACCGGCAAATAAAAGAGCGACCCCATTCTTGATAAGATGATTTCCTAGAAGATGCGTTTCCAATCTCTGCCGTAAAAACCGAACTTGGACGGCCAGACTTTGAATCCCTGTCGCTGGCAGAGTGTTTCCCGCCAACACCCACTTGATCCAATTTACGATCCGCAATGAAAGCGGATACGGTTCCCAGCCGATCCCCACCGGAGGAGGATTCTCTTCAATCCACCGGAGAATTAAAACCTTGTGCCAGTCATTCCGTTTCTCGGCATCACGCGCATTCAAATCATCAAAGTAATGGAGATTATAGAGCCAGAGTTTTTTCCATTCTGGATGATTCCAAGAGTATTGAGAATTGAGCTCATGTTCCTCGTTCAAAAAAGAGAATAAAAACGGTTTAATTAAACTATTATTTTTGGCTATAGGTCTAATCCAATACTTCGGGCGGGATCGACAAGTATTTGTTTGATGAAGATTTATGTCAGGCTTTTTAAGCTGAAGTTGAACCCGGCTATATATTTGTATCGGCCGCAAATGGCGGAGTGTATGAAAGTATCTCGATATTCTCATGCGCGAAGGGCTTCCATGACCTTAAAGCTTACTCGCGTTACCTCTACTAATTCATTAAATGGAATCGGCGATGGCTTGCCTTGCTTTATCGCATCAATGAATGCCGCTGCGCATGCGGTATTTCCTTTATCTTGTCGCCACAAACTCATCTTCTTGAACCCTTTCCAACCATAGCCGAGTAATTTTCGAAAATTATCGAGTTGGAGAATATGCCCAGAACAAAACACCTCCAACCGTTCCTTAGGAAAGGATTTGTGGCCATTAGCAAGATAATGTATCGTTCCAAAAGAACCGTCTGCAAAAGAGAGGGTAATACTCACTTTATCAGGAAGTGCTATCGCGTCCTCCGACTTACCAATTGTTGTGGCGTGTAACGATACGATTGGGAAGTTTACAAGAAATCTCAGCAAATCGATAAAATGACATGCCTCACCGATAATTCTACCACCTCCTATCTTTGGATCTTGGGTCCAATGATCGGATGGAATTACTCCCGCATTAACTGTCATGATGAGTGATTTTGGCTCATTAATGCCATCAAGCAACTCTTTCATCTTCTGGACATGGGGCGCAAAGCGTCGATTGAAACCAACCATAAGTAAACGGGTGGAAGCAGAGGAATAAATCGATTCAATTTCTGCGAGTTCATTATGATCAAGCGCAAGTGGTTTCTCGACAAACACATGTTTTCCTGCTCTTAATGTCTGACAGACCAGTTTTGCATGCGTATCATGGCGAGTGGTGATCACAACCGTATTGATCTCTTGATCAGAAAGTAATTTCATTTCATCTGTTGTAGTCTCTTGAAAACCGAATTTTCGACCCGCATAGACGCCGCTGACGCCCCCACCGGAAGCAACGATTTTCAACTCCGCTCCCGTTTTTTTGAATGCAGGAATCAAAATCTGCGTTGCATAATTTCCAGCTCCTATTATCCCTAGAATTGGAATGGAAGGACTGGTAGCAGAAACTTGAGAGGCAAACTGTATTGTTTGCACTTGAAGAGAAGAAGTGGATTTTTGTTTTTCATCAGGATACTGAAGCAGTATTCCTAAGGAAGAATGATTGCTTCCAAGCATTTCGTATGCTGTCTCCGCTTGCTCCAACGGAAAACGGTGCGAAATCAGAGGCGCTACATTTAGACGGCCGTCGGCAAGCATGTCGAGTACCGCTTCAAAATTACGCTGCTCAGTCCAGCGTACAAACCCGACCGGATAATCCTGTCCATTTTCTTCATATGAAGAATCATACCGTCCTGGTCCATAAGAACACGAAACTTGAAAGGAAAGTTCCTTTTCGTAAAAATCGGCACGGGAAAGCTCCAGTCCAGTCACTCCCACCAACACAATGCGCCCCCTCTTCCGGCACATTAAGGCCGCCTGATGAACAGGCTCATTGCTATCAGTGGAAGCGGTGATAAGAACACCATCTACGCCACGCCCTCGTGAAAAAGCCATCGCAGCAGCCAAAGGATCGTCTCCACGCGAGAGATCAAATACCTCCGCCCCAAATTGACGCGCCAGAGTTATTCTTTCAGGATCAAAATCAATCCCTATGACTCTGCAGCCATGCGCTTTCAAGAGCTGGACGGCGATAAGACCAATCAGCCCTAAACCGGTCACTACAAACGCTTCTCCCAAAGTCGGTTGGGCTAGTCGAATCCCCTGTAATGCAATTGCGCCAAGGACGGTAAACGCCGCCTCTTCATTGCTAATTTGTTCTGGGATTTTTGCGCAGAGATTCTTAGGGACACAAACTATTTCAGCATGTCGACCATTCGAAGCTACCCGATCTCCCACAGCATAACCTGAAACTCCCTCGCCAATTTCTATGACAGTTCCCACATTGCAGTAACCCAACGGTAAAGGCTGATCGAGCTTGGAACGCACCGCATCTAATGTTGGCAGAAGGCCATCTGTTTTGATCTTGTTCAACACCATACGTACCTTGTCTGGTTGCTGGCGGGCCTTATCTAGAAGATTGGCTTTACCGAAATCAATCAGCATCCGTTCCGTTCCAGCAGACACCAAGCTGGCACGCGTACGAATAAAAAGATGACCTGGTTTTAGCCTCGGGCAAGGAATATCGACAATCTCAGTAACACCATTTTTTAGATTTTGCAGGATCTGTTTCATTGCCCCATCCCCCGTTTTACCGGAACAGTATGGTCAATAAAAATTCGGCACCAAAGCTCAATGCACATCAGAGAGAAAATAGTATATGCCCCATTAACCTTTCCCTTATGATCGAGGTCGATAAGTTGTTGTACTGCCTTGGAATCAAATAACCCCCGTTTCGTCAAAGAGGTATTCGATAGGACTTCTTCCACGATAGGCCGAAGTTCATGTTGCAGCCAGTGACGCATTGGCGCCCCAAAACCAACCTTGGGTCGATATATGATATCGTAAGGAAGATAAGGTTCCATCGCTCTTTTGAAGATCCATTTTCCTACTGTCCCCCGCTGTTTAAAGGAAACCGGAAGACGCGCCGCGAACGAGATCAAATCCGGGTCCAGTAATGGGACTCTTACCTCCACGCCAACCGCCATGCTCATTTTATCGGTGTAGTTGAGATTATGATCCGCTAAGAAGTATTTGCCTTCTAAGTACAGCATGCGATTAAGCGGGGACATATTACGAGGAAGACACTGCAGTGACGCGATCAGAGGATCTGCAGGTGAAGCTTTCTCGAATCCTTCTCGCAAGGAAGGGGCACCTAAACCTGGCTGTATTCCTGGATCAGTCCAATAAAAGTAGCTGGCTATCCGCTCATCTCCATCCAGATCTGCATACTGAAAAGCCTTGCTGACTCGGCGACCAAATATATTATCCTTCGGAATTATATGAGATAGAAAACGCAGACCCCGACGCGTTGCCCTCGGCATCCAACCCCAATACTTTTCCTGCATTAAAGAATAATGACGACGGTAACCTGTAAATATATCGTCCCCTCCTGCTCCGGAGAGAAGCACCTTTATCCCGTGTCTACGCGCAAGTTTGCTGATATAAAACACGTTGATTGGAGAGGGGTCGGCCTGGGGTTCGTCGAGATGATAAATCATCCCTTCCAGCTCTTCCACCATCTCCGGACCAACATAGATCGTGTGAAGATCAACACCGAGATGTTTGGCCACACGTTCGGCATAGGGCAAATCATCGGCCATTTTTTCATCATAGGATGAGCCATCTTTGATGCCGATGGTAAAACAGCACATTTTCTGATGAGGGTTCACTTGTCTGGCAAATGCAGTGACCGCACTGGAATCCAACCCACCCGAAAGAAATGTTCCCACAGGCACATCGGCAACCATCTGACGTTCTATGGCCTTTTTTAAATATTCCTGCGCTTGGCTAACCGCCTCTCCTTCAGATACTGGTGTAATTGGCTGATCATATGGGAGATCATAAAACTGCCACCGCTGTTGAATTCGGCCGTCTTTTACAATCATGGCATGCCCAGGTTCCAGCTTTCTGACTTCCTTGAGCATCGTGTGAGGGGCTGGACACCAAAGGTACCTCAAGTAATAGTAGATCGACTTATCATCGAGCGTCCGATCTATGCCTGGTTCTTGAAGGATTGCTTTCAATTCGCTGGCAAACAAAAATCCCTTTGGTGTTTCAGAATAATAAAGAGGCTTAACTCCAACCCCGTCGCGTGCAAGAAACAGAGAATCGATTCGACTATCCCACACCGCAAACGCGAACATTCCATTCAACCGTGAAAGCATCTTCTCCTTATGATCTAGGTAGAGATTCAGCAGAACTTCTGTATCGGAACGGCCTTTAAAGCGATAACCTTTTTGAATCAGTTCGTCTCGTAACTCAAGATAATTAAAAATCTCTCCGTTGAAAACGATCACAACTGTTCCAGTCCTATCTACCATCGGTTGATGCCCCAGCGGGGAAATATCGATAATAGAAAGCCTGCGATGCGCCAATCCGATCCCCTTCTCCCGCACCCAATAGATACCGTCATCGTCGGGACCACGATGGGTAATAGCATTGTTCATCTTCTTCAGGAGAGATTGATCAAAGCTTCCTACAAAACCAGCGATTCCACACATACTTGGCTCTTCCTATACTATGCCTTTATCCAAGGCTTGTTGACGTTTCATTTTCATTTCTAAATACATCACGTCAATTAACAATGGAAACCATAAGCCTTGCAAAAAGTGGTAGATAAAGCCCGCCCGTCCATCTAAAAATCCCCCTCTCAGTATATATCTATAGAAGAAGTAGAAGAAGGGCCTAATCAATGGTGGAAGATGGTTCCATATTCGATACCGCAGCCATCTCTTTTTTTGAGCTTGTGTTCCCCAAATAGATATATCAATCTGACCCGCCTCAACGCCCTCTTTAAACA
>Ga0209810_1000996_pt1 | contig 48630 bp, 42 predicted proteins | sample Coa_R1_7_FD_187159 | JGI IMG/M metagenome (GOLD analysis project Ga0209810, IMG submission 187159) | Surface soil microbial communities from Centralia Pennsylvania, which are recovering from an underground coalmine fire - Coalmine... | ecosystem: Environmental > Terrestrial > Soil > Unclassified... | reverse complement strand
GACGCCGGCGCCGCCGAAACAGGAGCCTGACGGCAAGGCGCAGCGCAACTTCACCGATCCGGAGAGCCGCATTCTCAAGACCAAGGACGGCTATATCCAGGGCTACAATGCGCAGGCCGCGGTCGACCGCCGCATGAGCATTGGCATGCTAACGTTGCGGTTATGCCGCGACTCGCGACTAAACGGACAGGCTCCTAGTGCGGAGAGTACAGGCTTCAATGAGGCCGAGGCGAATGCGCCTCGGATGCCGTGCGCGGCCGACCTGACTCGTTCTGTCTTCACTACAGGCTTCAATGAGGCCGAGGCGAATGCGCCTCGGATGCCCGCCCAACGGGGCCCGGTTGGCGTTTTCAAACACACGCTTCAATGAGGCCGAGGCGAATGCGCCTCGGATGCTTCGGTTCATGCAGCGCCTTAAGAACTGGGAGCACAAGCTTCAATGAGGCCGAGGCGAATGCGCCTCGGATGCTTTGGAAGTAAGCAGCCCAATAGGCTTGCCAGAATTGGCTTCAATGAGGCCGAGGCGAATGCGCCTCGGATGCGATGCCGCCGACCACGGCCAAAACGACGCCTGCGCACAGCTTCAATGAGGCCGAGGCGAATGCGCCTCGGATGCTCAGGCACCTCACGACCACGCTCATCTTGGCCCGAGGGCTTCAATGAGGCCGAGGCGAATGCGCCTCGGATGCTGAAACCTCACCTGCACAGGATGCATCACCGGGGTCAGCTTCAATGAGGCCGAGGCGAATGCGCCTCGGATGCGCAGTCGCCGACGTCGTCGAACGGCCGACTGGCGATCTGCTTCAATGAGGCCGAGCGAATGCGCCTCGGATGCATGCGCGTCGACGGAGAACAACTCGTAAAAGTCGAATTGCTTCAATGAGGCCGAGGCGAATGCGCCTCGGATGCGCATCATGGCCAGTGCGGCAAGCAGTCCAGCAGCTACCAGCTTCAATGAGGCCGAGGCGAATGCGCCTCGGATGCAGGCTTGCAAGAAAAATTTTTGAACGCCCGCAACTTTGCTTCAATGAGGCCGAGGCGAATGCGCCTCGGATGCGACAAGGACAAAGAGCGGCGACGCAAGCGCTTCCAGTGCTTCAATGAGGCCGAGGCGAATGCGCCTCGGATGCAGTCACGCCATGATTACCTTTCACGCTTCAGCGTCGCTTCAATGAGGCCGAGGCGAATGCGCCTCGGATGCGAATACCGTAGCGGCGAAGGGCACCGTAAGCGCTCGGTGCTTCAATGAGGCCGAGGCGAATGCGCCTCGGATGCCGCAACGTCTTGTGCAGTCGAACGAGATTGTAATGCGCGCTTCAATGAGGCCGAGGCGAATGCGCCTCGGATGCCGTGCCACCCCAGTTGTTGCCGCCGATGATGTTGTAGCTTCAATGAGGCCGAGGCGAATGCGCCTCGGATGCGACCCCCGCGAAGATCATCAAGACTTCGCGCGCTCCTGCTTCAATGAGGCCGAGGCGAATGCGCCTCGGATGCGCAGCCTGCACACCGCTTCCATGACGATGATACAGAGCTTCAATGAGGCCGAGGCGAATGCGCCTCGGATGCTCGGCTGGATACATGACGAACTTCAGTTTGCCTGCCGGCTTCAATGAGGCCGAGGCGAATGCGCCTCGGATGCCCCGCGCGGGGTCCTGCTTGGGCAGCCGCTTCGGGGGCTTCAATGAGGCCGAGGCGAATGCGCCTCGGATGCGTTCGTGCTCCCCGTCCTTGAGGCCCTAAAAGCCAAGCTTCAATGAGGCCGAGGCGAATGCGCCTCGGATGCAGAAGATGCTGGCGACGCAGAACGCCGCTTGCAGCAAGCTTCAATGAGGCCGAGGCGAATGCGCCTCGGATGCTATCCTGCAGTAATCGGTTATGTTAACCGTTTGTAGCCGCTTCAATGAGGCCGAGGCGAATGCGCCTCGGATGCCGCCGCCAAGAACGGCTGGGGCGCATGGCACGGCTGGCTTCAATGAGGCCGAGGCGAATGCGCCTCGGATGCTCCCACACATTTTGACCGAACCTGATCTGCGTTCCGGGCTTCAATGAGGCCGAGGCGAATGCGCCTCGGATGCTTGAAGGCCAGATGGAAGTGTTCGACGGCGTCTCTGCTTCAATGAGGCCGAGGCGAATGCGCCTCGGATGCCCAGCTGAGCGTGTCGGCCCTAATCAGGGCTACGCGGGCTTCAATGAGGCCGAGGCGAATGCGCCTCGGATGCCACGGCGACGCGCCTCGTGCGCGCTGGCGTGAACCTGGCTTCAATGAGGCCGAGGCGAATGCGCCTCGGATGCCGGTCAAAATGTGTGGGACAGCGCAAGCGCAATCGCCGCTTCAATGAGGCCGAGGCGAATGCGCCTCGGATGCGGGTGTCGAGCGTCCAGTTGTCGGTAGCGGTCGACGGCGCTTCAATGAGGCCGAGGCGAATGCGCCTCGGATGCAAAACTGCATTGCCGACGTACAGGCGCGCTATGCGTCGCTTCAATGAGGCCGAGGCGAATGCGCCTCGGATGCGCCGCAGGCCGGTCCCCATATTCTTAAAGCGTTACTTGCTTCAATGAGGCCGAGGCGAATGCGCCTCGGATGCGGGCGCCAAGACCATCAATGTGGGCTTGCTCTCGACGCGCTTCAATGAGGCCGAGGCGAATGCGCCTCGGATGCTTGCCGCCTACCGGCGCGAGCGGATGGCCGGACCGGCTTCAATGAGGCCGAGGCGAATGCGCCTCGGATGCGGACGCCGCGCGCAACTATGCGCGCAATGCGGCGCAGCTTCAATGAGGCCGAGGCGAATGCGCCTCGGATGCCGCTGCGCCAGTCCCTGTGCCCCACTGCAGATACCAAGCTTCAATGAGGCCGAGGCGAATGCGCCTCGGATGCTGGGTGAAGCAGGTGGGCGAACGTACGAAGCCAAGCGGCTTCAATGAGGCCGAGGCGAATGCGCCTCGGATGCATAGGGGAGGTGGCAATGTCTATCGAGACCACAGTGGCTTCAATGAGGCCGAGGCGAATGCGCCTCGGATGCGGGGTGTTTTTCTTTTTCTACCCATCTGCTTTTAGTGGCTTCAATGAGGCCGAGGCGAATGCGCCTCGGATGCGAGTGACGCACACGATGGCACCGCACAACAATCCTAGCTTCAATGAGGCCGAGGCGAATGCGCCTCGGATGCGCGTTGCTGCCAAATTGCACATCAACAGGACGGAGGCTTCAATGAGGCCGAGGCGAATGCGCCTCGGATGCGAGACCACAGTGCAACAATTGATCGACAGCGGTCGGCTGCTTCAATGAGGCCGAGGCGAATGCGCCTCGGATGCGATTATTTCGAAGACGAGGAGGGAAAAAGTGTGAAGTTTCATGGAATAGGGACCCCGCTTTGGGGGTGATTTTCATCCAATCGGGACCCCGGGGCTGAGGGTCCACACTGGCCTCCTGATTCCTGGGAGGCCGAGATTGGAATGCTGGTCGTGGAGACGATCGCCAAGATACGCCGGGCGTATTTTTCACTGGGGAAGTCGATCAAGGAGATTTGTCGGGACCTGCATGTGTCCCGGAAAGTCGTCCGCAAGGTGATCCGTTCGGATGCAACCGAGTTCCATTACGAACGATCGCGACAGCCTCTTCCCAAAATCGGGCCATGGCGCGATCGCCTTGACGCCTTGCTCCTCGAGAACGAAGGAAAGCCGGCGCGTGAGCGGCTGACGTTGGTTCGCTTATTCGAGGAGCTGCGCGGCCTCGGTTACGGCGGCAGCTACGCCGCGGTTCGGCGTTACGCAATCGGCTGGCGAAAGGAGCGCGGCGCCGCGCTGGCGCAAGCTTACGTGCCGCTCGTTTTTGCGCCGGGCGAAGCCTACCAGTTCGATTGGAGCCACGAGATCGTGGTGATGGGCGGCGTGACGGTGACTTTGAAGGTCGCCCATGTCCGCCTCTGCCACAGCCGGATGATGTTCGTGCGCGCCTATCCGCGTGAGACCCAGGAGATGGTGTTCGACGCCCACGATCGGGCGTTCGCGTTCTTCAAGGGCGCCTGCGGCCGCGGCGTCTACGACAACATGAAGACGGCCGTCGAGACGATCTTCGTCGGCAAAGACCGCCAGTATAACCGTCGCTTTCTTCAGATGTGCTCGCATCATCTGGTCGAGCCGGTCGCCTGTACGCCGGCGTCGGGCTGGGAAAAGGGTCAAGTCGAGAACCAGGTCGGCCTTGTCCGCGAGCGTTTCTTTACGCCGCGACTGCGGGTCAAGAGCTATGACGAGTTGAACGCCTGGCTCGTCGATAAATGCGTGGCCTACGCCAAGGCGCATCCTCATCCCGAGCGGCCCGATCGAACGGTTTGGGAGGTCTTCGAAGAAGAGCGGCCCCACCTCGTTCCCTATCGTGGCCGTTTCGATGGATTCCACGCGCTGCCCGCATCCGTATCGAAGACCTGCCTGGTGCGCTTCGACAACAACAAATACTCGGTCAGCGCCAGCGCGATCGGCCGGCCGGTCGAGGTCCAGGCCTATGCCGATCGAATCGTCATTCGTCAGGACGGACGCGTCGTCGCCGAGCATCGCCGCAACTTCGGCCGGGGTGAGACGGTCTACAATCCTTGGCATTATGTGCCCGTCCTTGCCCGCAAACCAGGCGCGCTGCGCAACGGCGCGCCGTTCAAGGATTGGGTACTGCCGACGGCGCTGGAGAAGGTGCGTCGCAAGCTCGCCGATTCCGACGACGGCGACCGTCAGATGGTCGCCATTCTCGCCGCGGCGCTCACCGACGGGCTGCCGGCGGTCGAGGCCGCCTGCGCGCAAGGCCTCGCCGAAGGCGTCCACTCGGCCGACGTCATCTTGAACATTCTGGCGCGGCGTCGCGATCCCGACCCCGTGGCGCCGATCTTCACCCCAGAGGCGCTGAGGCTCCGGCACGCGCCGGTCGCCGATTGCGCAAGATACGATCAGCTCAGGAGGGCATGACGATGGAGCGAACCGAAGTTCTCGACCTGATGGGCGAGCTCAAGCTCTTCGGCATGAAGAACGCCTATGACGAGACGCTTGCAACGGCGCTCAAGCGCAAGCACGAGCCGCAGCGATTTGTCGGCGATCTTCTGAAGGCCGAGATCTCGGAGAAGCAGGCGCGCTCGATCAAGTATCAGCTCACCATCGCCAAGCTGCCGCTCGCCAAGGACATCGAGGACTTCGCGTTCAAGGACACGCCGATCAACGAAAGCCTGGTGCGCGACCTAGCTGGCGGCGCCTTCATGGATCAGCAGCGCAATGTCGTTCTGGTCGGCGGAACCGGCACGGGCAAAACCCACTTGGCGATCGCTATCGCGCGAAGCTGCATTCGCGCCGGATCGCGCGGCCGTTTCTTCAACACCGTCGATCTCGTCAACCGGCTTGAGGCCGAAAGCCGAGCCGGCCGGCAAGGAAGGCTCGCCGACTATCTCACCCGAATGGACTTCGTCATTCTCGACGAACTCGGCTATCTGCCCTTCGCACAGGCCGGTGGACAGTTGCTGTTCCACCTCGTCAGCCGCCTCTATGAGCGGACCTCGGTAATCGTCACGACCAATCTCGCCTTTGGCGAATGGCCGAGCGTGTTCGTCGATCCCAAAATGACCACCGCGCTGCTTGACCGCCTCACTCATCACTGCGACATCGTCGAGACCGGCAACGAAAGCTGGCGGTTCAAAAACCGCGCCTAACCTTCCCGCGCTCGCCCCGGCTGCGCAACCCCGACCAGCTTCGCCGGGGCGAGCGCTACCGCTTGCGCACTTTCACAAGGGGTCCCTTTTGGATGAAAAACTAGGGTCCCGTTTCCACGATCATTGACAACCCTTTTTGTGCGCGATCCTTCGGAACCCTGCGCTCAATCGCCTGTCTCATCAACTTGTTGACGGGTTTTCAGGCGCGCAAACGCGTCCAGGGCGCGCCGCCGTGCCATTGCGTGATCCACGATCGGTGCGGGATAGTGTTTGTCGAGCGTAACGGCTGCGGCCAAGCGCACAGCTTCCGGCGCTGTCCACGGTTTGTGAATGTAGGAATCCGGCAGCGCGGCAATCGCGGGCAGCCATCTCCTGACATAGCGCCCATCCGGATCAAACTTCTCGCCCTGCAGGACCGGATTGAATATCCAGAAATACGGTGCGGCGTCGGCGCCACAGCCGGCGACCCATTGCCAGTTCACGGCGTTGTTCGCGAGGTCGGCATCAACGAGCGTGTCCCAGAACCAGCTTTCGCCCTCCTGCCATCGGACGAGAAGGTGTTTGACGAGAAAGGATGCCACGATCATACGCACCCGATTGTGCATCCAGCCCGTCGTCCACAATTCGCGCATCCCGGCATCGACGATGGGATAGCCGGTTCGGCCTTGCTGCCAGGCAGCAAGATGTCGCGGATCGGCCTGCCACGGAAAGCGCGCGAATTGCGCCTGCAATGGCTCGTCCGGAAGAGCCGCATGATGATAAAGCAGATGGTACGCAAACTCGCGCCAGCCAAGCTCCGACAGGAACTTGTCGGCCGCCGGACGCGGCACGAGGCCTGCCGAGTGTGCCGCGAGCACCGCGTGCCACACCTGTCGAGGGCTGATTTCGCCAAAGCGAAGATGAGGTGAGAGTTGCGACGTCGACGCCAGGTCGGGCCGATCCCGGTGGCGCGCATACTCGCCAATGCATTGATCTATGAATTTGGTCAGTCGCTGCCGCGCCTCCTGCTCGCCGGGCGCCCATTGCGCCTCGAAGCCTCTCGCCCAATTCGGCCGCTCCGGCCGCAGGTGCCACGAGTCGAGTTCGTCGCTTGAAACAGCAGGACCGGTACAGAGTTTGCGAGGCGCGGCCAGGGGAAGGTCGGAAACGCCTGCCTCAAGACAGGCACGCCAGAACGCCCCATACACGCGGAAGGACTTGCCTTCGCGGGTATGAAGGCTTCCGGGCTCGAACAGAACGGAGGCGCAGAAGGTGCGCACCTCGACGCCGGCTCTTTGAAGCTCGCGCGAAAGCGTGTCGTCCTGAGCTGTCGCAAAAGGTTCGTAGCGCCGATTCCAGAAGACCGCGCGTGCGCCGGTCTCCCGGACCAGAGACTGGATCGCCGTTGTCGCCTGGCCACGGCGCAGCACCAATCGTGCTCCAGTTCGGGCGATGTCCTTCCCGAGGGCCGCAAGGCTATTGTGCAGCCACCAGCGTGCGGCGCCACCCAGCCGCCAATTGCCCGGCGTCTCATCGTCGAGGATGTAGACCGGAAGGAGGGGAGAAGCGCTTTCGGCTGCGGCCATCAGGGCCGGGTTGTCGGAAAGACGCAGATCGTCCCGAAACCAGACGATCACCGGCTTGGCCCCGTCATCCGTCATGCTTGGCCTCGCCTCTGTATGCGACTGCTCTGGGTAAATGGAATTGGTAACGAGGTAACCTCAGCCATTCAGCCGCCAGATCTCGAAATTGAGCAGCGCGGCGAACGCGACCCAGAGCCCAAGCGGACAGAGGCAGAGAGCCGCAATGGAGTCGAGGCGCCAAAACCGGGGTATGGTCATGACAATCAGGATCCACTGCGGAACGATCTCGATCAATCCCGCCAGCGGACTGCGCAAGCCAAAGAAGAGAAACGACCACAAGGCGTTGAGCACGAGCTGGCAGAAGAAAAGCGCGAGAGCCGCACGCTTCTGCGCCCACGCGCCATCGGACCGCAGCACCCGCCAAACTGCGAGCGCCATGAGCGCGTACAGGGCCGTCCAAACCGGTGCGAACACCCAATTCGGAGGATTGAAGGACGGCTTGACGAGTTCTGCATACCAGGGAGCGAGGTTGGGATAGGTTGCCCACTGGCCAATCAACGAGGCTGCCACGACCGGAAGAATGGCCAGCGCAGCACGCTGCCAAGCCGGTATGCCGGGAAAGCCATCCGTCATTTTTCATCCGTCATTTTAATGCGAACGCGATCACGAGCACGTCAGATCTTTTTTTGGTCGAGGCGAGCTACGGCCGCCTGCACGGACTCGCGTATATAGGGCTTCTGCACGACGGGGACAGTTCCAAGCGCGTCCGGAATGCGGCTGGCGTAGACGGCCCACGCCGAGTTCGCGATCTTGCGGCCGACCAGCTCGTCTTCGGTGTCCCCAGACCGCAGGCGACGTCGGCTTCACCCTTCAACAGATCGAGGTCGGGGCAAGGCGTGCGGGAGATGTTTGGCGCGCTGAAGCCGAGCGGTCGCAGATTCAAATCCTGCCACTGCGACCATTTCCCGGCCCATCACGACATGTTTCGCCGCATGGTCCTGCCGCGGCGACGTGCTACGCGGTCAGACTGCGGCCTGGTCGCGTATCGCGGCTCGCGCGAACGGACCTGACACAGCATGGAAGGGGACATGTGCAAACCTGCGCGCCATCCCTTGCTTCGACAAGCCTAGGACTTCAACAGCTGTGGCACGATCTGTTCCACCGCCGCGCTCTTGGTCTGGAGGAGTGGAAGATCCGTGATAATGGCGCGTCGGTAGCCGTTGGCCACCGCCCAGATCGCGGCTTGCGTTCGATTGTGCGCATCGATCTTGCGCAGGATCGCCTTGAGATGAACCTTCACCGTGGATTCGGTGATGTTGCACTGCCGCGCGATCACCTTGTTCGGTTCACCTTGCGCCAGACAGGCGAGAATTTGTTGCTCACGCCGCGAAAGTTGATGGTCGGTCGGAGGCGTTGCTTCGATGCATCCGCCCTCTTCGCTAGATCGCGGAAAGGATTCCAGGAAGCCCGGATGCTGGTGCGGCTCCGCGTAATCGCTGGCAATTGGCGGCGCCACGGGCTGCACCAACACGAAGACCTGCTGGTCCAATAGCGTGAGTTCCAGAACCTTCAGCAGGATGTCGCGCGAAGCCAGATTGAGAATGTAGCCGTCCGGCGCCAGTGCCACGATCTGTTGCAAGTCGGCAGGCATATTCGTCTCGGCGATGACGACGACCTTGCTGTCGGGAAACAATGATCGGAGCAGGCGGAGACTCTCGGCCGCCTCGTCGAAATTCGCGTTGGCGCCATTAAACTGGAAAATGACTAGCGTCCGGCGCCCGGCTGGAATTTTCACATCCTTGAGCTCAGTCGGTTGGGCGACGCCTGCGATCACCTTGTACGCGCTGTGTTGAAGGAGTGAAGCAATGCCCTCGCGCAGCAATGCACGCTGACCTACAATAACCGTGGACATACCTTGGCGCACGATCCTTGGCCTTACGCTGCTACAGTGTGGCCTTGATGGTAGCAACCGCGCTATCGTTGGTCGTTGTCCCTCGCTGTCTGAAGTGTCTCCATGCCACGATAGTTCAGCAGAGAATTTCACTGCTCAATTCACCGTTAAAATTTTGTCATAAAAAGAAGCAATTGTCGAGAAAAGAAGCATTGTACGAGCATCGACGACCAGCGGGGGCGCGCTCCACATCGCTAGTAAGGAAGAGTACCTAGACAAATTTATTCGTTCTGGTTCCAACATTTGTAAAAGACCGCGCCGAACGAATTTTTGAGTTAGCCGAAATCACAATTGGTCTTCATACAAAGTGAATTATCGTTCGGCCCTGTGGTGGCGAAGGTGACCCGGTAAAAAAATACCGCTGGTTACCTACAAAGAATAAACGGGCAGATTAGCTAGACTTCCGGATAGTTACCCTTCTGAGCCATTCCTCATTCCACGTTTGTGACCGTAAGGTGACAATCGGGTGTCTTGGGAGCAGTCGGAGGGTTTACCTATGCGACGGCCCTTTGAGACGGTGATGGTACCTCTGCGAGAGGGAGTAGCCCGAGCCCTTATCGCGACGGATTTTCGGATCGTTGCTTCGACATCCAGCGCCGGCGATCCCGCGCAAATCTTGGTGGCACAAGATCAGCCTATTCTGCTCATCATTGACGCCAGCCGCGAGCAGGACGAGGTCATATCTCAAATCAAACTTTTCAGGAAGCAGTATCCGCAAGGACGTGTCGCGGTGCTTGCCGATCGCTATCAGCGCGACGAGTTGATCTCCGCATATCGCGCGGGCGCCAATGCTTGCTTTACGAAGGCAATGAGCTGCGGCGCCTTCTTGAGGACAATCGAATTGGTCATGCTGGGCGAGACTATCCTGCCGCCCGAACTATTGCCGTTCATGCACGATCGCGACGATTGGCACGACCATGCGCCGCCGGTCGTCCACGCGGCCGGCGCGCCGCCGCGGCATGGTATCGAGGATGCTCCGCCGCCGCTTGGTCTCGGCACCGAAGCGCTGCGGGTGCTTGGAACCGATACGACCCCCCGGCTGTCAGCGCGCGAAAAATGCATCCTGCGCTGTATTGCCGAAGGTTGCTCCAACAAGAGCATCGCGCGCAGGATCGATATCGCGGAAGCCACCGTGAAGGTCCACGTCAAGGCAATCCTTCGCAAGATCCGCGTCAGCAATCGCACGCAGGCCGCGATCTGGGCCGTCAACAATAGTTCCCTGGTCTGGTCAGTGGGGCCTGAGGCATCGGCAGCCGACAACATTGGTCATAGTGCAAATGGCAGCCGCGAGTCATGTCTGTTCGCCCCGGCCGCAGACGCCAATCGGGCGAAACGAGGCGGCGTGCGTGTGGAAACTCAGCGTCCCATTCGGAAACAGATTTCATAGGCGGCCGGAATGGATCGCAACCGACGCGGCATCGGACGCGGATTGATCTGAACCAATTCGATCGCCATGGCCATCATACGCAGCGCACAAGGAGGAGTCCAAGCATGGTCGCAGTCGAGTTGCCGGCGGGCGGCAGCCAGCGAGGGAGCGCAAAGGCGCTCTTGAGCCTTTCGATCTTGTGCCTGGTTTGGTCGCAAGCAGACGCTCAAGCTCAGTATCGACTGGCTGCGGGCGATGTCATGGAAATTTCAGTTGCGGGGATTCCCGAACTGCAGCGGCGCGTGCCGATTGATATGGATGGAAGTATTGCTTTTTCACCGCTGGGCAGCGTCGTCGTGGCGGGCCTGACCGCCGCGGCGGCCCAGATCAAGATCCAGGCGCTGCTGGCCAACAAGGTCTTTCATGTGCGCAACGCAAGCGGGCAAAGCAGCACAATTGTGATAAGCCCTGAAGAGGTCGTCGCGACAATCGCCGAATATAGGCCGGTATACGTGAATGGAGACGTGTCCAAGCCCGGCGCATATCCGTATCGGCTGTCCATGACCGCGCGTCAGGTCATAGCTCTGGCAGGCGGCTACGATACAGTACACTTCCGCCTGGGCGATCCAATTCTCGACCTTGCTGATCTCAAGAGCGAACATGCGACGCTCTGGACGGAATTTGCCAAAGAACAGGCGCATGCCTGGCGCCTGAAGGTCGAGCTCGGTGGCGCGCCCAATCCGGATCTGAACCCTTTGACCGGTATACCGTTGCCGGGTTCTGAACTGGCCGAGATTGACCGGCTTGAGACCGAGCTGCTGAGCGCCGATCAGCGCGATCAACAGCGGGAGAGAGAATTTATCCAACGCGCGATCAAGCAAGGCGCCGATCAGATGGCTGCGCTTTCCGAGCAGCAGCAGGCGGAAGAGCAGGGCGTCAAATCCGACGCCGAAGAATTGGAAAAAGATGTTGAGCTGCTAAAGAAAGGCTCTGTTCTAAGCCAGCGCGTAACCGATGCGCGCCGAGCCGTATTGCTGTCGTCCACGCGAAAGCTTCAGACCGACGTGCAGTTGATGCAGCTTGGGAAGCAGCAGGATGAATTTCGCCGCAAGCTGGAGCAACTGGACGATCGACATCGCATCGAGTTGCTGGCCGAGTTGCAGGAGACGAATGCGAAACTCAACGCGATCCGCGCCAGGCTGCAGGCGGTCGAGGACAAGATTCAATATACCGGTTTGTTGCGATCGCGTCTGATTGGCGATGGGACGGGCGGCCCTGAAATCGCCATCATCAGGACCAGCGCAAACGGCGCGCAACGCCAGGCCGCGACTGAGGATGCCGAAGTCGAGCCGGGCGACGTCATCGAGGTGGCGCTGCGGCGTGGCCGCGGAACCGCAACGCATTGATGAAGTGTGTGTGGCGGCACGTTTCAGGCAGGCATGCCGGCGTCGGCCTTGCGCGAATTCATCTACTGTTCCTGACTTTTTGATCCGCCCAAAAGCGGCTGCGATTGCGGCTCAGCCTCGAAGCCGAGCCAATGCGGCAGCCGGCCGATCGCCAGCAGGATTACGGTCGCCAGGATAATCCGCAGATCATTCAACAGGGTGATGCGACGAATGTACCGCGCGTAGTAGCGAAACTTGATCGGCATGATTTCACGCCGATAGACTTCGATCGGGTCGCGATCGCAGTCAAGCAATGCGCTCTCATCGCGAAACAGAATCGCCGCATGGTCGGTGATTCCGGGCTTAACGGAAAGCATGATCGCGCGCTGCGCCGGCGTATAGTGCATAATGAATGGCACCACTTCGGGGCGCGGGCCGACCAGCGACATGTCGCCGGCCAACACGTTGATGAGTTGCGGGAGCTCGTCGAGCTTGCTTCGTCTGAGAAACCGGCCAAAGCGCGTGACCCTTTTGTCTGCTCGTACGGTCAGTGCGCCGCCGTTGCGCGAGACGTCGACCCTCATAGAGCGGAATTTAAAAATCCTGAACAAATGGCCGTCGCGCCCGACCCGTACCTGACGGAAGAACACCGGGCCAGGACTATCAAGCTTGATGATCGCGGCAACGGCTAAGAAAAGCGGCGACAGCAGGACCAGACCGGCCGCGGCGCCCAACACATCCGTCGCGCGCTTCACGGCCATTGTGGCGGGCGATGGATATGCCAATGTCGGATCGTCGCCGTAGCGCGACACGAAACTCATGCCAGCACGCGGCGAACGATCTGCGCGACACGATCAACCTGAGCGTCGCTCATGCCCGGAAATAGCGGCAATGTCAGGGCCCCGGCGAAGTAGCGATCGGCAACGGCAAAATCGCCGGGTTTCCACGGATAGCGTTCCCGCCAGTAGGTCATCTGGTGCAGCGGTCGATAGTGAACCGATGTGCCGATCTCGTGCGCGGTCAGAGCCGCTATCAGGTGGTCGCGCGTGGCGCGCGCGGTCTCGTGCACGCGGATCGGGAACAGGTGCCACGCATGGCGGCTTCCGCTTGGCGCAGGTGCAGGGCAGTCGATAGGAAGCCCCGCCAAGCGGGCGAAATAGTGCTCGGCGACCCGCTCACGACTGGCCTGCAGCGCATAGACCCGCCGCAGCTGAACAATGCCGAGCGCCGCGGCGACATCGGTCATGTTGTATTTGTAGCCCGGCGCCACGACGTCATAGGCCCAGGAAGCACCCACCTTTCGGAACCGATCAAAGGCATCACGACTGAGACCGTGGCTCCGCATTGTCCGCGCGCGCTCCGCGATTTGCGGATCGCGGGTGACGATCATGCCGCCCTCGCCGGTGGTGATGGGCTTGGTCGCATAGAAGCTGAATACACAGGCATCCGACTCCCATGAGCCGATGATGCGCCCGTCCCGAAAGGTCGGCAAAGCATGAGCGGCGTCCTCGATGACCTTGAGGCCGTGCCGCCGCGCAAAGCTCAGCACCCGTGTCATGTCGCAAGGATAGCCTCCGAAATGGACGGCCATTATCGCTTTGCATCTCGGCGTGATGCGACGCTCGGCCTGATCGAGATCGATGGCGAGCGTATCGGCTTCTACATCGACCAGAACAACTTCGGCGCCGAGATAGCGAATTACCGATCCGGTGGCCGTGAAGGTCAATGTCGGCACGATCACCTCGTCGCCCGGACCGATTCCGCAGGCTTCGGCGGCGAGGTGCAGGCCCGCGGTGGCCGAGTTCACCGCGACCGCCTCGACGCCGCCGCCGAGAAAATCTGCGAATTTAGCCTCGAATTCTCGCACCTTCGGCCCGGTGGTGATCCAGGCGGACCGCAAGACTTCGACGACTGCCTCAATCTCGGCCCGGCCGATGACGGGCCGGAAGCACGGAATCTTGCCGTAATCGACCGCCGGGGGCGCGGCTATGGCTCGAAGCTGTTGCATGACGCGTTCCTCAAGCTGCAACCGGTTGATCAGCCATCTTGGCGGCAACGACCTGGTCGAGGTTCATGAATTCGTCCTCCCAGCCGCTGATCTTGAAGCGTTTGAAGCTCTGAGTACCCCGGCTCTTCAGGTACAGAACGTTGCTGTAGATCGGTAATAGATGGTCGCCGACGCCGTTCGAGCGAACGAGCGCTACGACCTGCGCGATGCCACGCTCCGGCGTCCATGCCGGCTCAAAGCCTAGTCTCGATCGAATCTTGGCAAATCGGACGCGATAATTGCGTCGATCGACCGTCGTGTCGTCGCTGATGATCTCCGCGTTCGGCACCTGCCGTTTGATCAGCAGCGCGGCATCTCCCAAAGTCAGGTTCTGCGCGTCGCTACCGACATTGAAGGCTTGACCCGCCACGCGTTCGACCGGCGCCTGCAGTGCGATCACGATGGCTCTGGCGACGTCGTCGACATGGACAAAAGGACGCCACTGATCGGCGCCGAATACCGTGATGACGCGTTCGCGAACCGCTTTGGCGCACAACAGATTGATGACAAGATCGAACCTGGTGCGACCGGAAATTCCATAGATCGTTGCGAAGCGCAGGCGCGTCACGGCAAAGTCGCTGCCATTGAGGGCGCACAGCACCGCTTCGGAGGCAACCTTGCTTCGCGCGTAGAGAGATTGAGGATTGAGACGCGAGTCTTCGTCGACAATATGTTCGCAGGCGCCATATACCGAGCAGGAGCTCGCGAAGATCAGACGCCGGACGCCACGCGCCTTGGCAATCTCGCCGACAAACTTGGTGGCTGTAATGTTCACGTCCACGGTCAATTGCGGATCGACGGCGCAGGCCGGATCGCCGACCAGGCCGCCAAGGTGAATGACCGATTCGACTTCCGCCATCGCGCGGGTCAGCGCTTCGATGTTGCGAAAATCCTCGCAAATCAGCGTCAGTTTCGGATGCCCTTTGACGCGCGCCAGGGGGGTATCGCCGAAATGCATGGCATCCAGGACCGTTACCTGGAACTTGCGGTCCAGCAGCCTTTTGACGAGAGCGGAGCCGACATAGCCGGCGCCGCCTATGACAAGAACCTTTCTCGCATCGAGTCGCTGGCAACGAGTCATGGCGATGTCTCCTGTCGCGCTCTTGCAATTAGAGCTGCGAAGCCGATTTGCGCGATCGCGGCCTCGCCCAACCGATCGGCATATGGCGAACGGTCGAAGACAGTTAGCGCGAGTTGGCCGCCGATCGGTACGGCGAAGACGCATTACCTCCTCAAAGCTCATTTGGCGGAGGTACCTCACATTTCCGCACAATGGATGGCGTTCTGGGTAATCCCGCATGGACATCTGCAACGTGCCTTGCGGCTCCTATCTTGATGTCGCGAAGCGAGATGGGGTCGGGCATTTCGCGAAGCATTCACTGAATCAAGCCCGTCGCGGAGTGACTGCTTTGACCAAGCGTTTGCTTTTAGTTGGCGGTGAGGATCATCATTTGCGGATCCCGTTCATGCTGGCTGTGGCGGCCCGCGGCTATCGGTTGACGGCCGCTGGGACAGGCGATGCCGATCCGTTCCGCAGCGCCGGTCTCGACTACCACCGGTTTACCTTCGATCGTTTCGTCAATCCGCTGGCCGATTGGGCCGCGATAAGGTCGCTGTCAAAGCTGCTGGCGGATGTGCGGCCCGATCTCGTTCAAAGTTTCGATACGAAACCAAACGTGCTGGTTCCTTTTGCGGCGCGCGGGACGCACGGCATATTGGTCGTTCGTACAATTAATGGATTAGGCTGGATCTATTCTTCGCGCTCACCGCTCGCGCTGGCGCTCGCCCCCGCGTATCGCGCGCTTCATCGACTGGCTGCGCGCTACACCGATTTTACCGTCTTTCAGAACCGCGATGACCAGACGTTTTTCGAGCGCCACCGAATGCTGTACGCCGGCACCGGCCGACTCATCGCCGGGTCTGGAATCGATGTCGCGGGCTTTGAGCGCAGCGCGGCCAGCGGCCTTGACCGGACCGCGCTGCGGGAAAAGCTTGGTCTGGGCATGTCTGAAGTCGTCATCACGGTGACGCGCATGACGCGGCAGAAGGGTATACCGACGCTGCTCGAGGCGGCGGCGCTGGTTCATCGAGTCCGTCCACAGGTACGATTTCTGTTGGTAGGACCGCGTCAGAGTGAGGGACCACTGGCGGTATCACAAGCCGAGATTGATCGCCACGCGCCCTACGTGACACTCCTCGGGCAAAGGTCGGACGTGCCGGCGCTGCTTGCCGCCGCGGATGTCTTCGCATTTCCGACTGAATACCGCGAGGGCGTGCCGCGCGCGATTCTCGAGGCCGCCCTGTCGGGCTTGCCGATCGTGACGACGCGGATGCCCGGCTGTACTGACGTCATTCGCGACGGATGGAACGGCTACATCGTTCCGACCCATTCACCGAGCGCTTTGGCTGCAAGAATCATCGATTTGCTCGACGACCGACAGAACGCGCATCTGATGCGCCGTCGTGCCGCGGCCCTGGTGAGGCGCGAGTTCAACCTTGACGTTACGGTCGAGCGCTATGTCACCTTGTATCGCGAGCTTATGGCACGCCGGGTTAGCGGGGTCGGGCGCGAGCCCAGCCATCGCCATCACGCAACAAACATCGACGATGACCCGCTCTGCCTGTTCAGTAGGGAGTGATGCATGCAGCCAGTAGCGCTACCTGGGCCGATGCGCCGGTATACGCGTGCTTTTTGCTTGATTGCGGCTGCGCTGCTGATCGCGGGCGGTGTGCTTAGCCTTCCCGCGCGCAGCGCGCCCAAGACCGATCTACATCATGCGCCCAATCATAATTTCGATGGCAAAAGCAACTATCTGCCCGGCAAGTTCGGCTTCAACCTCGCCGATATTGATGACGCGGGGCAGCTGCGGTCGCTGCCGACCGGTGTCAAAGCACTCGTGTGGGTTGGCCAATGTAACGGAGTCGATGGGGCTTTCCTAAGAGTCGTTCAGACTTTCGTCGGACGCCCTGGAGTGTTTGGCTTTTATCTGATGGACGATCCAGACCCGACCGGCCGATACAATGCGCCGTGCACGCCGAATAACCTGAAAGCCGAGTCCGATTGGATCCGCGCTCATGTCTTCGGCGCGAAGACGTTTGTCGTACTCATGAAGCTCGCTTCATCCAAGGCCCCGTCGTTCCTCAACACTTACAATCCCGCCAACTCCCATGTCGATCTGTATGGGATCGACCCCTATCCGTGCCGGACAGAAATGCCCGACTGCGACTATGCGATGATCGACCGTTATGTGGCGGCGGCCGATGCATGGGGAATTCCGCGCAGCGCCATAGTGCCCGTCTATCAGGCGTTCGGCGGCGGCAATTGGCGCGATGATGGCGGCGGCAGATATGTATTTCCATCGGTGGGCCAGATGCAGAAAATTCTCGATCGCTGGGAAGCATTCGTTCCGGCGCCCGTGTTTGACTATGCCTATAGCTGGGGATCGCAGAACGGCGACGAGGCGCTGGAAAACTCGCCGGATCTCCAAGCGGTGTTTGCGCGCCACAACAAAGCGCCGCAACCGTAAACGCCTGGTCGGTTGCCACCGGGTTTTAGCTGCACCGTCCGCCACGGTAGCCCGTCGGGGTAATCCGTAATGCAAGGACACCCGCGCGCCCGCCCCTGATAGCCTTCACAACATGCCTCGGCAATGCCTTTATGCGGCGGAGCGACCGGGCCAATCCGACCGCGCTGCCGGCATGGCGAAGGCTTGGGAGGCGTGGGGCCCGGGAGGGCGCTCATGATATCGGACGCACTGCTCGCTCTGGGCCTGCTGCTGTCGACCGCGTCCGAACTGCGACCCGCGGGCGCTCCGATCGGACCAGGCGAGACACTTCTGGTCGTCTGGACTGTTGCGATGCTGTTTCGACAAGGGGGGCGATTCGATTCGCCGCTGACGCCGGCGCTGTGCCGCTTGCTCGTATTCTGGCTGCTCTTTGCTGTTGCTCTCAGCCTCGGCACGCTTGCCGCGTACGCGCTTTCGGACATTCACGATCCAAATTTGTTCTTTCACGACGTCATGGCTTATCCGCTGTTGGCCGCGGTCAGTTGCCTCAGCGTGGCCGAGCCAGATGCCGGACCTCGGCTGCATCGCGTCGCCTGGCTGTTGGCCGTCCTTGGAAGTGTTGCGCTTGCTTTTCAGGTCGCCCTCGCCTGGGACATGATTCACAGCGCCGCAATCGATCCATGGTACTGGGACAGGTTCAGGGGTTGGTCGGCAAACCCGATACAGCTGGCCTTGCTGTGCGCCGTCCTGACGCTGCTCGCGCTTCATCTGGCCAATGCGACGACCAGAATCAGCCGGAAAGTCGCCGCGCTCGCATCCGGCATCCTCCCCATCTATGTAGGCCGGCTGACGAAGAGCGATTCGTTCAGCTTGGTCCTGGTAACGGCGATCCCCATTTTCGTCGCGCTCAAGCTGCGCGAGCTGCCGCTCTCATTTGCATCCAAACTCAGTTTTCGTCAGGCGCTCGCTTGGCTGATCGTTCTCGCGCTGCCGCTATTGCTGATCGCGGCGGTACCGCTTGGCTCCGTTATCGCCGTCGAGGCCCAAACCCTAGTTAAAGGGATCGTCAAAGACGGCGGCAAGACCTCGCGCCAGGAGGCGGAGCTTCGAATCCAGTCCTGGCGAGAGGGAATAGATCGGGGCCTGCAGTCCGCAATGCTGGGACTCGGGCCTGGCCCGCATCTTCATATACCCGTGTCGCTTGTGGCCGCAAGGAAACGCGAAAGCCTGCCCAAATATGTCGACACGCCGCCAATCAACGGCACGCCGAATTTCGAGGCGCATAATACGCCCATCGATCTGTTCACCCAGGGCGGGTTGATCGCCGTTGTCAGCTTGATCTGGATCTCGGCGATAGCGTTCTTCAACAGCTACAAGGCGCGGCTCGCAGGGCTGACGACACTGCTCTGCGGAGTAGGCGTGTTTGGACTGGGTAACTTGATCATCCGGCATCCACTCTTCTGGTTCACGATTGCCCTGTGCCTCGTCTCGTGGACCGGAGCCAGCATGACGCCGGCCCGAAATTCGAGCTGACGTCATGTGCGGAATCGCCGGCATATTCCTCGCTCCGCATGTGGCCGACCCGCACCGCCTCGGCGCCATCGAGGCGATGACGGCAACGCTCCATCACCGCGGTCCCGATGACGGCGGGACCTGGCTGGACGCTGCTGCCGGGATCGCGCTCGGCCATCGCCGGCTTGCCATCGTCGATCTGAGCGAGGCCGGTCATCAGCCGATGCTGTCGCTCAGCCGAAATCTCGTCATCAGCTTCAACGGTGAAATCTATAACTTTGGCGAACTGCGCCATGAGCTCGAGGCAGGCGGACATCACTTCCGCGGTCATAGTGACACCGAGGTGATGCTCGCAGCCTTCGAGAGCTTCGGCATCGAACCGGCTTTACGGCGGTTTGCCGGGATGTTCGCGCTCGCGCTCTGGGACCGCCGGCACCGGGTGCTGCATCTGGTGCGCGATCGCCTTGGCAAAAAGCCGCTCTACGTCGCGGTCGATCGCAGTGCGCTGCTGTTTGCGTCCGAGCTCAAGGCGATCAGGGCCTTTCCGGGCTTCCAACCAAGCGTTGATCCTGGCGCGATCGCAATGGTGCTGCGGCGCGGCTGGGTCCCTGATCGGCAATGCATTTATCAGGACGTCTTCAAACTGCCTCCGGGCACGATGCTTTCGCTGCGAGCAGACGATCTACAAACGGGCGGAGCAGATGCATTGCGCGAACGGCGACTTCGCAGCTGGTGGTCGCTTGCGGAAATCGCCGAAGCGGGTCAGCGCCGTCCGCTGGAGCTGAGTGTCATCGAGCTTGAAAACGAGCTCGATCGACTGCTGCGTACCGTCGTGCGGGAACGCATGGTGGCCGACGTGCCGCTCGGAGCATTCCTGTCGGGAGGCATCGACAGCTCAACGATCGTGGCTCTGATGCAGGCGCAATCGACGCGCCCGGTGCGCACCTTCACGATCGGCTTTGACGAGAGCTCTTATGATGAAGCGCTCCATGCCGCCCGTGTCGCGCGACATCTAAGGACGGACCACACCGAGTTCCTTCTCACGCCGGCTGAAGCGCGAGCCACCATACCGAGGCTGCCCGAAGTCTGGGACGAGCCTTTCGCCGACGAGTCGCAGATCCCAACCTTGCTCATTTCTCAGCTGACGCGCCAGCATGCCACCGTGGCACTTACCGGCGATGGCGGTGACGAATGCTTCGGCGGATACGTCCGGCATTTCATGCAGAGCCGCATGCTAGGCGCATTTGGCCTTCCGCCGATGTCGCGACGAATGATCGCGTCGGCCATGCAAATGCTCAGCCCGGCCGCCTGGCAGCGGCTGTTGCACCTGCTCCCGCTCACGAGCACGCTGCGCCGGACACTGCAGCGAACGGATCCGCACCGAGTCGCCCGGCTGCTCGCGGCGGCCGATGAAGACACCTTCTACGAACGGGCGGTAGCTTGCGATCCAACCGCGGTCCCGGTTCAGCCCTCCGCGCCCGGTGCAACTCGCATTCCGACACTGAGCGACGCCGTCAGCCGGCTCATCTATCGCGACATGGTGAGTTATCTGCCGGGCGACATATTGGTAAAGCTCGATCGCGCCTCCATGGCGGCCAGTCTCGAGGCCCGCTGTCCGTTTCTTGACCATCGTCTCGTGGAATTTGCGTGGCGGCTACCGACGGCGGTCAAAGTCCGCGACGGGAAGGGCAAGTGGCTTCTGCGCCGCGTTCTGCATCGCTATCTGCCCGAAGAGCTCTACGAGCGGCCGAAGCAGGGATTCAACGTGCCGATCGGCACCTGGCTCACGGGTCCATTGCGCGATTGGGCATGCGATCTTCTCGATGCGCGCCGGATCCGGCGCGATGGCCTCCTTGACGCGCAAGGGGTCGAAATCTGCTGGCAGGAGCATCAAAGCGGCCGCAGCGACAGGGCCCGCGAGCTCTGGGCCGTCTTGATGGTTCAGGCCTGGCTCGATGCGACTCGCAAGTCGCTCGCGCCGCTGTCGTCGCGTCTGCGCGACCTGCACCGTATTGCTCGCCCCGCGACTGTTGGGAGCTAAGCATGAAGACTGAGCGCGGAAATGGTTTTTCACCGGTCGGCGCCAGCCGCATCGAGCCATCCGGGCCTGTGGCGCGTGCCGGTAGCACCGAAGAGCGGATCGCGGACGCCGAATTTGATTTCGCACAATTGGTCCGCATCCTTCTTTTCCGCCGAAAATTCATTGTCAGAAGCGCAGCTTGCGGCGCCATTGCGGCTTTGCTTCTCGGCTTGTTGATCGCTCCGAAATACACGGCGACGGCACGGATTGAGGTCGAGCCCCACCAAGCCGTCGGCAATGCCGCAGAAGCCCCGCTACAGAGCAATGACTTGGTGACCGAAATCGACACGCATGTGACAAGGCTTGCCTCGCGCGATCATCTGCGCCGCGTACTCGAGAGTCTGTCAGGCGGCAGCCCGCAACTCGGGCCACCCGTGGGCAGTGTATCGAACGATAAGATCAGACCGGGCGCGCTGCTGAGCAATGCCGGTCTGAGCCCCGGCGAAGTGGGCCGTCGTCTGAGGATCTGGCTCGGTGCGCTTGCCGGTCGCGCGCCTGACCACGAGCTCGACGAGCTCGAACGTGGCGTAAAGGTCGTCCAAGAGCGGACCTCGCGCATCATTTCCGTCAGTTTCACCGCCACAAGCCCCGAGCGAGCGGCGGCTCTCGCCAATCGTTCTGTTGAGCTCTATGTCAGTGGTCTTGTCGAGCAAAGACGCAGCCAGAAAAACCAGGAATTGGCTGCGCTTGGCGAGCGCGCCGCACAGCTCAAGAGCGAGTTGGACAAGGCGACCGAGGTGATGGGGACGTTGCTCTCGCCACAGCCGCCAAGCCCTGCCGGCAGCGCTCCGGGCAAGTTGCGAGAGGCGCGCCTCGATGCCTTACAGCGCGAAGCTGCGTCCGCGGGTCAGGCCTATGGAGGCGTGCTTGAACGCGAACGGGAAATCCGCGGCCAGCAGGAAGTCATCGTGCCGCAGGTCAGTATTCTCTCGCTGGCATCGCTGCCGCAGCGGCCGAGTTCGGCCAATCCGATTCTTTTCACTTTTCCGGCTCTCATCGCTTCCCTGATCGGTGCAAGCCTGCTCGCCATCATATTGGAACGGATCGGCCGTCCGCTGCGTACCGAGCGCGACGTGGCTGACGTGCTGGGCCTGGGCTTCTTGGGCGCTGTCCCGCGATTGCCGCGCTCCTGCGCGAATCAGCCGCTTCGCTACATTCAGAACGCGCCTTACACGGCTTACGCGGAGTCGATAAAGTCTGCGCTCATCGCGCTCGATCTGGCACAGCCACATCGAAGGCCCGGCACCGTTCTGATCAGCTCCAGCGTTCAGAGCGAGGGCAAGACCACCGTGGCAACAAGCCTCGCCGTCTATGCCGCGCGCCTCGGCCGGCGCGTGCTGCTGGTCGATTTCGATTCCAGACGCCCGTCGACGATGCGCATCCTGCGCAGTCTGCCGCAAGCTCCCGTCTCGAATGTGCAAGACCCTCCGCTTGACGCGCTCATTCAGCACTTCGCCGATCTGCATATGGACTACGTCGCCGTGCCACAAAGCAACGCCGATTCGCTCCATCCATCCATGGGCAAACACATGCAGCACTTCTTGCGTGGGCTTGCCAACCGCTACGATTTCGTATTCATCGATGGGCCGCCGCTCCTCGGCATTACCGAGACAAGGCTGCTTGCCGCAATTGTCGACAGCGTCATCTTTGTCATCAAATGGGGCGCCACAAAACGGGAAGTGGTGCAGAACGCGGGGATGCTCCTGCGCAACGCCCTTCGCTCCAATGGCAGCTACGGTGTTAAGGCCTTGGCGCTGATGACGCAGGTCGATCCAAGCGCAATCGCTGTTTATCGGTACGGTGACATCGACAACACTTGCGAAAAATACAGCAAGCCGCAGTTCGAACGGGCCAAGCCGCCTGTCACGATCAAAGATCGATCTCACGTCGGCGACGACGAAGTCCACCAGACAACGGCGGGCGAAGAATGCGCATCATGAAGGAGCTCGACGAGGCAGATATCGTTGTTCTGCCCTCGACGGAGAGTCAAGCTCTGCCGAAGCTGCGCGCCGTGCTGACAGATTTTCATCGGCACAATATCCGCTACTGCTATTGGAAGAGCACGCGACGCATTCACGCGGTGTTGCGTGGCGAGGGCGATCTCGACCTGTTGGTCGGACGATCGGATCAGCACCGCGCCGAAATGATCTTGCTTGCCCGGGATTTCAAGCTCTTTCCAATGCTGGGAAGCCGTGATCATCCCTCGCTGCTGAGCTTTCTCGGCCATGATGAGGCAAGCGGCCGAATCGTGCATGTCCATCTGCATTTCCGCCTGATTGTCGGCAAGCGCCTGCTCAGAAACTACCGCATTCCCTGGGAGGACATGGTTCTTGCAGGCGCGTTTCTGCATCGCGCGTTGCAAATCCGGTTGCTGGAACCGACGATCGAGGCGGTGCTGTTGGCGGTGCGCAGCTGCGTCGAGCTGCGCCGTTCGGATCCCGTCGCGCTGCGAATATGGCGGGCGGCCAAGCGCAAATTCGCGCTCGATCGTGCCGACGTCGCAGGGCGGGTCGACCCGGCCGCATTGCGCGATCGGGCAGCCGTGTTGTTGAATGCGGAACTGGCAGACCTGCTCGTCGACGCGATCTGTGGCAAGCGAGAATTGGAAGGCCAGAGCCGCTTCAGGCGGCGCGTCGTGACATATCTGTCGGCCTTTCGCACGTATAATGCATGCGAGGCGGGGCTGCGGAGCGCGTGGCGCACGCTGCTGTGGGCCGCCGGCAACATGAATAGGCATCTTTTTCTTCTACCTCGACCATGGAGCCGGCGCGCCCCCGGCGGCGGCTGCGTGATCGCCATTGTCGGAGTCGATGGCAGCGGCAAGACGACGGTGGCGACGGCAATCCGGGCCTGGCTCGGTTCGGAGATCGATGTCGTTCCAATCTATTTCGGGACCGGCGAAGGCAGGCCATCGCCGCTGTTGCGGCTGTTCAAGTCAATGGTGCCGTTGGCACGGCGCATGCTCCCGACAAAGCCCAGAGGAGCCTCGCACGGCAAGGTTTCAGATCGGCCGCCCGGGTTGCTCTACAGCCTGCTTCTGATGATGTGGGCGGCCATTGTCGCCCGCGAAAAGCGCAACAAGCTGCTTGCGGCGCGGCGCGGCGCGCAGCGCGGTCTGGTGATCATTACCGATCGTTATCCCCAAAATGAGACTGGCGCGTTCAACGATGGGCCGCTGCTGAGCCGTCTGCCGAGAGCCCCGCAATGGCTACGCAGGTTTGAGACGGCAGCCTACAGGCTCGCGCAGCGCCTGCCGCCCGATCTCGTCATCAGGCTTGACGTGTTTGCCGAAACCGCCGCGCGACGCGAGCCGGACATGGATCCCGCGCTCGTCCGCCAACGCATCACGGAATTGCAGCGCCTCACTTTTGCCGGCGCGCGCATTGTGCCTGTCGATGCTGAACAACCGCTGTTTGAGGTGATCCGTGTTGTCAAGCGTGAAGTTTGGCGCATGCTTTAGCCGATCCAAGCCGGGCCGAACATGATAATCGAGCTCTTTGGTCCACCAGGCGCCGGGAAAACCACTCTGGCCTATGCGCTGGCGAGGCGGCTCAAGGGGAGCGGTCACTGCGTCGACCTGATGTTAAGCTGTCGGCCGGCCGAATACCGATCTTCGCCGAGCCTGCCATCGGGCTTGTCGGGACTTCGGGTCGCGGCCGTACCGCGTCGGCTGGCCCGGCCGCTGCGCGAACTGCTGGCGATCGCTTGTCGACCATCCTTCATGTCGGATGACGTCGCAATCGCCACTGGCCTCCTAAAAATATTTTCGCCGATAAACATCGCTGTCGCAATCAGGTTGAGTCAATACATTCTGCGCTTGTCACATTGCTGGCGTCGCGCCTCGGCAACGCGGCATATTGCGGTGCTCGATCAGGGCTTCGTTCAGCTCATTTGCTCGCTGGCTCTGCTCAGCTGCCCGCCCGACCAATCACCGATTGCCCAGGCGTTGGATTTCTCACCCCGAGCGGACCTGCTCGTTCGACTTGAGGCTCCGCCGCACCTGTTGGTGGCGCGCTTGCAGGAGCGGGAACGGCGGCAAAGCGCGACCGAGCGGCTATTCGAGCTGGATCTGGAGACCAATCTGCGGTCAATCGGCATCATCGACCAGCTGGACCGCTTGTTGCTCGATCGCGGCCAGCCCGTGATTCGTGCGATTTCGACGGATCGGCGCTCGTTGAGCGACAGTGCAGCGGTCATCGAGACCGCTGTCTTGGCGAGATCCGGCGCTGCACGGGGGTTGACTGCGCAGTCACGACCATGCGCGGCAAACTCAACGGGTAGCGTCGTCACATGAGCATGGGATGTCGTCATGCGTGACCGGGTGTCCGGTAGCGCCGCGGTCAAGCAAGTCGTTCACGGCGGTAGCGTAGCATTCCTCATTTACGTTGCAGCCGCAGGGGCCGCCTACTGCTCGCAATTCGTGATTGCCCGCCTTGTCGGCGTCGATAGCTTCGGCGCTTACGCCTATGTAACTGCGACAATGGTCGTGCTGGCATATTTTGCCGCGCTCGGCTTCGACGTCGCGCTCCTACGTTTTGTGCCGGCCTATGAAGCGCAATCTCGCTGGGATCTGTTCGCCGGGATCATTCTATATGCGCAGCGCAGAGCATGCGCGGTTGGCCTTATCGTCGTGCTGATCGGCATCTCGGTCGTCGCTGTCCGCAGCGCTCGAATGCCGCTGGAGCTGCGTCGTGCGTTTTTCCTCGGCTTCCTGCTTGTTCCCATTCTGGCGCTGTTGTGGATTCGCTGCTCTGCGGTTCGCGCCTTTGGCGGCGTGGTGTGGGCGATAGTGCCTGATCGCCTCGTGCGGGAAGGGCTGGTCATCGGCCTCGTTGCGCCGGCGGCCTTGGGGCTTGGCCTGCATCTCGACGCGACACAGGTGGTTGCGGCGATGCTGGTGAGTTCGGGCGTTGGTCTTGCACTGACGAGTTTGGCAATGCGGCGGCTGCGGCCGCGCGTCACCACCAAGGTTGTCCCCGTCTATGATGCGCCGGCTTGGCGCCAGGCGGCCTTGCCGCTGCTCGTTATCGGCGGGACCGAAGCATTGATGAACAGGACCGGAGTCCTGATGCTCGGGTGGCTCGGCGATATCAAGGCGGCCGGCATTTACAGCCTCGTCTTCAGCGTTGCGTTCGTAGCCGTACTGCCGCGGACCGCGCTCAACACGCTATTTGCCCCTGCTGTTTCCAGCCTCTTCACACGCAGGGATCAAGCCGCATTGCAGGCTTTGGTCGCGCGGGCATCGTCATGGATGCTCGTTGCCGTCGTCGTCATCGCCATTGTGCTCGCGGCTCTGGCCGATCCTTTGCTGCGATGGTTCGGGCCAGGCGTCGAGGACGGCGCGACAGCACTGCGCATTCTCCTGCTCGGGCAGACGCTCGCCGCCAGCGCCGGCTCGCAGCTCTGCGTCATGAACATGACTGGATATGAACGCAACGCAGCGGCGTTGCTCGTCGCAAGTGCGATCACCAATGCAATCGCAAGCGCGGCCTTCATCCGCCTGTTCGGGTTGACGGGCGCGGCCATCGCGACGTCGCTCAGCCTGGTGCTCTGGAATGTGGCGATGGCGCTGTTCCTGTGGCGGCGCCTGCAATTATTGCCGGGCGTGCTTGCTCTGCTGCAGGGGCCGCTCGCAAGCAAAAGTGCCCCCCGAGCCCCGCTGCGCGCGCTTTTTGAGATTTTCTCATCGCGCTTGGGTCGTGACACAGCCATGCTCCCCCGCGCCCGGCTTCATGTCGAACAGCGGGCGGAGATCTTCCATCAGCATCCGCAACTGGAGCTCGCGCAGCGCGACGAACGACCGGCTGATCCACTGGTGCAGTTCGGTCGAAAAGCTGTTCGGCGTGTCGAGAAATTGCGCGAAGGAAAAGCCGCTCCGGTTGACGACGGCATTTGAGGTCCAGGGCACGCGCGCAATACGCAGTGGTCCGCCATGCGCCCGCCGGGTCGGGAAGCTGTCACCATCCCAGCCGCTCATTGTCGCCTGATTGTGCACCGGAACCGGAATGATGCCGGGAAAATGCCGCCAGATCATTTCATAGGCTTGAACCGAACGGTGATGCTGGTCGGCCACGAACAGCGCAACAGGGCTGACGCATTGCCGCCGCGCCTCCTCGGCAAAGCCGATATTGCGCATCAGCGCGAAGAATGGATTGAACAGTTCGGCGGCTAGATCGATGATCTTGGGTCTGGCGTCGTTCATGATCAGCCGATCGAACAGCGCCATCTGGCTTCGGGTGTCGCTGATCGCTGCGGTCACCGTGCAATCGGGCAGGAAATGCGCGAGCGAGACGGGATTTGGGCTGACGTCAAATGCCGCCACTGGCTGGCCGTCGAAAACAAAGAATTCGGTCAGCAGGCGGGCAATCAGAGTCTTGCCCACGCGCGGGCGCGGCGAGCAGACGATGAAGACCGGTGTACGGCGGCTTAGCTGTGCTTGCCGCTCGCCGGAAGCCGCTTCGCGCGCTACTGCGTGTTCAACGCCGCTCATGGCCCCGCCGTGACCCCGTTGGCGACCGCCTCGACCGCCCCGCATCTCCAAGCGCTTGCCGAGCCGGGCACGTCACCGAAGGCGTCAGGTGACGGATCGTCCGGATCCGAAAGCCGCGGCGGCGTCGACGCGCCTGTGAAATCGCGATGCGACCGCTTCAAAGGTCCCGCAGCGCGCTTGGAAGCTTCTGCACGCTCTCGGAGATGATCTTGGTCAATTGCATCACCTGCTGGCTCAGTTCCGCATGGCTGGCGATATCGCGCTGAATGCGATTGCTGTCCGCCTGCAGCTTTTTGCGCAGCGTCCGCAGCTCATCGATCAAGTTGTCGATCTCGCGGGTCGAGGTCTCGGCGACCCTGCCCAACACACTGCGCAGGCTGTCGGCAGATGCTTCGCCATCAGCATTATCAAAGTGGCGAAGCCCGGCACTGCCGCGTGCCAAAACGAGAACGTTTTCCTCGGCTTCCGGCGCCGTCGGGGCGCCGATTTCGGCGGGCCCCGGTCTGTTGACAAAGTTCATGACTGTACTCCCCGCGACACTTATGACCTCCGCCGAGCACCGCATAAGAATGTGACAGCTTGACGGCTCGAAAACCTCCGCGCACGAAGCGCTGTCACAATCGCAACTCACAAAGGCCGCAATCCGTCAGGGATTGCCGGACCCGGGTCGCACTGCAGTCGCATGCAGTCATGTCGCGCGCCGGGCCGATTTCAATCGCGCCGCGCGACGGCCGGCGCAGTCAATCCGCTGCCGCAAAATTGCGGACTGCCGTCACTGCGGGATTGTGTCGGTCAAGAGCTTGAGGGCGGCAGCCGCGAAGGCGTGCATATTGCCAAGCCGCTCCGCGCTTGCGGTCTTAAAGGTCATGGCCCGCTCGCTGTCGCCCGCGACAACCGCAAGACAAGTATGACCGGCCGGATCGCCGTAGCGATTGCCGGTCGGTCCTGCGGCGCCGGTTTCGCCCAGACCCCAGCTCGTGGCGAAACGTGCCTGCGCGGCGCGCGCCAGCATGAGCGCGTGCGGCTCGGTTGCAGGGCGAAATTGCTTGAGCGCGGCTTCGTCCAAACCGAGCAGCAGCAGCTTGGCTCGACTTGTATAGGCGACCGCACCGCCGACGAAGTAAGCCGACGCGCCGGGCACCGCCAGCAGTGCCGCCGCGATCAGGCCGCCGGTCGAAGATTCGGCGATCGCAATGGTTTCGCGCCGCGCCTTCAGGCGCCCCGCAATTGTATCGGCAAGCGGCATCAAATCGTTCACGGCGTCATCCTGGCGAGCGCGGCCGGCCGCCTCCTCGCTCGACATCCGTTCAATAATGGTGCCAGTGACCGCCGTAATACCGGCAGTGTCGGTAGAACGAATTGTCAATCCAGCAGGCGCGCGGGCTGTTCGGCGGTCCCCAGAACGGGCTTCCCCAGACCGCGCCGACAATTCCACCCACAATGGCTCCGGGCGGCCCGGCAACAACCAGGCCCGTGCCGGCGCCAAACGCCGCGCCGACGGCATCAGCTTTGCCGGTTGCGGGAACAATAGCGATCAGAGATATGGTCGCGAGTGCGAACAGGAGCCTGCGCATCGTTGTCCTCCGACGTCTCTACCGCCGCCGAGAATAGAGGCGTTGCGCGCGCCGATACAATTGACTTCGGCGCGGTTGCATGGCTTTCCCGGTACTAAAATTCAGGCTGTTGCAGTTCGGGCACAATTCCTTCCGTGCATCGTCGTAATGCCAAGTTTGCGCCACGGTTGGGCCACCTGGGGGCGCAACCTTGTGCGGCAAACAATGGGGAAATTTTGGGCGTGCGCTAATCGCGGCAGGCGAAAGATCGAGAGCGATGGCGATGTCGGGTTGGCTTGTGCGGCTGGCGGTCGGTTCTTTGGCGCTGTGCGTTGCATGCGCGGCCAGCGCGCAAGGCGATCTCGATCAGGGCAAGACCGCCGCCCAGCTCTATGCGGCAGACTGCGCGACCTGTCACAAGTCGCCGCAAAGCGTCAGCACCACCAAATATTTTTTCGGTCTCGAGAGCTTTCTGCGCGAGCACTATACATCGAGCCGGCAATCGGCCGCCATGCTCGCCGCCTATCTGAAAGAGCAGCGGAGGCCGCCGGCCGACGCGCAGCGCGGCCGTCTCGCCAAATATACACGCCAGCCATCCGCGCCGGCGCCGGGTTTGTTTGGTGACGACATCCCCAGGCCGCCGGCGGATATCCCGGATTCGCGACGATAAAGGGCCTCACCCGCCCGCGGTGCAGCTGAGCGTGATGATTTTAGCTCAGCGCATTTTTACTCGTCATTGCCAGTTTCAGCACCGGCCCGGACCCACCCGCCTGGATCAAAGAATACGTGATCAATTGTCACGCCTGTTCCCCGGACGCGGTGCAGCGCGAAGCGGTGCACCGCTGATCCGCGGTGTTCGCAATCTCGCCGTGATAACACGGAGTTCGTGGCTATCCCGGGTCTGCAGCGCCCCACTCCGCCATAGCGCGTCGAAGACGCACGTGAACACGCTTATGGCTCCGTGCTGCGCTGCGCCCGGGAAACGCATGCAGTGAATAGTGGCCGCTGAGAGCCTGGCTTTCTTCTTACCGAAGCGAATTCTTACCGAAGCGAAGTAAAGCAATCTACGGGCGTCGCCGACCGGCTTGCCTCGTCGCGAAATCTGTTGTCAGGCCGCGCGCTTGGCGCAGACCCGTCGGTTCCTCGCAATGACGCACCCCGCACTAAGCCGGACGCTCGCCCTTGATGGTGACGCGCGTGCCCGAGCGCGTGTGCGGCCAGTAATCCCACATGGCCCGATGTTGCGAGCAGCGATTGTCCCAGAACGCGATCGCGTTCTCGGTCCAGCGGAAGCGGCATTGGAACAGCGGGCTCTCGGCGTGCTGATAGAGATAGGCCAGGATCGCATCGCTCTCATCGCGCGGAAGGCCGAGGATGTGAGAGGTAAAGCCGCGGTTCACATAGAGCGCCTTTTTGCCCGTCACCGGATGCGTGCGCACCACCGGATGCACCGCGCGCGGATAGCTCGGCTTGTCGGCGACACCGGCATCGGCATAAAGGCCGCGATAGACCATTTCGCCGTCGTGAACGGCGGTCAGGCCCTGCAGATAGGTCTTCATGCGGTCCGACAAGGCATCGTAGGCGGCATACATGCTGGCGAACAGCGTATCGCCGCCGTGCGGCGGGCACTGTTTGATGTAGAGGATGCTGCCCATCGGCGGCTCGAGATCGCAGGACACGTCGCTGTGCCAGCCCTCGCCATTGGCGCGCAGACTGTCCTTGTCGGCGTGGATTTTCATCAGCGCCGGCTCGCCCGGCTCGTGCGGCGCGGCGGGATGGATGTGCAATTCGCCGAACAGCCGGCCGAAGGCCAGATGCTGCTGCGGCGTGATGTGCTGATCGCGGAAGAAAATGACGATGTTCTCGGCAAGCGCGCGATGGAGTTCGTCCACCGTCCGGTTCGACAGGGGTCTTGCCAGATCGACGCCCTTGATCTCTGCGCCGATGATGGGCGTGAGCTTGTCGACACCGATTGTTTCATAGGGCTGCGATGCGTCGGCTGCGTGGCGAATGCGCGGGCCGTCCTTGCTGCTGAGCGAGCTCATGGGGAGCCTCCGCGAAACCTTGTGTATTGCCGGGGATCGTAGCGCGGACGCAGGCCGAAGCAACCGAACGCGCGCGGCTGGCGCCGGACAAGATGACGCGAGGCCGCCTAAAGAATCATGGTGTCCGGGTGCTGCGGCCGGTCATATGACGAAGTCGTACTTTCCGCCCGTTGAAGGTTTTCGGGCGCCGGTCGCCCCGTACCAGCCGCTTCATTGACAGCCAAACGTGTCATTCCGGTTTGAAGCCGACCGAATTGAGCAGGGCCGAGTTCCTTCTGACTTCGTTTTCGGCGGCGCTGGCGAATTGGGACGTCGTCTCGTTGACCATTTCAATGCCGAGCTTCTGTAATTGGCCGGCCTCCTCAAGCTCCCTGGCGGCCCGGTTGGCGGCCTCATGCAGCGTGGAAACAATGTCGGCCGGCAGCCCTCTCGGTCCCCACAGCCCGTACCAGGAATAGACTTCAAGACCGGGCACGCCGCTGTCGGCGGCTGTCGGAATCTCAGGCGCCAAGGCGCTCCGTTGCGATGCCGTGATCGCGACGGCTTTGACATTTCCGGCCTTGGCCATCGGCAAGAGCACGATCATCGAGTCGATGAGCATCTGAACATTGCCGCCGGCGACATCGGTGAGCGCCGGCGCCGTTCCGCGGTAAGGCGTGATGGTGATATTCGCCTTGGTGATCTGATTGAACGCGATCTCGGCGATGTGCCCCGGCGACCCGAGGGCTGCCGTGGCGGCGGTCCAATTATTCGGTTTTGCCTTGGCGGCTTCCGCCACCTCGGCAAGCGTGTCTTGCGGCAGCTTGGGGGAAATGACGAAGAGAAGAGGCGCGCGGCCGACGCGCGCGATCGGTGTGAAGTCGGTCAACGGGTCGTAGGGCGCATTGGCCATGACCAGTTTCGCCATGACATGGGTATTTGCGGAAAACAGCAGCGTGTAGCCGTCCGGCGCCGACTGTAACACCGCGGATCCGCCGATCGTTCCGTTCCCGCCGCCCTTGTTTTCGACGATGACGGCCGTGCCCAGATCGGTTTTCATCCTGTCGGCGAGCATTCGCGCCAGCGTATCGACGCCGCCGCCTGCGGCAAACGGAACGACGATCCGAATTGTACGCTGCGGAAACTTGTCAGCCGCATGGCCGGGGGCCGCGACGGCAATGATCGTGGCCGCGGCAAGCGCTAGCACTCGCAACATTGAACCTCGCTCTTGCGTTCTGCCTTTGCAACGCGGCAAGCATGGGTGCATCAAAGTCCGCAAGGCCCCGCCTGCTGCAGCCGGCGCCGCCCGCCAACGAGTAACCATTTGGTTACAACAGTTCAAGGCCGGGCACAAGATGGTTGGCGCTGTCCCGCAAGAGCACGCCCGCGGACTTGATCCAAAGGCGGGTGCCGGTTCGGCAAAAGACAGCTTCAATGCGCATGCGCCGTTCGCCAGGCGAATACCGCGCCTTCGAGCCGGGCAAACACGCCGTGCTCCAGGATCAGCATCAACACGATGAACATGATGATCCAGGCGAGCGTTTGGGCGATGTCGAACTGCTGGAACCAAAAGAAGAACATATAGCCGATGCCGTGTTTGAGGCCGAATGTCTCCGCCAGCGCCACGATCTTCCAGGTCAGGCCGAACGCATAGTGCAGGGCGGAAAAAATGTATGGCATGAGCTGCGGCAAATAGATGTGACGCAGCAACAGACCGCGCCGCGCCTTGAATGCGCTCGCCATGTCGCCCAGCGTCTTGTCCATGGCCTTGGTGCCCTCGAACGTATTGACGGCGACGTAGGGCGTGACCACGACCATGACGGCGACCAGGCCGCCGGCTTCGCTGTAGCCGAACCACAGGGTGGCGAGGAAGACCATCAGGATGGTCGGCATTGTCAGCAATAAGGGCAGGATGGTGAGCAGCGAGCGCTCGCAGAGACGATTGAGTCCCATTGCCAAGCCGATCGCCGTGCCGGCGATCATTGATGCGGCAAAGGCGATGACGATGCGCGCCAGCGTGATGCCGATATCGAAATAGGCCGATTCCCCGTCGGGTCCCGGTGTTTGCAGGTCGGCGACGATTGTCCGGCCGATCGCGAGAGGTCCCGGCAGGATTTGCGGATCGTTCATGAATTTGGATGCCGCCCACCAGATCAGAAGCAGGGCGAGGATCGAGCCGGCGCGCAAGGCGGCGATCTGCCAGCGACGCGTCACTTGTCCTTATGCCTCCACGACACTGAAGAATTCACGCAACAGGTTCTTTTCCAATTCGACCACGCGGGCGTCTTCAGGCTGACGCGGCCTTGGAATGTCGATCATGACTCGCTTGAATATGCGCGCCGGCCGCGTGCTCATCATGTGGATCTTGTTGGACAGAAACACGGCCTCCGACAGGTCGTGGGTCACGAACAGGATCGTCGGTTTGGCGCGCTGCAGAATGTCCATGAGATCGAACCGCAGCTTTCTTGCCGTAATGGCGTCGAGATGACTGAACGGCTCGTCCATCAGCAGAATGTCGGGTTCGATGGCGAGGGCGCGCGCGATCGCCACGCGTTGCTGCATGCCGCCGGACAGGTTGAGCGGATAATTGCGTTCCTGCCCGGCGAGTCCGACCATGGCCAGGTTCTTGGCGACCAGATCCGGCCACTTTGAACGCGGCACGTTCTGAGCCTCCAGCACAAAATGGATGTTCTTCTCGACGGTCAGCCAATTCAGCAAACGGGGGCTTTGGAACACGTAGCCGATGCGAGGTTGTGCATTGGCTGCAGCCACCCTCGGGTGGATCGTGACCGTGCCGGTGTCATAGGATTCGATGCCGGCGATGATGTTGAGAAGCGTTGATTTCCCGCAGCCGGACGGACCGACAATGCTGACGAACTCGCCGTCGCCGACAATCAGGCTGATATCATCGAGAACAATGAACCTGGTTTGCCCGCCGGGCGCCAAGAATCGCTTTGTCACCTTATCGATGGTGATGGCCGGCACCGTCGCCTCCGGCTCTGTGCTCTGCTGCGAAGGAGCAGACTGTCCCTTGGCGCGTTGAAGCTCGGCGGGCGGGAGAGCGGATGGCGCCGCGACCCGGCCTTTGCAGCCCCACATTCGCGTCATCCAAGCCCGCGCCTCAGGTCGCAAATCGAGGTCTCCATGCGAAGACGCGCCACTCCCACATGCGGAAGACCAACAGGTCGATGATGACCATCACGATCATGAAGCTGACGCCCCAGGCGAGCATCATGTCGACCCGGCCGTCCTGAAACCAATTGATCAACTGCTGGCCGACGCCACTGCCAACCCCGAAGGCTTCGCCAACCAGCGCGATCTTCCATGACAGGGAAAGCGCGGTCCGCAGCGAGGAAAACAAATAAGGCGAGAGGGAAGGGATAAGCACTTTGCGCAGCAGGAGCAGCCTGCCAGCCTTGTATACCCTTCCCATGGCGATCAGATCTTTTTCCACCGCCTTGGTGCCCGCCCAAATGTTCATTGCGACGAAGGGAAAGACGATCAGGACAATGGTGAAGATCGGCGCGACCTGCGATATCCCGAACCACAGCACTGAAAGGAACGCCCAGCAGATCGCCGGGAAACTCAGCAGCATCATGATCCAGCTGTCGAAAAAAATCTCGATGCCGCGCTTCAGTCCCATGAGCAGCCCGAGCACCGTGCCGATCAGCATCGCAATGAGAAAGCCTTCGAAGATTCGCCACAGTGTCTCGCCCACCACGACGTAATTCGACGGCTCGCCATAGAGCTCGATCATGCGCTGCGCCAGCGTGCCGGGTCCGGGAAAGAAGACGGGCAGATAGGCGAGCGAGATCAACTGCCAAACGACGAGGCCGGCCCCGAGCGTCAGCGCGCCCGGCAGCATCGGTCGCAGCGATGCCACGAACGCCCGGCGCTCGGTTGTTTTCGCCGGCATGCTTAGAGGCCCAGTTCGCCAACGAACAGTGCGTATTTGTCCTCCGCAGGCACCTTTGAAATAACGCCGGTGCGCTGGCACACCTCCAAAAATTTCCACTGCGCATCGACGGCGTCGCGATCCCAGCGAGTCAGGAACATCTTCTTCGCCGCAAGCCATTGCTTATACTCGGCCACGTCCTGCGGCTTGGTCACCCCGGCAAGTGCGCCGTATTTCTTGACGGCAGCATCCAGGTTGTCGGGGTTGCGCAACCAGCGAAACGAGTCCTCGATGGCCGCCGCAACGTTTTTTGCCCGCGTCGGGTCCTCGTCAACCCAGCTTTTCCACGCGACCAGCGGGGCCGCCCATACGATCGGGTAGCCGGTCTTCTGTCGCCAATAATCGTTGGGCGAAAACAGCACGCGGAATTTATCGGTTTGTGCCTCCGCCGCGAGGTCGAGCGAGCTGATATTGATCATGGCGTCGATCTGCCCGCGCTGCAGCAGCGCTGTCAGCGCCGGGCCGGCCACCTGCTCGAGATTTGTGTCTTTGAGGACATCGAGATTGTAGGCGTCGATCATCGCCGCCCGAGCGGCCTTGAACGAGCCGGCTCCGGTCGAGAACGTGCCGAACTTCTTTCCCTTCAGATCGGCAACCGTCTTAAACGGCGAGTCCTTTAAGACGATGACGTCCTGGATCACCGTCAGGCCGCCGCCGACGATAGCCCAGTCCACGCCCTGATTGATCTTTTCGACGGCCTCGATGCCGGAAAAATTGCCCACCATGGAGACGCGGCTCGGCAGGCCGGCAAGAAATCCGGCAAAGGGCCGCACGTCGACGGAGATGTCGATGCCGTGCTGGCGAAAAATGCCGGCATCTTTGCCGCCATTGTAATTCAGGACGAAAACGCTCTCGGTCGGAATGACGACGTTGACCTTCTGCAGCGCCGGCGCGGGATCGGCGTGGGCAGGGACGCGATCGCCGACGGCGGCGGCTGTCAGCGAGCCAAGTCCGGCGAGCAGCAATGATCTTCGTGTTGGTATTGGCTCCTCCCTTCTGCCGCGCGCTTGTTATTGGAGCGTGCCGACATCATTAAACGCCGGCCGAGAATTCGCGTTTTGCGTGATATCGTCGCGCAGCCGGGCGAGCGCCGGGTTCTGGCGCCCGCCAAAGGCGTGCGGCATGCAATCGTCTTCGCTCTTCGTTGATTTGCAATGTTTATTCCAAGCGGGCTACCGCCGATATCGGCTGGCTCGCGCGCCCTGCGCCATAGTTTTGTCCCGCCTCTGGTTGTCTTCTGGCCAGGTTGCCCTTGCTTATAGGCATGAGGGGCGATTCGATGCGGGACTGGTTCATTGCGCATTACGATGTGCTGAGGGATTTCGCTGCGCCCGTACTGACTCTGGTCGGCTTTTCGATAGCGCTGGCCATTGCCGCTGCCGCTTTCGACGCGATGAAGAAATTGCGGCGGCAGCGCGTCGAAGAGCGGCGCATGGAGATTGCCCTGGACGCGCTCGCTATCGCCTATGAATCCAAATATGTGTTCGACCGCATCCGCAGTCCCATGGTCTTTGATTATGAATGGCGCAGCACCCAGAAGATCGCCGGCGAATCCGAAGCCGCGTGGCAGCAGCGCGGGCAATTCTTCGCGGTCAAGCAGCGCATCCTCAACAACCAGGACTATTTCGAGCGCGCCTATCTGCTGCAGCCCAGACTGATGGCCCTGTTGGGAAGCAGGGCTCAGGAGATCTTTACACTGCTGCACGCCGCGCGCCGCGACGTCGAACTCGCCGCCGACATGCTGGCCTGGCGCGTCCAGAACGCCATCGGACCGACGCCGGAGCACGATGAGGAGTTCTGGCGGCAATGCAAGCGCGATGTCTACGACTACGGCGATTTCGAGCCGGAGAAGGACAAGGTGGCGAGGAAGCTGAGGGAGTTTCGGCAAAGAATGGAATTGCTGTGCCGGCCGATCATCGAGAAGGCGCTGTAACGAGCGATCGGCTCTTACGTAAAGGCCAAGTGCGAGCGCCGCCGGTACAACAGCCACAGCACGATCGCGCCGTTGACCGCGTTCCAGCCCAGTCCATTCAAGAAGGCCGCCCGTACGACCCCGTCAAATCGAAGATGTAGCCCGACAGGAAGCCGCCGAGCGCCATGCCGACAAGGCTTGCCATCAGCACGATGCCGACCCGCGTGCCGGCCTCTTTCGGCGCAAAATATTCGCGCACGATGAGCGTATAGCTCGGAATGATGCCGCCCTGAAACAGGCCGAACAGCGCCGAGATCACATAGAGCGGGAACAATCCGTCGTAGAGCAGATACATCAGGAGCGCGACGGCCTGCAGTGCCGATCCCAGCATCAGCGTGCCCAGGCCGCCGACGCGGTCGGCAATGAGACCGGAGATGATGCGGCCAAGCACGCCGAAGGCCATCATCAGTGACAGCATGTCGGCGCCGCGAGCGACGCCATAGCCGAGGTCGCCGCAATAGGCGACGATGTGAACCTGCGGCATGGACATGGCGACGCAGCAGCAGACCGAGGCGACGGCGAGCAGCGCCTGCAGCGCGCCCGGTGAAAGGCCAAGCATCGCGGGTGAGGCGATATGGTCTGCGCTCGCGCTCGCCCTCGCGGCGGGTGCAGGCCGGCGCAAGGCCGCCAGGCCGATCAGAAGCATTGCCGATCCGCAGCAAAGCCCGATGCCAAGATGCGTCGTCCGCCAGCCGTAGGCGGCAATCCCATGCTGCACCACCGGCGGCCACACGGCGCCGGCGAAATAATTTCCGGCCGAGCATAACGTCACCGCCACGCCACGCCGGCGGACAAACCACTGCGAAATGTCGGCCATAAGCGGGCCGAGCGTGACGGAACTGCCGAAGCCGATCACCGCGTGGGCCAGCGCGAAAATCGCAAGACTGCCCGCACTGGCCGCGCCGACATAGCCGACGGCAAGCGCCAGTGCGCCGAGGCTGATCGGCCCCAAAATTCCAACGCGATCCAAAAGCCGCCCCATCGCCACGCCGCCAAATGCAAAGCCAACCATGGCCAGCGTGAATGGCAGCGAGGCTTGCGCGCGCGCAATGTCGAATTCCGATTGCACGGCGGGGAGCGCGACGATCACCGACCACATGCCGACCCCGCCAAGCGTCGAGATCAGCATCGTTGCGGCAAGCCGCAGCCAAGCCTGCGCCGAGTCGGTTGCGGATGAACCGGTCAATTTCGATTCTTCGGGCGTTCGCACCGCCCGACATTCACGACCTGAGCACATCAAGTCAATCGGCGGGGGAGCGCAGCTGGCCCTCACCGCTCGCAGACCCGTCGCGGGCCGCCGTCGTAGGGCTGATAGGTGCAGTCGGATGCGCGGAACGAATGATAGAATTGCGAGCAGACCGGAATATTGCAGCTGCTCGCGCCGGCCGGCCAGAACGGCTCTGAAGCCGCCGTGCTTTGATTGAACAGCGCGCCACGCCGCGGCTCTTGCTTGGCCGTCAGGACGGGCGTGCGGTCGGTCGCCGGTCTGCCGCTCGCTTCGGGCGCCTCGGTGCTCGCGGCCGTTGCGGACGGGGTCTCGGTCGCGCCCGCTGTCGGCGTATTGTCGCTGGTGATCGGCGCCGGCGGCTGACTGGTCGAGGCGACCGTCGCCGTCGCCTCGACCTGCTGCATGAAGTTTTTCCAGATCATGGCCGGAATCGAGCCGCCGACGACACGGTTCATTGGACTGTGATCGTCGTTGCCGACCCACACGCCGACCGTGAGCGCATTGTCGAAGCCGATGAACCAGGCATCGCGATAATCCTGCGCCGTACCGGTCTTGCCGGCGACGAAGCCGGGCAAAGCCGCGGCGCGGCCGGTGCCATGCTCGATGACGCCGCGCAACAGCGTGATCAGCGTGTCGCGATAGGGGCCGAGCGCATGCTGCTTCACATCGGGCCGGCCGACCTGAACATAATGATCATTGCTCGCCGTCTGAATGCCGGCGATGCCGTAAGGCTCGATCGGCGCCACCCCGGCGCGCACGGCGTCATAGGTCGAGGTCAGGTCGATCAGCGTCACGTCGGCCGTGCCGAGCGCGATGCTCGGCAACCGCGGCAATTGGGCGCGCAAGCCGAGATCATGGGCTGCGGCGATCACCTCGTCGATGCCGACCTGTTGCGACAAGCGCACGGTCGCCGCATTCAGCGACTGGGCAAAGGCCTCCGCGAGCTGTACCCGGCCGTGATAGCGGTGGCCGTAATTTTCCGGCTCCCACCCTTTGACGTCGACCGGCGCATCGTCGATCTCGCTGTCGGGCGAATAGCCCTGGCGCAGCGCGGCATAGTAGTCGAACAGCTTGAACGACGAGCCGGGCTGGCGCTGCGCCTGCACCGCGCGGTTGAACTGGCTGTCGCCGTAGCTTCGCCCGCCGATCATCGCGACAACCGCGCCGTCCGGCCGCATCGCGATCAGCGCTGCCTGGGTCGCATGTTTCTGCTGGCCGTATTGCGCCAGCGCCGATTTGACGACGTCGGCTGCGATCTGCTGCAGACGCAGGTCGAGCGTGGTGCGGATGCGCACCGTGCCGGAAAGCGGCGAGGTGGCGTCGGCGACCTTGCGGTAGATCCAGTCGGCAAACCAGCCGGCGGAAGCCGGCGCCGGCTCGGAGCGGCTCGGCGTCGCCGGATGCAGCTTCGCCAGCAGCGCATCTTGCGGGCTCAAATTGCCGTCGGCCACCATGGCGTCGAGCACGATCGCGGCGCGGCTGCGCGCCGCCGCGAGATCGTGAAGCGGGTCATCGTGACTCGGCGCGTTGATCAAGCCGGCGAGCATGGCGGCCTCGGCGACGTTGAGCTCGCCGACATCCTTGCCGAAATAGATTTTTGCCGCGGCCGGAAATCCGATCGCGCCGGAGCCGAGATAGACGTTGTTGAGGTAGCTGGTGAGGATCTCATCCTTGCTTAGATGCTGTTCCAGCCATATCGCGATCACCGCTTCCTTGAGCTTGCGCGCATAGGTGCGTTCCGGGCCGAGGAACAGCATTTTGACGAGCTGTTGGGTGATCGTGCTGCCGCCGGCGACGACGCGGTCGGCTTCGATATTTTGCATGGCCGCGCGCAGGATCGAGAGCAGGTCGATGCCGCCGTGGCGGTAGAAACGCTTGTCCTCGATGCTCAGCACCGCATTGACGACATTGGCGCCCATGGCGCCGCCGCTCCTGTTGGCCGCAACCGGCGGCAATTGAACCGTGCCGCCGGCAGGCAGATCGTGCCCGTCGGCCGACTGCAGCACGATCACGCGACGCGCGGTGATCTCGGCCGGGCTCGGAAAATGAATTTGGCTGAGTTCCCATGCCGAGGCCGCGGCCGAAGCGGCAAACACGGCGACCGCAGCGGCCGCCGGCACAAATGGAAACCGCCGCCGCGGGTCCCTGCCGAAGCGGTGCAAAAATCGCCACCGAGCGCGCGTCGCGTCTTCGTGGCTTACGTCATCGCTCGCGTCGTGGCTCATCGGCCAATCCGGGATAGCAAATGCGCCCTGAGCGAGAATTCGTAGAGCATGACGGTGGTTCCCCCGGGGCGCGGCGGGCGACGCGCAGTGGCGAGTGCGCCGCGCGATGCAGCGTCGGATTGCTCGGCGCCTGGTTTGCGCGCGAAGCGGCCGGCATGCTCGATGCGGCCGTCGGTGATCTTCCGAAGAAACTCGATGACCCGGGCAAAGGCCGGCGCAGGATTCGAACAAATCTTGAACGGAGCTTGCGCACGGCTTGCGCGTGATTTTGTCGCGATAGCATTGGCCTGCGGTTTATGCGATGCTTTTTGCTTCGACGTCAGGCGCGGGCTTTTGGGGAAGTCCCGCCAAAAACATTGGCCGAGACAGCGGCTGAAGCCAGCATCTGAACTTGGCCGCCACCGTGCTGCGATCGCCTGTGCGGCGATCAGGGAGGAACACATGAACCGGCTCTGCTTATTGGCAGCCGCCGCGACGCTGTTCGCCGCGCCGGCCTTTGCGCAAGACGACACCATCACCATCGGCATGACGAATTCGCTGACCGGGCCGCTCAATGTCGATTCATTGGGCCTGCAGCGGGGCGAGGAATACTGGCGCGACGAGGTCAATGCCGCGGGCGGCATCAAGGCCGGCGGCAAAAGCTACAAGGTGAAATTCGTCACCTATGACGACCAGTCGGTAGGCGGCCGCGTGCAGCAGCTCTATACACGGCTGGTCAACCAGGACCATGCGCAGTTTTTGTTCAGCCCGTATTCGTCCGGCCTGACGGCGGCGGCCGCGGTCATTTCCGAGCAGTACGGCAAGATCATGATCGATGCCGGCGGCGCCGAGAAGAAGCCGTTCCTGCTCGGCAACAAATATCTGTTCATGGTGATCACACAGGCGGACGACTATCTCGCCGGCGCCATCAAGGCGCTCGCGCAGAAGAACCCGCACGCCAGGGTCGCCATGGTCTATTCCGACGACCCGTTCTCCAAGACGGTGCTGGCGGCGGCCAAGGGGCAAGCGAAAGACGCCGGCCTCGACGTGGTGATGGATGAATCCTATGCGCCATCGACGACCGATTTTGGTCCGATCGTCAACAAGATCATCTCCTCGAACGCCGACGCGTTCCTCGGCGGCGGCCATTACTCCGACGGCGCGACGCTGGCGCGGCAGATGTACGACCAGCGGGCCAACATGAAATGGATCTCGATTCTGGTCGCGCCGGGCGATGACAAATTTGCCGAGCTCGGCGGCGCCGCGCTCGGCGTCACCGTGCCCTCGCAATGGGAGCCGCAGGTCTCCTATAAGCCGGACTTCGGCCCGACCACGGCGGAGTTCGCCAAGGGGTTCGAGGCGAAATTCCACGCCAAGGCTGATTATCACGCCGCCTCCGGCTATGCCTCGGGCGCGATCCTCCAGCATGCGATCGAGCAGGCCCAATCGATCGAGCCGGAAAAAGTCGTTGCCGCGCTCAACGCGACCGACGTCACCACCTTCTTCGGCCGCGTCAAGTTCTCGACCGATCCCGCCTCGCACGGATTGCAGGTCGCGCACCAGATGGTGCTGGCGCAATGGCAGAAGAGCGACGACAAGCTTGTGCGACAAGTCGTCTGGCCGCAGCAGGCTGCGTCCGCTCCGCTCATCTATCCGATCTCGGCGAGCCAGTAAGCGGCCCGGAGTCGGCGCGCCTGGCGCCGGCTCCGCCTTGCTCAATCGCCCAAACTTGCGCCCATGCTCGGCATCATCGCTTCTTTGATTGACGGCGTGCTGGTGGGGCTCGTCTATGGCCTCGCCGCGATGGGATTGACGCTGATCTGGGGCGTCATGGACGTGATCAATCTCACCCATGGCACCATGATCGTCGGCGGCATGTTCGCGCTTTATCTGCTCGCGACCGCCCTCGGCATGCCGCCTTATCTCACGCTGCCGCCGGTGCTGATCGGCGGCTTCGTTGTCGGTGTCGCGCTCTATTGGGTTGCCGTGCACCGCATGATCGGCCGGCCGCCGCTGATGAGCCTGCTCTCGACCTTTGCGGTGAACTTGATGTTGATCGGCATCGGCACCGGTCTCTGGGGCACCGCCTTGTTCAACGTCTCGGTGTCGCTGCCCGGGCTCAGCATTGGCCGCTACACGTTCCCCGGCGCGCATATTCTCGCCGCCGCGCTCGCCGCGCTGATCGCCGGCTTGCTCTATCTGTTCTTGCACAAGACGCGGCTTGGCAAGGCCTTGCGCGCGGTGGCCAATAATCGCGAGGCGGCGGAACTGGTCGGCATTCCAACCACGAAGCTTCTTGCCATCGCGGTCGGCTGCGGCGTGGCGCTGGCCGGCGTCTCGGGCATGCTGATCGGCACGTTGTTTCCCTTCACCGTGCTCTCCGGTGACGGCTATCAGCTCAAGAGCTTTGTCGTCACCGTGCTTGGCGGCTTCGGCAATCCGGTCGGCGCGCTGATGGGCGGCGTCGCGCTCGGCCTGCTGGAAGGCGCGGTGACGCCGTTCGTGCCGGTGAGCTGGACGCTGGTCATCGAATTCGCGCTGTTTGTTCTGGTGCTGATCGCCTTTCCCAACGGTATTTTCGCCCGCCGCGGAGCGCTGTGATGGACAGCCCGATCACGCCGCAGGCGATGGAAACCGTCATGATCCGGCGGCCGTCGGTGCGCGGCGCGGCCATCATTACACGCCCGTTCTTCTGGCTCATCACGCTGGTGGTCGCAATCTTCATTGTCACGCCGGCGATCGGCAACAATGTCGAATTGCGCGAGTCGCTGCTGCTTGCTGCCGTCTACATCACGCTCGCCAGCAATCTCAATCTGATGCTCGGTTACGCCGGCTACATCAATTTCGGCAGCATCGTCTTCTTCGGGCTCGGCGGTTATATCTGCGTCTGGCTGGTCAATTCTTATGACTGGCCGCTGTGGCTTGCGCTCCTTGCCGCAGGCGTCGGCGTGAGCGCCTTGTCGTTCATTTTCGGCATCGGCATTTTGCGCCTGCGCGGCCCGTTCTTTGCGCTTTCCACCATCGGCATCGTCGAAGGCGTGCAGGCCTTCGTGCAAAATTTCACGCCGTGGGGCGGGTCGTCGGGCATCTATATTTCGCCCGCCGTGTTCGCCCCGCTCGGCGGTCCGGCGCGCGCGCTCTGGGTGGTCTATTTCGCGCTGGTCGCGGTGATGGGCCTGTCGCTCTATCTGAGCTATGCGATCAAGACCTCGAAATTCGGCCTGGGCCTTCTCGCCATCGGCCAGAACGAAGACGCCGCCGCCATTCTCGGCGTGCCGACACCGCGCTACAAGGCACTGGCCTATAGTGCGTCGGCCTTTCTGCCCGCAATCGTCGGCGGGCTTTACTTTTTCAAGGGCGCCTTCATCCAGCCCTCGGACGCTTTCGATCTCACATTATCCACCGAGGCCATCGTCATCTGCATGCTGGGCGGGCAGGGCACCGTTACCGGTGTTGCGCTCGGCGCTTATCTCTACGAGGAGCTGCGCGGCTATCTGTTGACCTCGGAGACCTTTTCGCACTTTCAGCTCGTCGTCGCCGGCGCGCTGCTGCTGCTGATCGTGCTGTTCTTTCCCGGCGGATTGATGGGCTTCATCTATAGCCGCTTTCCGCGCACCCAGAGGCTGCTGGAATGACGGCGCTATTGTCATTGCAGAAGGTCGGCAAGCGCTTCGGCGGCCTGCAGGCCGTGCACGATCTCAGCTTCGACATGCGGCAAGGCGAGATTTTGGGCCTGATCGGCCCCAACGGCGCCGGCAAGTCGACGCTGTTCAATCTGATCAACGGCGTGTTCGCGCCGAACAGCGGCAATATCGTCTTCAACGGCATCGACATTACCGGGCAAAGGCCGTTCGTCATCGCCCGCCACGGGCTTGCCCGCACACATCAGATCGTGCAGCCGTTCACCAACATGACGGTGCTGGAAAACTGCACGGTCGGTGCCTGTTTCGGCCGCGAAAACTTACCGCTCATGCGCGCGCGCGACGCGGCGCGCGAGGCGATTGTCATTGCCGGCCTCGAAGACCGTGCCGCGACGCTGGCGCTTCATCTGACCATTGCCGGCAAGAAGCGCCTCGAGCTTGCGCGTGCGCTCGCCGCACAGCCGATGCTGCTCCTGCTCGACGAAGTGCTGGCCGGCCTCAACCCGGCCGAGATCGAGCACATGATCGGCGTCATCCGCCGCATCCGCGACCGCGGCATCAGCATTCTCATCATCGAGCATCTGATGCAGGCCATCATGTCGCTGTCCGATCGCATCATCGTTCTCAACTACGGCGAAAAGCTCGCCGAAGGTGCGCCGAGCGAGGTGGCGCGCAATCCGCAGGTCATCGAGGCCTATCTTGGCGATCCGAAGCTCGCCGAGCAACTGCAAGGACACGCCGAGCAGCCGGCGTCCAACGGGAGCGCGCGTCATGTCTGATGCGCTTCTTGAAGTCGACGCACTGGAAGCGGGCTACAGCGAGGTGCAGGTGCTTTGGGGACTGTCGCTCAAAGCGCGGCGCGGCAAGCTCACCGCGATTGTCGGCGCCAATGGCGCCGGCAAGACCACGACATTGCGCGCGATCGCGGGCACCATTACGCCCTGGCGCGGCCGTGTCGTATTCGGCGAGCAGGACGTCACGCGCCTGCCGACGCATCAGAAAGCAGCCCGCGGCATGGCGCTGGTGCCCGAAGGCCGGCAATTGTTCTCGGCCATGACGGTTGCCGAAAATCTTGAACTCGGCGCCTTTTCTCCGCGCTCGAGCCACTCCTACGCCGCTCGGCTCGAAGCGGTGTTCAGCCTGTTTCCGCGTCTCGCCGAGCGGCGCACCCAGCGCGCCGGCACCTTGTCTGGCGGCGAGCAGCAGATGGTGGCGATCGCGCGCGGGCTGATGTCTGACCCCGACATTCTCATTATCGACGAATTGTCGCTTGGGCTCGCGCCGGTGGTGGTCTATCAGCTCCTCATCACGTTGAAGCGGCTCAAGGACGAGGGGCTGACGATTTTACTGGTCGAGCAGAACGTACATCTGGCGCTCGCGCTGTGCGATTACGCCTATGTCATCGCCGAAGGAAAGATCTTTACCGAAGGCGAGCCGGCAAGGCTTGCGGCAATGCCGGAGATCAGGCGCGCGTATTTGGGGCTGTAATCGGCTTCGTTGTGGAGCCTGTCATCGGAGCGCGGACGTCGCGCGGACGCGTTGGCTGCCAGCAATGGCGACAGACAATGCCAAGCCTCATTATTCACCGCGTTCAAACAGACTGTTTCCGTTCCGCCCGATAGTGTAGCGGCATCACTCGTCACATGTCCCGGGAAGGCGGCACAGCAGAGGCTGGGAGCCGCAGTCAAGGGAGATGTGCCATGAAGACGCTCATTGCCAACAGAAACTATCTCGCCGCGGCCTTTGCCGCGGGCGCGCTTGCTGCCGCCGGATCGGCGCCTGCTCTTGCGCAGTCCCGCGATCACACCGGCAGCATGATGCCGTTCTATTATGACGGCAGCGGCGAACAGAAGACCGGAGCCTGGCAGCCCGAGCAGAACGCGCAGCCGCAGCCCGCGCAGCAGTCCCCACGGCGGCTCTACATGGCGGTGCGGCCGCGCACGCATGACCGCGCGCAGTAAGCAGACCTGATTCGGCGACGAAATCCGGCGCGGCGCCGCCATTGGCGCGGTTATGTTCGCACGGCCAAGGGTCCGTCACCCTGGCGGCCGCGCAGCGGCCCGGGCAGGGTGACGGCCGCAGCGCCTGAACCGCATCCTTCGCGGCCCGCTTCGCCCGCACCTTCAGGATGAGGGAAATCGCCCGGCCGCCGCCTACAAATTGTAAGCCGTGCGCAGGCCGCCCCAGTGCTTGCCGAACACGCGGATCGGCGCGTCGACCTCCCACATCATGACGACGCGGTCGCCCATATTGCGCGGATAGTTCTGGATCAAATAGGGACGCACGACGCGGCTCGCCGAAAGCCCGGCGCGGTCGTCGAAGATGCGCCGGTTGCGTGCGTTCGCCGTGTTCCACAGCACGTCGCCCGGACGCTGCGGCTGCGAATAGATCATATTGTGCACCGGCAGATAGCCGTTGCGGTCGACCGTGACACAGAACACCATGCGCTTGTCGGCGGCGAGCAACGGCTCTTGAATCCTTGGCAACAGTTTTTCGGCAAGATCGAGAAAGCGCGTGCGATATTGCTGCGGATCCGTGCCGGCGATCGGCACGTAGTCGTTGTCAAACAGATCGTCCAGGGTGATCAGCCGCGCAGTTACGGCGTCCTCGAGGGCTTTGGCGATGCGGTCCGCGGTATTGATCGCGCGTTCGATGAATTCCGTATTGTCGGCGCGGATCTGCGCCAGCTTGCGGGTTAGCGCCGCGCGCGCTCCCTCGTCGAGATGCTCGAATTTTAGATGCAGGCCAAGCTCGGAACACGCGACCAGCCGCAGCCGGCATGGGCCGATTTGCGCGATCTGCGCCGAGAGCAACGCGCCGACTTCGAGCCGCTGCACTCGCGGCAGCCGCACCAGCACGCCGCCTTCCGAAATGTCGGCGGTCCGTCCAGCAAAGCCGTCGGCAAATTCAACGTCGAGCTCGCATGGCAGCCGCTCGTGGCGGCGGCGGTCGCCTAGTTCGGTGAGCCGCAGGAAAATCACGCAGCGGGTACGCAGCCGCTCGGCAAGTCCCATGACTTCCAGGCCCGAACTGTCGACGCTGCCCGCGTGCGCGGTGGCGTCGGCGGCGGCGCGCGTGATCTCGGCGGCGCCGGCCGCCACCGTGCCGATGAATTGCGAATTCTCGCCGGCGATGCGGGAAAGCTTGCTGGTCGCCTGCGCCTGCTGCTCGACCGCGCCGGCGATGGTCGAGAACACCGGCCGCACCGCGCCGTTGCCCTTGACGATGCGATCGACCGCCGCGATCGATTTCACCGCATCCGCCTGCAGCATGTCGATCTTGCGCTTGATCTCTTCGGTGGCTTTGCTGGTCTGCACCGCGAGCGCCTTCACCTCGCTTGCGACCACGGCAAAGCCGCGGCCGGCTGCGCCGGCGCGCGCCGCTTCGATCGTCGCATTGAGCGCGAGCAGGTTGGTTTGCTCGGCAATGCGGCCGATCAGATTGATGATCTGGCCGATATCGGCGGATGAGGTCTTCAATGCATCGACATTGCGGCCGGCGGCGAGCGCGGCTTCGGTCGCGTCGTCGGTGAGCGTGCCGGCGCGCCGCACCTGCTGATCGATATGGCTAGACGACTGCGCGATCTCCTCCGTCGCGCCGGCGATCTTCTCGGCATCGCGCTTGGCATTTTGTGCTTGCTCGGCGAGGTCGTCGGTGCGCGCCCGGATCGCGCTTAAAATGTCCGCCGAGGCGCTGGCGCCGCTGCGCACCGAGGCGGTTGCGGCGACCACGTCGCGGATCATGGCGACGAGATCGAGCTCGAGCAGATCGACGGTTTCGCGAAACGAGGCGGCGCTGGTTGATGCGGCGGCAGCGGGCGGCAGCGGGGCGGCGCTGGCGACAGACTGCGGCGTGTCGGCCGATATCGCATCCGCCAACGGCTTCACACGCGTCCGGGTGAAAAGCCAGCCCATGCCTCCCGGGAATCCTGTCCGCGCGACTATTGGAGAGCTTGGTAAACAGGCCGTAAAAGACCGGCCTCAGGCGAGTGGGGCTGGGGGACGCGGCCGCCAGTCTGAGCGCAATATCGGCGCGCCCTAGCGCCGCGCGCCACTCGTATCGCTTTCGCTCATGCAGGGCTGCGGCTCGCGCAATCACGCAAACCGTGCCCGCCATAGAAACCGGGAAACAAACAACGTGACGTTCCCCGGATGCGGTGCAGCGTGGAGCGAAGCGGAACGGTGCACCGCTGATCCGGGGCCTTCCCAAGCGTGGCGCTGGGCAGGTTCGAGCCTGTGACGGTCCCGGGTCTGCAGCGCACCACTGCGCATTCGCTGCGTGCTGCGCTGCGCCCGGGAATACACGCAATCGTGATGTCACTGCGGTGTTGACATTGGTCACCGGTTGCGTTACATGAGCCGCCAATCCCGCTCGCCAAAGGGCCTGCGCCGAAGGCATGTCGGCGCGGGGAGCGGGAGGGCGGTGCCCGCGGGCGGCGTTGCAACCCGCTCCCGGGCGGCTTCGGGCATCAGAAG
>Ga0209810_1000994_pt1 | contig 48716 bp, 52 predicted proteins | sample Coa_R1_7_FD_187159 | JGI IMG/M metagenome (GOLD analysis project Ga0209810, IMG submission 187159) | Surface soil microbial communities from Centralia Pennsylvania, which are recovering from an underground coalmine fire - Coalmine... | ecosystem: Environmental > Terrestrial > Soil > Unclassified... | reverse complement strand
GCTCGCGCGCGTAGTCCACATACTGGTGGTCGACTACCACGGCCAGATCGACCGGCTCGGTGAGCGCCCCCATCGCCCGGTAGACCTCCAGGGACTCGGCCAGCGCCTCGACCGCGATGCGGCCATCGGGGTGGAGGCCGGCGGGCACCATCCGGTCATACACGGCGGGATCCTTGACATCGGTGTAACGGGTCAGGGCGGTGATCACCAGCTCACGGTTGCGCTGCCGGTCCATGGCATCCAGGTAGAGGCGGATGCTGCGCACGTAAGCCACCATGAACGCGCGCGCTGCGGCCGGCTGGGTGTCGGTGAAGCGCGTGGTGAAGGCCATTAACCCCAGGGGCAGGTTCGGGTAGATCTCGTCCACGCCGCGCCAGCGCACCAGCACGCCGCTCTGCTCACCAGCCGCGACGAGCGGCTCGGTCAGGAACGCGCTGTCGATCGCCCCGCCCCCCAGCGCTGCGGGCATATCGCCAAACGGCACGCCGCGCAGCTCGACGTCCTCGAGGCGCAGGTTCAGGCGGTCAAGCAAGCGCTGGAACGCGACCATGCTCTGGGTCGCCTCCAGCGGCGGCGTGATCGCGAAGGTGAGGCCGCGGAGATCGGTATCGCTCCGGAAGCGGCCGCTATCGACCAGCTCGCGCCGCACCACCCAGGCGAGGTAGCCGTGGCCGGGCGTCACCGACCCCTTGTCCGCCACGAGCTTGAAGCCGGCCTGCCGGCCCACAGCGTTCAGGGTACCGGCATTGATGCCAACCCCGGCCGCCTCGACCTGCCCAGTGAACAGGAGAGGCAGCATATCGGGCAGCGCCCGGATCGGGACCACCTCGATCTCCAGTCCCGCCTCGCGATAGTATCCCGCCTCGAGCCCGACGAAGACGCCGGCGTCGCTGAGCGCGCCCTGGAGCGCCACGCGCACGGTAACCGGCGCCGTCGTGGGATGCGCGGTGGCGGCGGCCACGGGGGAGGCTGGCGCCGCCGGTGGCGCGGATGGCGTGGGGGCGGACGGGGTACAGGCCGTCAGCCCCCCTAGAAACAGCGCGCAGGCCCAACCGCCCAGCACACGACCGACCCGCCGGGCCACTGCGGGGCCGCCCTCAGCTCGCGGGAGTCGAAGGGCGCTCTGTCTACAGGTGCGCGTGGGGTTCGCCATGCCGTCCTCCCGGGTCGGGCGGCGCCGCTCGACCCCCCGAGAACCTCCGCTGGCTACTATGCGGTGGCAGCTCCTGGCCGTCAAGGCCTGCAGCGTCCGCGTCCGGAGGTGACACAGACGCGAGCAGATTTCTTCCTGGCGCTCCAGCGGGATCCCGTATAATGGACGCGGTGCGTTGACCAGTCGCTGCGCTGGCGCGCCCAGCAGGGGCAGACCATCCTAGCTCTCGAGGAGGGGGAATCGCGTGAAGTTCCGCATCGTCTCGCTCTTGTTCGCGGTCGTGGTGGTGGTTGGGGCCACCGTGTCGCCCGCTGCGGCGGCCGGGGCAGGCTCCACCCCTACTGATCAGGGGCTCAGCACCGTCCTCACCCCCGCCCAGACCGGCATCGTGGAGCCCGCCACCTGGGGCGGCTGGGGCTTCCCCTGGTGGGGTGGCTGGTGCGGCTGCTGGGGTGGCTGGTGGCCCTGGTGGAGCAGTTGGTGGCCCTGGTGGGATGGTTGGGGGCCCTGGTGGGCTGGCTGGTGGCCTTGGTGGGGGGGCTGGTGGGCTCCACCCTTTGGCCTCGGCCTGAGCCTCTTCAATCTCGGCCTAGCTAGCCAGTTCGGCATCCTCGGCGCACCGATCGCTATCATTAACTAACTAGTTCCGGCGCATCTTGCGGCTCGCTGCCCCTGCGGAGAGCGCTACCCAGCGCCGTTCAGACGCGCAACAGCCCACGGAGCGGCAGCGCCCCTACCCTGCTAGCAGGGTGGGGGCGCTGCGCGTCCTGCGCTAGCCTGGCGGGGCCTCGCCCTCGTCGCGCTGGCGCTGCTGGCGCAGGAACTCCTCCAGCTCGCGAAGCACGGCCTCTGGGCTAGGGGGCTCCAGCGGGCCGGGCTCGGGGGATTCCGCCTCGCTCCGGCTGGTCGAGGCCCCCTGTGCCTCCAGCTGGCGCACGTAGTCGCGCAGATCGGGGTTATCGGCTAGCAGCTGCTCGACCCGGGCCTCCAGCGCCTGCGATGCCTCGCGGATCTCCTCGAGATCGATGGCCAGGTCGAGCAAGGCAGCCAGCTTGCGGAGCACCCCGTAGCAGACCTTCACGTTTGGCGTCGCCTGCAGGTAGTGCGGCGCATGCCCCCAGAGGCTTCCGGCCGGGAGCCCCCGCCGCCGGCACGCATCGAGCACCGCCGAGTGGATGCTGGTGGGGCCCTGGTAGGTCGAGGCGGTGATCCCGAGTGCCTGGAGGGCGCGGCGGAGGTCGGGATCCGCCGAGGTACCGCTCACGCGCGGCTCACCGGTGTGGGGCACGCTATCGAACGTCCCGCCCAGGGTCAGCACGCGCCGCACGCCGCACAGCTCGGCCATAGTGAGCAAGGTCTCTACGTAGGTTTTCCAGCGCAGGCTGGGCTCGCGCCCCAGGAACAGCACCAGATCGGGCCCGCCCTCCTGCCGCCAGTAGTGGAACTCGTTGCTAGGCCAGCGGATCTCGCGCTCCCAGGGGCGCACGAGGATCGTCTGCGGCCGGACGTCGGTGAAGTCGTAGAACTCCTCGGGATCGATCGCCGCGAACTTGCGCGCCCGCAGCTTGCGCAGGAGGTAGCGGAGCGAGCCGGAGGCCACCTCGCCCGCATCGGGCCAGCCCGCGAAGGCGGCGACTAGCGTGGGGCTACGGAGGGTGGGGTGCTCGTCGATGGTCAGGTAGTCCAGCATCGCTGCATCTCTCTTCCCCTCACTGGGACCGCTCGTCCAGAAGGGCCTTTCGGGCCTCTACAATAGCATAGGCGGGGCCGCGGGGCCCCGCCTAGCCCTCGCCGCGGAGCACCAGACTGCTAGCGCGCAGCCACCGCGGCCCCTAGCCCGTAGAAGCGCAGGGCATTCTCCCCCAGCACCTTGCGCTTCAGCGCCTCGCTCATATCCGTGCGCTCCCGGATGGTGCGCACCGTGTCCGGCCAGTCGCTATCCCAATGGGGGTAATCGGAGGCGTAGAGCAGCTGCCCCTCGCCGATCCACTCCGCTACCAGCGGCAGCAGCTTCTCCTCGGGCTCGCAGCCGACATACACACGGCCACACTTAACGTACTCGCTCGGCAGCATCTGGAGCAGCGGCGCCTCGTGCCGGCGCTTCTTATACTCCTCGTCCATATGCTCCATCCAGAAGGGGAGCCAGCCGCAGCCCGCCTCCATGAAGCCGACGACCAGGCGCGGGAACTTCTCGAGCACACCGCTCAGGATCACGTTGGTCAAGCTGATGATCTGCTCGGGCACATGGGAGAAGAGGTGCAGCCCGAGGAAGCTGTCGAAGCGCGCCTCACCGCGCTCACCGCCTGTGGCGTGGAAGGCGACCGGGACGCCCAGGCGCTCACACTCGGCGTAGAAGGGATCGAAGTAGGGGTCGCCCACGCTGCGCGGGGCGTAGCGGAAATAGGTGGGGAACATCGCGCCGACCATCCCGAGATCCGCGACCGCGCGGTTGATCTCCCGGCACGCGGCATCGACGTCCTGCAGGGGGACCATCGCCACGCCCTTCAGCCGTTGCGGATTGGCCTGGCAGTAGTCATGGAGCCAGTCGTTGTAGGCACGGCAGAGCGCCGCCGCGTAGTCGCGCTCGCGCACCTCGCCGATGAACAGGCCATTGGTGGGATAGAGGATCGCGACGTCGATCCCTTCGACATCCATGTCCTGAAGCATGATCTGGGCGTTGACCTCACGCTTGCCGAGGATCCCCCCCAAATCCCGGTCATGGGCATCCTTGGGGAAGAGGAAGGTCCGGCGCGCCCACTGAGGCGCGAGGTATTTCTTCAGCTCGTCCTCGTAGTCGCGGACATGCCCGTCGGCATCGACTACCAGCATCCCCTGCATCGACTCCCTCCTTCAGGCAGGATAACCCCTCACCTGCCGCCCGACGCGGCTCCCTCGCCCCAAGCGTAGCACACTCGCCCGCCTGTGGCGAGTCCGCCCAGGACCGCAGCACCGCCTCCTCTCCCTGCCGCCCCTTCGGCGCGGGGCGCGGGGCTGAAGCGCTTGACGCCTCTGGGATAGTGGGCTATACTGCGGCCAGGTCGCTGGCGAGGAAGAGTGCCGATGCCGCGGACCGGGCGGTTTTACTTTTACTTTAGTTACGGCATGAGGGGGCTGCGGCCGGACCCCTGATCCGCAGCCCACAGCCCCGTCATGCCGCAAGAAGCAGAGGTTAAACCCTCTGCTTCTTGCTTTGTAGAGCGCGTTCCGCCCTGCCGCGGCGAACCAACACGACGGGATGCAGGGCCGCCGCGCGCGGCCGCCAGCCAGTCACGGACGAGGAGGGCAGAGGATGATCGTGGTGATGCGCAGCGATGCGACCCCGGAGCAGATCGAGCGGGTGATCGATCGCCTGCACGAGGCCGGCTACCGCGAGCAGGTGTCCGTGGGCGAGGAGCGGACGGTGATCGGGGTGATCGGCACCGGCTTCCCGCCTGACCTGCCAGAAAAACTGGAGATGCTGCCAGGGGTGGAGGGAGTGCACCGGATAACCAAGCCCTACAAGCTGGCAAGCCGCGAGTTCAAGCCAGTCGACACTACGGTGCGCGTCGGCGACCTCGTCATCGGCGCCGAGGAGTTCGTGGTCATGGCGGGCCCGTGCTCGGTGGAGAGCCGCGAGCAGGTGCTCCGCACAGCCGAGGCGGTGAAGGCCGCCGGCGCCCGCGTGCTGCGCGGCGGCGCCTACAAGCCGCGCACCTCCCCCTACAGCTTCCAGGGGCTGGGCGAGCAGGGCCTGGAATACCTCGCCGAGGCGCGGGAGGCCACCGGGCTGCCCATCATCACCGAGGTGCTCGACCCGGCCGACGTACCGCTCGTGGCCAAGTACGCCGACATCCTCCAGCTCGGCACGCGCAACATGCAGAACTTCCCCCTCCTGCGCGCCGTGGGAGCCGTCGACAAGCCGGTGCTCCTCAAGCGTGGCATGGCGGCAACGATCGAGGAGTGGCTGATGGCCGCCGAGTACATCCTGCACGCGGGCAACAGCCAGGTCATCCTCTGCGAGCGCGGCATCCGCACCTTCGAGACCGCGGTCCGCAACACGCTCGACCTGAGCGCCGTGCCGGTGGTGCGCAAGCTCAGCCACCTCCCGGTGATCGCCGACCCCAGTCACGGCACCGGCCGGTGGTATCTGGTCAAGCCCATGGCGTTGGCCGCCGCGGCGGTGGGCGCCGACGGACTGCTCGTCGAGGTGCACCCCGACCCGGACGCCGCGCTGAGCGATGGACCGCAGTCCCTGAACTTCGAGAACTTCGCGCGGATGATGGACGAGCTGCGCAAGGTGACTGCAGCCATCGGCCGGCCGATGGCCGGGGCTGCGCCGGCCCCGAGCACCGTCGGAGCGTAGGCGCGTGGCCGCTGAGGCGAGCGTCCGGCGGGTCGCGCCGGCGCGCCAGCTCGCCGGCGAGCTGGTCGTGCCCGGCGACAAGTCCATCTCGCACCGCGCGCTGCTGCTCAACGCTCTCGCGGCCGGGCCCGCCCGTGTCCAGGGCCTGGGCCTCGGCGCGGACGTGCGCGCGACCGAGCGCTGCCTCCAGGCGCTCGGGGTAGCCATCGAACCCCTCGGGGAGAACGCGCGTCTGATACAGGGGGTAGGGCTGCGCGGGCTGCAGGAGCCGGCGGATGTGCTCGATGCCGGCAACTCCGGCACGACGATGCGGCTGCTCTGCGGCGTCCTGGCCGGCCAGCCCTTCTTCGCGGTGCTCACCGGCGACGCCTCCCTGCGGCGGCGGCCGATGGGCCGCGTGTTGGAGCCGCTGCGGCAGATGGGCGCGATGGCTTGGGGGCGCGCGGGAGGGGCCTTGGCCCCCCTGGCCATCCGCGGTGGGGAGCTCCGCGGGCTCGACTACACGCTTCCCGTGGCCAGCGCGCAGCTCAAGTCGGCCCTGCTGCTCGCCGGCTTGTACGCCACGGGCCCTACCCACCTGCGCGAGCCCGCGGCCTCCCGCGACCACACCGAGCGGCTGCTGCGCGCGCAGGGAGTGGCCCTCCAGGTAGCCGGACGCGACCTCTGGCTGACGCCGCCCACCGCGCCGCTGCGGCCGCTGGACCTCGTCGTGCCTGGCGATTTCTCCGCGGCCGCCTTCTGGCTCGTCGCCGCCTGTGTCCACCCGGCCGCCCGCATCACGATCCGCGGCGTGGGCGTGAACCCGGGTCGCACGGGCCTCCTCGACGTGCTCCAGGCGATGGGTGCACGCCTCCACGTGACGAACCCGCGGGAGGTAGGCGGGGAGCCGGTGGCCGACCTCACGGCCGAATCGAGCGACCTGCGGGGCATCGCTATCGGCGGGGATCTCATCCCACGCCTGCTCGACGAAGTGCCGGTCCTGGCGGTGGCGATGGCCGTGGCCCGGGGCCCCAGCCGTATCGACGACGCCGCCGAACTCCGCGTGAAAGAGAGCGACCGCCTCCACACGGTAGCGTGCGAGCTGGGCCGCATGGGCGCCGCGGTGGAGGAGCAGCCTGCAGGGCTGCGCTTCGCGGGCGGCAGCCGCCTGCGCGGTGCCGTGGTGGACAGCCACGGCGACCACCGGCTCGCGATGGCCCTGGCGGTCGCCGCGCTCGTTGCGGCGGGGGAGACCACGATCACCGCGGCGGATAGCGTCGCGGTCTCCTACCCGGCCTTCTGGGAGCACCTCGCCCAGCTCACAGCCTGAGACCGTATGCCCGCCCGGCCGGCGGTACGGCGCCACCAGGCCCCCCGCCGGCTCACGCCTCGCCGGGTCAGTCTGCGGCTTGAGCGCGCCGCTCGGCCTCGGCCGCCTCACGCTGCATCTGCGCGACCATGTCGGCCACTTCCTCGGGCAGCGGGTCGTCGATCCCTTCGGCCTTCAGGCGCTCGATGGCGGCATGGATCCGCGCCATAGAGATCGCCTCGCTCTCCACGCCCCTCTCCTTTCCCAGCTCCCCGCGGTCCGGCCCTGCTCGGCGCATTATACCGAGCGGGGCCGGCGTTTTGACGCTCCGCCCGCGCTCCGCCAGAATGAGGCCGGGAGGAAGCGGCATGAGCGGGCTGCGGGGCACGGAACGCCGCGCGCAGCGCGCGTTCGAGCACCAGGTGTTGCGGTGCATCGTCACGCTCTGCCCACCGGGCGGTGCGGTACCGGCCGAGCATGTCGAGCAGGCCATCGGCTACTACCGCCATGCGGCGGCGGGCAACCAGGTACAGCAGCTCCTCGGCCGCCGCCTGCGGGCCGCCGTGACAGCGCTGGAAGCCGCCGGCCTGCTGGATCCGAACGCCCCCCCGGATACCTACCGCCCCACGGCAGCCGGCCGCGCGCGCATCGAGCGCGCACGGCTCCCCTGGTGGCGCCGGGCGCTGGTGGCCTGGCGCCGCGCCGGGTCCAGCTGCTAGCAGCTGGCCGGGCCGCCCACGCGAAGCTACGCCGTCGCGGCCGCCAGAACCGCTCGCGGCGTCCATCGTCGCCCACGGATGTCGCGCCGTCCGGCGGGTAGTCGACAAGCGCGCGGCCCCTGCGTATGATGGAGCTACTCCGGGCAGCCGCCGGAGGCGGGAGAGCTACCAACCGAAGGAGAGACCTCCGATGTGCCTGGACCCCCTATCGCGGCGGCGTTTCCTCCAGCTCACGACCGCTGCTAGCGCAGCGGTAGCGGCCGGCGCTATCGCGCCGGCTTCCGGCGCGGCTGAGCCGGCGGCACGCGAGGCCGTTGCCGCCCAGCGAGCCCTTACGGCGGGAATGATCGACTTCCACGTGCACACGTACCCCGATAACTTCGATCGCACAGTGAGCGCGGTCGAGGCGGCGCGCGCCGCTGGCGTGCAGAAGATCGTCTGCACCCACGCGGACTACGATCCTATCAACATGTCGATCGACGAGCAGCGCGAAGCGGCCCGGCTGGGCGCCTTCATCGAGCACGCCTACATCGGCGTGTTCTTAGGGCCTGACTCGCCGGCGGAGCGGTTCCGCCCCTGGCGCGGCGCCACCGTCGAGCAGATGGCAGCAGCGATCAAAGCGGTGGGGGCCAGCAGCTCGATCCTGGCCAGCGACTTGGGAGCAGCCCCGCTCGTCACGCCCGCTGAAGGCTTCGCCGCTTTCGTGGAACAGCTCCAGCGCTTCGGCGTGACCGACAACGAGCTGGACCTGATCGCGCGCCGCAACCCGGCCGCGCTCCTCGGCCTCGACAGCTGAGGTACACTATCTGGTGAGATGAAGCGCCTCGCACCGACTCCGGAAACCGATGCCCATGATCCCGGGCCGCTGCTAGCCGAGGCGGGGCAGTACCTCTCGGCGGACGAGCTGGCCACGCTGCGCCGGGCCTGTGCGTTCGCCGCCGCGGCCCACGAGGGGCAGCAGCGTGCCTCCGGCGACCCCTACATCGCGCACCCCCTGGCGGTCGCGCTCACCCTGGCGGAGCTCCGCCTGGATGCGGCGGCGCTGGTGGCGGCGGTGCTCCACGATGTGCCCGAGGACACCGGGGTGCCGCTGGAGGCGATCGAGCGGGAGTTCGGCGCGGAGGTGGCCCGCCTGGTCGATGGCGTGACCAAGCTGGGCAAGATGCAGTGGCGCCCCGGCGACGGCGACGGCCATGTGAGCCGGAGCGAGGAGAGCGCCTGGGCGGAGAGCCTGCGCAAGATGTTCCTCGCCATGGCCGAGGACATCCGCGTGGTGTTGATCAAGCTGGCCGACCGGCTCCATAACATGCGCACGCTGCAGTACCTCCCGCCGGACAAGCAGCGCCGCATCGCCCAGGAAACGATGGATATCTACGCGCCCCTGGCCAACCGCCTGGGCATCTGGCAGATCAAGTGGCAGCTCGAGGACCTCGCCTTCCGCTACCTCGAGCCCGAGCGCTACCGCGAGATCGCGCGCCGGCTGGACCTGGGCCGCCGCGCTGTGCGCGAGGAGTACATCGAGCGTGTGATCCGCATCCTGCAGGCGGAGCTAGAGCGGCACGGCATCAAAGCCGAGATCTCGGGGCGCCCCAAGCACATCTACAGCATCTACCGCAAGATGCAGCGCCGCGGGGTCGACCTGGACCAGATCTACGATCTGCTCGCCGTGCGCGTGCTCGTGCGCGAGGTGCAGGAGTGCTACCACGTGCTGGGGATCGTCCACGCCCTGTGGCACCCCCTACCCGGCCAGTTCGACGACTACATCGCTAGCCCCAAGGAGAGCCTCTACCAGTCGCTGCACACCACCGTCGTGGGGCCGGAGGGGCGGCCGCTGGAGGTGCAGATCCGCACCTACGAGATGCACCACGTGGCCGAGTACGGGGTGGCGGCCCACTGGCGCTACAAGGAGGGCGGCAAGCGCGACGAGAAGTTCGATGCCAAGGTGGCCTGGCTGCGCCAGCTGATGGACTGGCATAAGGACGTGCTCGGTAGCGCCCAGGAGTTCGTCGACTCGCTGAAGACCGACCTGTTCCAGGACCAGGTCTATGTCTTCACGCCGCGCGGCGAGATCAAGGAGCTGCCTGCGGGCGCCACGCCGCTCGACTTCGCCTACCGCATCCACACCGAGGTCGGCCACCGCTGCGTGGGCGCCAAGGTAAACGGCCGGCTGGTGCCGCTCAACACCACGCTCCGCAACGGCGACGTGGTCGAGATTATCACGGCGAAGAGCACGCGCGGGCCGAGCCGCGACTGGCTCAACCCCGCGCTGGGCTACCTGAAGACGGCGCACGCCCGCGAGAAGGTGCGCCAGTGGTTCCGCAAGCAGCAGCGCGAGGAGAGCATCGCTCGCGGACGCGAGCTGGTGGAGAAGGAGCTACATCGCCTGGGCCTCGAGAACGTCGTCAAGCTGGAGGAGCTGGCGCGCAGCTTCCGCTACGAGCGGGTCGAGGACTTCCTGGCGGCGGTCGGCTACGCCGACATCAACCCGCAGCAGATCGCTACGAAGCTCTCCAACGAGCTGGCTCCCCCGCCTCCCCCGCCCCCCGCCCCGCCGGCCGCGCCGGGCGACAACGCGGTGCGCGGGCTGCGCGTGCGCGGGGTGGGCGACCTGCTCACGCGGCTGGCGCACTGCTGCAACCCCGTGCCGGGCGACCCGGTGGTCGGCTACATCACGCGCGGGCGCGGGGTCACCGTACACCGCGCCGACTGCCCCAGCGTGCTCCGCGAGGACGAGCCCGAGCGGCTGGTGGAGGTAGACTGGGGCCACGTGCGCCAACAGGTGTTCCCCGTGGCGATCCGCATCGAGGCGTGGGACCGCGAAGGCCTGCTGCGCGACATCTCGGCCATCGTCGCGGACGAGAACATCAACATCGCCGCGCTCAATGTCGAGACGCACAAGGACGGCACCGCCATCGCCCATGCCACGCTCGATGTGGACAGTCTGGCCCGCCTGAGCCGAGTGATGACACGCCTGGAGGCGGTGCGCGACGTGCGCCGCGTGGCGCGCGAGCAGCTTCCCGCCCCGCGCTGACCCACCCGCGGTATTCACTACTCGGCGACGAGGGCGAGGTCGGTCACCAGGGCCTCGAAATCATGGCCGGCGCCCAGCACCTCGAGCGCGTAGAGGAAGACCGGCCGTTCGGGCAGCTGGGCGAGGTCGAACTGGAACGAGACCCACACGTCCCGCGGCACCAACTCCCCGCGGTCGGTCGGCCGGCGCTCGGGGTTCTGGTAGTAGAAGCCGCGGTACCAGGTCTGGCCGTTACCCGCCGCGTCGCGGTACCGCAGCCGGAGCATCAGCGGGTACTCCGTGCCCAGATAGCCGCCGCCCGACAGGCTGGCCGCGCGCACCTTCACCCGGCCGCTGAGCAGCAGCCGCGGGTAGACGGCCACATCGGCATTGAGCACCTGCATCACGCCGGTCTCGTTGTGGGTCTGGAACTGACTGGTGCGCGCCACGCGGAGCGCCGGGCGGAGCACGCCGTCGATGGGTTCGACCACCACGGTGCGCTGGCCCGGCCGATCCGGGCGGTTGGGCTCCTGCGTATCGCGGGGTTCCCAGCCGTCCAGCCCCGCGGCGAAGTCGCCGTTGACGAGGAGATTCGCTGCGCCGCGGAAGGGACCCGCCGCCGGAGCGTTCCACGCCAGCTCCGCCCGCTCGCCGGCTGCCAGCACGAGCTCCTGGGCGCCCACACTCACCTTGGCCGTCCCCGCCCGGACGAGCGCACGCGCCTGGAGGCCCTGGACCGCCACGACATAGTCCCCGGCCCACATCGTGACGGTGCCATAGGGCGTCTCCAGCGCCAACGGCACGGGCGCGTTTGCCTCCACCTCGACGCGAACGCTGCCGGCCAGGTGCTGGAACGCAAGGGCGCCAGCGGCGGGATTGAAGCGGCCGGCACGCAGCGTGGCCAGCACGAGCCGGGCGCCCGGGCCGAGATGCAGGCGCCCGTGGCCGGGCAGCTCCAGCCGGGCGATGGTGTTGTCCTGGACCTCAAGGAGATCTCCCTCCTGCATGGCCATACCGTCGCGCGCATTGCGCGCGCTGAGCAGCGGGGAAGCGCCGCGCTCCTGGAAGAGGACGAGGCCCTGCGGGATGTACAGGCGCGCCGGAGCGGGCACCGTGGCGGTATCGAACCAGACGCTCAGCCCGTAGATGCCGCCCCCTACCAGCAATAGCCAGACCCCGAAAGCGGCGCCGATGACCTGCCAGGCCAGGCGCTGGGCCTCCTCCGGGGTGCGGGGCGCGCGCGCCTCAGCAGGCGGGAAGGTGACCGCGACCGCCGCGCTCACCGGCGGCTCGGCCAGGCGGCCGGGGACCCCGCTGGGACGATCCGGGTCCTGAGGGAGAGGTATGTTAGTCAAAGGTCTCGTTCCGCGCTCGGACTGCGGCGCGATGGTTTCGGCCAAGCGGGCACCGTCTGGGAATACTACGGGGGCTCCGAGCGGCTGTCAAGGTTGACGCGCCGGGCGCTGTCCGGCTATTCCGGCCCTGAGTCACCGGTAGCAGGGGCTGCCCATGCGTCGCGTGGAGGTGGTGCTCACCGCCGAGGAGGTCGAGCGGCTCGCCTATGCCGCGAGCTACGCTGCCCAGGGCCCGCTGGGCCAGGTCGACCCGCGGCTCGTGCGCCGTCTCGAGCGTTGGCTGCAGCGCGGGGGCCCGACACGGGTGCGGCTCGACCGTCCGACGCTGCACGCGCTCCTGGCGCTCGCCCCGCTCTACGGAGCGTACCGCGAGCACCGCCGCGAGACGGTGCCGCTCTACCCCCGCGCCTGGACACCCACCGATACGGAGGCTGCCGCCCTGGAGGCCCGACTGCGCGCCGCGCTGGCGCGCCTCGAGCCGGCGACGCCCGCCTCCCGCGCGCCCTCGGCGCCAGGACGAGAGATGCCGGAGCGGGCACCGGGCGGGCCCGAGCAGCCATAGGCAGGGGTTGCCCCGGGTGCGCGGCAGCGGGGATCGCTACTCCCTCGTGGCACCGCGATAGCGCGCCATCAGCTCGGGATAGCTCGCGGGCTCGGCCGCGTCCGGCGCCAGGCCGAGTGCTGTGGCGAGCTGCATCACCGCCTCGGGGGAGCCCTCCACCTCGCAGAACCAGCCGCATGCCAGCGTGTCGAGCGTCACCGCGACCGCGCCAAGCTGCCAGATCTCGCGCTGCTTCGCGTACTCGAGCACCGCCACATAGCCGAGCGCCTCCAGGATGGCGCGCAGCGCCGCGGCGTCGGCCACCGCGACCTCGAGCTCAGCGCGCCGCTTCAAAACGCCCGCACGCGCCGGCGGCCCCTTATAGGTGAGCCAGCCCGCTGGGCCGCTGCCGCGCACGCGCAGGCGCAGCACACAGCCTGCTGCCTCCAGGCTGCCGTCAGGGCGATCGAAGAGCACATCCTGCTCGACCGCTGTTCCCTCTGGCCGCGCCCCGAGCGCGACCAGCCGCTCGCGCAGCCGCGCCTGCTCCTCAGGGCCACCCAGCCGGTACTTGGCCTCGATCTCGTCTGGCACGCGGCAGCCCGCCTCCCCCGGCAGAGCGTGTGTTGACGCCCGTCCCCCTGCCGAGTAGAATATTGATGAAAATAGTCAACAATAGGGCGACGGGGAGCGCCGTGAAGATCTCGATGCGCAGCGATTATGGAGCACGCGCCCTATTGTACCTGGCCGAGCACTACGGGCGCGGGCCGGTACAGAGCGCGGAGATCGCGGCGCGCCAGGGCATCCCCGAGGCGTATCTCGAGCAGCTCCTCACCGTGCTGCGCCGCGCAGGGCTCATCCGCAGTGTACGCGGGCCGGCGGGCGGGCACATGCTGGCCCGCCCACCAGGCGAGGTGCGGCTGAGCGAGGTGGTCGCCGCGATGGATGGGCCCACCCCTACGCTCGCCTGCACGAGCGAGCGCGGCTGCCAGGTGACGCCGCAGTGCGTGCTCTACGACGTCTGGCGCGAGATCGAGACCACGGCGCAGTCCATTTTGGACTCGGTCACGCTCGCGGACCTGCTGGCCCGCCAGGAAGCGGCGCGGCAGCGCGTTATGTACCATATCTGAGCCGGCTGCGAGAGGAGCGCATGTCCCAACCGCCGAGCGTCTCTTGCCGGGGCGAGGGCGCCCCGGCCGCGAACGGCCGCCCGCTCATCGCGAACAGCGTGCTGGAGCTGATCGGCAATACGCCCCTGGTGCGGCTGAACCGGGTCGTGGCGCCCGGCGGGGCGCAGATCCTCGGCAAGCTGGAGTCGCTCAATCCCGCGGGCAGCGTGAAGGACCGCATCGCGCTGGCGATGATCGAGGCGGCCGAGCGGGAGGGGCGGCTGCGGCCAGGGGCGACGATCGTCGAGCCGACCAGTGGGAATACAGGCATCGGCCTGGCGATGGTGGCTGCGGCGCGCGGCTACCGGTTGATCCTGACCATGCCCGAGGACATGACGCTCGAGCGGCGCCGCCTGCTGGCGCGCTTCGGGGCCGAGCTGATCCTCACGCCGGCTATCGAGGGGATGTCGGGCGCGGTGTTCGCGGCGCAGGAGTTAGTCGAGCGGAACCCCGACTACTTCATGCCTGCCCAGTTCGACAACCCGGCCAACCCGGCCATCCACCGCGAGACGACCGCGGAGGAGATCTGGACGGCCACGGGCGGTCAGATCGACGCGTTCGTGGCTGGGGTGGGCACCGGCGGGACAATCACCGGGGTGGGCCAGGTGCTCAAGGCGCGCCGCCCGGAGGTGCTTATCGTCGCGGTGGAGCCGGCGCGCTCGCCGGTCCTGGCGGGCGGGCGCCCGCGGCCCCACGCGATCCAGGGCATCGGGGCGAGCTTCGTCCCCAGCGTGCTCGACCGGAGCGTGATCGACGAGTTGATCGCCGTCACGGATGAAGACGCCTGCGCGACGGCCCTGCGGCTGACGCGCGAGGAGGGCTTGCTAGTGGGAGTGTCGGCCGGCGCGAATGTCTACGCCGCGCTGACCGTCGCCGCCCGGCTCCGCCCGGACCAGGTGGTGGTGACCATGCTGCCGGATACGGGCGAGCGCTATCTTAGCATGGAGTGGTGAGGTACACCTTAAGGAGGCAAGGTATGGTCGTAGTATACGTCCCCACGTCGCTGCGGCGACTGACGGGCGGGCAAGCGCGGGTCGAGGCCGAGGGCGACACCCTCGCCGCGCTGCTGGAGGACCTCGAGCGGCGGTTCCCGGGCTTCCGTCAGGCGCTCGTGGCCGAGGACGGCGCGCTCCATCGCTTCGTGAACGTGTATATCAACCAGCAGGAGGTCGACGACGTCGGCATCGCCACGCCCCTCTCGCAGGGCGACGAGGTGGCCTTCATCCCGGCCATCGCTGGCGGCGCCCAGCCCTTCACCGAGACCCAGGTCCAGCGCTACAGCCGCCACCTGATCCTGCCGGAGATCGGCGGGCGCGGCCAGCGCAAGCTGCTCAACGCCAAGGTGCTGTGCATCGGCGCCGGCGGGCTGGGGTCGCCCGCGGCGATCTACCTGGCCGCCGCGGGGGTGGGCACCTTGGGGATCGTCGACTTCGACAAGGTGGACCTCACCAACCTCCACCGGCAGATCCTCCACGGGCACAAGGATATCGGGCGGCACAAGCTGGACTCGGCGCGGGACCGCCTTGCCGACGTGAACCCTGACGTGAAGGTGGTGCCGCACCCCACCGCGCTCACCTCGGAGAACGCGCTGGAGATCATCGGCCAGTACGACATCGTCGTCAACGGCAGTGACAACTTCCCCACGCGGTACCTGGTGAACGACGCCTGTGTGTTGCTGAAGAAGCCGCTGGTCGACGGGAGCATCTTCAAGTTCGACGGGCAGGCCACCGTGTTCATGCCCGGCCATGGCTGCTACCGCTGCCTGTTCCCGGCGCCGCCGCCGCCGGGCGCGGTGCCGAGCTGCGCCGAGGGCGGGGTGCTCGGGGTGCTGCCGGGGATCATCGGCTGCATCCAGGCGGTCGAGACGATCAAGCTGATCCTCGGCATCGGCGAGCCGCTGGTGGGCCGCCTGCTCCTGTTCGACGCGCTGGCGATGGAGTTCCGCGAGGTGAAGCTCCGCCGCGACCCGGAGTGCCCGGTGTGCGGCGACAACCCGACGATCACGGAGTTGATTGACTACGTCGAGTTCTGCGGCCTCCCGCGCGAGCGCGCGCTGATCGGCTAGCGGCCCGCCCGGGAGGCGGACTTTGTGACAGCCAAGGGCTCCCCAGAGCCCGGGGGGACAGGGAGCAGTTATGCCAGTGCAGGTACGCATTCCGCCGATGCTGCGCGAGGCCACGGGCGGCGCCCGCACCGTGGAGGGCCATGGCTCGACGGTCGGGGCCGTGCTCCTGGACATCGATCGCCAGCACCCCGGCTTCCGCGAGCGGCTGTTCAGCGAGGATGGCGAGCTGCGCCGCTTCGTGAACGTCTATGTCAACGACGAGGACATCCGCTACCTCGCCCAGCTCGACACGCCGGTGCGCGATGGCGATACGGTGTCCATCCTCCCCGCGGTGGCCGGGGGCGGGAGGCACGTGTGATGCGCCCCCCGCGCGCCGCGGTCCCGAGCGAGCGGCTGTACGCCGATATCGTCGAGGCCATCGGCCACACGCCGCTGGTGGAACTCAAGCGCTTCAGCCCCAAGCCCGGCGTGCGCATCTTCGCCAAGCTGGAGGGCCACAACCCCACCGGCAGCGTGAAGGACCGCATCGCCCGCCAGATGCTGGAGGAGGCCGAGCGGAGCGGCGCGCTCCGCCCGGGCCAGACGATCATCGAGCCGACCAGCGGCAACACGGGGATCTCGCTCGCGATGCTCGCGCGGCGCAAGGGCTACCGCCTGATCGCGGTGATGCCGGAGAACGTCAGCGAGGAGCGCCGCCAGCTCCTGCGCCTCTACGGGGCGGAGATCGTCTTCTCCGACCCGAGCAAGGGCAGCAACGGCGCCATCGAGCTGGCACAGAAGCTGGCCGCGGCGGACCCGAGCCTGTACATGCCCTATCAGTACGGCAACCCCGCCAACCCGCGCGCCCACTACGAGACCACCGGCCCGGAGATCGTCGCCGCCCTGCCCGAGGTCGATGTGTTCGTGGCGGGCCTGGGGACCGGCGGGACGCTGATGGGGGTGGGGCGCTACCTCAAGGAGCACAACCCGCGGGTGCAGATCGTCGCCGCCGAGCCGGACCAGGGCGAGCTCGTGCAGGGGCTGCGCAGCCTGGCGGACGGCTTCATCCCGCCGATCCTGGATCTCGACCTGCTCGACGGGAAGCTGATCATCAACACCGCGGCGGCGGTCACCCTGACCCGCGAGCTGGTGGCGCGCGAGGGGATCTTCGCCGGCGTCTCCTCCGGCGGGGCGCTCTACTGCGCGCTCCGCGTGGCACAGCGGATGGAGCGCGGCAACATCGTCGTGCTGTTTGCTGACGGGGGGTGGAAGTACCTCAGCACCGGCCTCTGGGACCCCGCGCTCGATGCCGACGCCGAGGCCCTCCGTACGCAGCTGCTATGGTAGGTAGTTAGTGATGGCGTGTAGGTGAGGGAGGAGCAGTGGTCTACATTCCCCGGGCGCTCATCGATGAGATGGTGCGGCACGCGCTGGCCGAGCGGCCCAACGAGGCCTGCGGCATGGTGGCTGGCATCCGGAACCGGGCGACGAAGGTCTATCCGGCGACCAATGCCGATCCGAGTCCGGTGCGCTACCTGATGGAGCCGCGCGACCAGCTCCGCATCATGCGCGATATCGAGGAGCGCGGCTGGGAACTGCTGGGCATCTTCCACTCCCATACCCATACGGCGGCCTATCCGTCCCAGACCGACGTCTCGCTCGCCTACTATCCCGACGCCCTGTACATCATCATCTCCCTGGCCGACGAGAACCACCCCGTCGTGCGCGCCTTCCACATCGTCGACGGCCAGATCACCGAGGAGCCGATCGAGGAGCCGCCGGACAACTAGCCACCGCGCCAGCGGCCGAGCAGAGGGGGCGCCGCTCTTCGCCGCTCGGCCTCTCCCGTGGGCAGTGTGCACCGCGCGGGATTGCGCGGCCGCGCCCGTTCCCGTATACTGGCCGCCGTGGCCAGCAAGGGCGCCCACCACGGCCACCGCGGCAAGCCCCGCCTCGCCGCGCGCCGCGCCCGGCGCCCGCGCGGGTCAACGTCCAGGGAGGAGGACCGGGAACGTGAACTTCGCGGATAAGAGCCTCACGTGCCGTGAGTGCGGTGCCAGCTTCGTCTTCACGGCCGGCGAGCAGGCGTTCTTCGCCGAGAAGGGGCTCCTGAACGAGCCGCAGCGCTGCCCCGCGTGCCGGGCGGCGCGGCGCCGCGAGCGCCTGGGGCGCGAGCCGCGGGAGGCCCATCCGGTGGTCTGCGCGGCATGCGGGATCCAGACCACCGTGCCCTTCGTACCGCGCTACGATCGCCCCGTCTACTGCAGCGCGTGCTTCGAGCGGGTGCGCGTCCAAGCCCAGGCCTGAGCCGAGCGGACGCACGTGCCGCGCTGCAGCGGCAACCGCCGAAGGGAGTGGCGATGAGCGGGTCGCCACTCCCTTGCTCTCTGCCGCGCCGCTCGGCTTGGCTCTCCCCGACGCCTGCTCCGCCGCAGGCGGTACACTTCTTGCAGAGGGGAAGCGCCATCCGGGCTCGCGAGGGGCATGGGCGTGATCTACGTAGGCACGGCAGGTTGGTCGTACCCCCAGGGCGAGGGCCGCTGGGAGGGGCTCTTCTACCCCGCTGACCGGCGGATCGACCGGCTCCAGTACTACGCACGGTTCTTCAACGCCGTAGAGATCAATAGCTCGTTCTACCGGCCCCTGCTTCCCCACGTTGCCCGGAGCTGGGCGCGGAAGACGCCGCCGGCCTTCCGCTTCACCGCCAAGCTGTACCAGAAGTTCACCCACCCTAAGATGTACCAGGAGGCCACGGGCGAGGCGGCCGACCTGCGCGCGGAAGACTTCGCCCAGTTCAAGGCCGGGATCGCGCCCCTGGCGGAGGCGGGCAAGCTGGGCGCGCTGCTCGCCCAGTTTCCCCCCAGCTTCAAGGCGGACGACGAGACCCTCACGCAGCTCGAGGACCTGCTGCGCCAGTTCGCCGAGTACCCGCTGGCCGTGGAGCTGCGCCATCGCAGCTGGTCGGAGAGCAAGGAGGCGGCGCGGCTCCTGGCCGAGCACGGGGTGGCCTGGTGCATCATCGATGAGCCGAAGTTCCACACCTCGCTGGGCGCGGTGCCGCTCACCAGCCGCCTAGGCTACTTCCGCTTCCACGGGCGCAACGCCGCGCAGTGGTGGCAGGGCGACCGGGAGACCCGCTACGACTATCTCTACAACTCCGCCGAGCAAGCCGAGCTGGCAGCGCAGGTCCAGGCGGTCGCAGCGCGGACGGACGAGACCTACGTCTTCTACAACAACCATTACCGCGCGAAGGCGGTCGTCAACGCCACCCAGCTTAAGCTCACGCTGGGCCAGCCGGTGAACCTCGACTTCACGCCCCAGATGCTGGCCACCTACCCGGAGCTCGCCGCGCTAGTAGCCCGCGTGCCCTCGCGCGAGGCCTAGCGCCGGCCCCCATCGCAGCCGGTCATACAGCCCTGGCAGCCAGCAGTGAGAGGCTCCCTCTCAAGCCCCGCTGGCGCGAGCGCGGAGCACAGACAGCGAGGGGACAGGCCTTAGGGCTGCCCCCTCGCTCGATCGGCAGTGCGCTGGAACGCTCAGCAGTAGGGGAACCCGAGGCCAAGCCCGTAGCCGAACGGCCCGCAGCCGAAGCCATAGAGCCCGTAACCGTAGCCCGGGTACCCTGCCCCGTAGGGCCAGCCGTAGCCGATGCCATAGGGCCCGTACGGGTAGCCGTACGGATAGCCATATCCATAGGGATACCCATACGGGTAGCCGTACCCATATGGATACCCGTATGGGTAGCCGTAGGGATAGCCGTAGCTATAGTACGGATACCCATACGGGTATCCCGGATAAGGGTATCCGTAGCCGTACGGGTAGCCATAGCCGTAGGGGTAGCCATAGGGATATCCATACGGGTAGCTGTACCCATAGGGGTACCCGTAGGGATAGCCATAAGGGTAGCCGAAGTACTGCGCTGCGGCGTTGGGTACACCCAGGCTGGCCGCGAGGAACACAGCCAGCATGAGCGCCATAAGGACTCGCTGCATCCCCCTCCTCCTTACCTCCCTTCGGAGTGATCTCGCTAACTGGGTTGCTCTCGCCGGCTGGCTCGACCGGCGGCGAGCACGCCTAGTGCTGGGGGCGCACTACGGCGCTATTCTACCCTATTACTCGCTGGCGGCGCCTGCGTTCCGGGCGCGCGGCAGCTCTCGCCAGCACTAGCAGCCGCGTGCTGTCCGGGCGGAGCGCGTCCAGCGTGTAATCGCCGTAGACGCCCTCGACCGTGAAGCCTGCCCGGTCTAGCAAGCCTTCGAGCTCGTACCGATGATAGTACCGGAGGGTAAGTTCCTGCACCCAGCGCCGTAGGCTCCCGTCGCTGGCCACGTGGTCGTAGAACGCCGTGAGATGCTGCAGCTGGCGGACCGGGTCGAGCTGCCGGACCCACCACTTGGTGATCACCTCGCCGGTAGCCGTGTGCTGCGTCCACTGGTGGACCAGCACGCCTTCCGGCTGGTCGAGGAACGCGCCGACCGGAAACGCCACGTCGACCACGAACTGCCCGCCCGGCGCCAGGTGAGCCTGAACAGCGGCGAGCACAGCGAGCTGGTCCTCGCGGGTAAGAAAGTAGCCCAAGAAATCGAGCGGCGCGAGTACCAGGCTGAACCGCTCGCCGAGCGCCAGCGCGCGCACGTCGGAGACCACGAGCCGCCAGCATGCGGGCGAGGCACCGGTCTGGCGGAGCCGCGCCTCGGCGCGCGCTAGCATCGCTGGGGAGCGGTCCACTCCCACTGCCTGCTGGCCGGCACGCACGAGCGCGGCGAGGATCCGGCCCGTGCCGCAGCCCAGCTCCAGCACCGGTCCCCCGCAGCGGCGGGCGAGCTCGCAGTAGAGTGCCGCATCGGCGACCAGCGCGTCGTGCTCCAGGTCATAGTAATAAGCAAGCAGCGCCTCGTCGGCCATGCACGGCGAGGCCGCCGGCTGAACAGCGGGCCGTTCAGCTGCTCGCTCTGCCACCCTTAAGCCCATGCGTCTCGCAAGCGGTACCCCCCGCTACTCGGCCCAGTAGCGGCGGTTAGCCAGCGCGTATGCGCCCTCGAGGAGCGCGAATAAAGCCAGGAGCAACAGCAGGTTAGGCAGGGTCAGCATCCGCAGCGCCTGCAGCCACAGCGCGAACAGGATGAGGAAACTCGCCAGCGAGGTATGGGGCCAGAAGAAGGCCGTGCTCCGCAGGCGACGCGGCTCACGGCGGCGCGCACCGACGCTCAGCAGAATGGCGCCGCTCGCTGTCAGCGCGAGCCACAAGCTGGAATAAAAGGCGATCTGGGCTCCCGGCAGGCTGGGCGGTGCCCCTAGCACAGTCAACAGCCAACACGTCCAGCCTAACACGGCGCAGGCTAGCGTTATCCACCCGGCACGTCCGACACGTAGCATCGTCTCCACAACGGCCGCGCCCACGCGATGCCAGGAAGCGCCGGCGCGCCACCGCGCGGCTATTATAGCGGGTGCAGGCCGGGAAAGCGCGGGCCACGGCACCGCCCGGCCGGTGCCAGCAGCGGGGCCGTAGCCCGCCGGAAGCGCGCGCCGCTCAGGACGCGGCGCGCGCGCTCAGCAGCACCTGGCGCCAGGCGGTAGACGACAGTGTCTGTTGCTCCGCGCGGGGCAGCTGCGCCTCTTGCTCCGCCGTCAGCGTGTAGCCGCACTGGAGACAGGTGACGAAGCGCGTGCCGTAGACCTCCGGGCCGATCCCCTCCTCCTCGAAGAGATCGCCCCGGCAGCGGGGACAGCCCTTTAGCCAGATCATGAACCGACGTCTCCCCCTCGTCTCGCGCCCACTGCTCTCTGTGGCAGGCGCGAGGTCGTGTTCGTTACTGTGCAATCCCGCCCCTCATGGTAGCGAGCCTCGTGTTCCAGATGCGTCAGCGCGGCACGCCCAAAGCTTCCAAATCCATCACAGGGCTAGCGGGCAGCAGCGTCAGCGGGGCCGCAAGACCTTGAACGCCTCGGCGTAGGGCACACCGAGGCGGCGGCCGCATTCCGCCGCCCAGCGGCGGACGAACGGCGCGACCTGCTCGATGGAGAACTGGCTGCGATGCTCGGCGAGCGCCGCCAGCTTCTGCTCTATCGTGCTGGTGATATCGACCCACGTATCCGGCTGTTCCGAGGCAGCGAGATAGACCAGAGGAACCGCGTGAGGCTCGAGGCCGTGAGCAAATAGCTCGGGGAAGATCAGGCGGTTGCGCGCCGTGGGGAATATGGCCGCCAGGGTGGCCTCGCCGGCAGCACGGTGGTCCGGATGGTTGATGTACTCCGAGCCGATCCAGTAGGCGGTGGGGTCCTGGCAGACCACGACATCCGGTCGGAAGCGGCAGATCGCCTCTGCGATGGCGCGGCGAAGCGCGAGCGTCGGGGCGAGCACGCCGTCCTCGAAGCCAAGAAACCACACCTCGTGCCCACCGAGGCGCGCAAGCGCGGCGCGCTGCTCCTGGCGGCGGATAGCCGCCAGCTGCGCCGGCGTCGCCGCGGCATCGGCGCTGCCCTTATCGCCATCTGTACAGATCAGGTAGACGCAGGTAGCTCCCTCGCGCGCCCAGCGGGCCACGGTGCCGGCGGCGGTAAACTCCGCGTCGTCCGGATGGGCCATGACCACCAGCACGCGGCGGATCGGCTGCGCCTCGGAAGGATCCCGCTCGCCGCTGTAGTAGGGCATGCCAGCTCCCCGAGGGGCGGCGTACAAGCTCAGGGCCGGGCACCGCGGTTGCTGCCTGGAGGCACCTCGCGCCGGGCCGTGCTGCCGCTCCAGGCGCCGATGGCGCCAGCGCTGGCCGCGAGAACGATGTTCCAGGCGACGAGGAACACGAGCTCCTCGGGCGCCGTCGCCTCCCCGCCGCGCGCGAGCATGTAACCTGCTCCCGCGAGGCCGGCGATGAGCCCGGCCAGCACGGCTGATTCGAGCCCCGGGCGCAGTTCCCCGGCCGCGCGCGCCACCTGGTAGCCCGCCCAGCCGAACAGGACGAGGTTGATCACATAGTCTATTAGCTCGATGGCCGCGGCCAGATCGGTGCCGGTGACGCTGCGCGTCATCTCACCCGCGGCGAAGTCGACGAGCGCGATAGCGATACCGACCCCCAGGCCCCAGCGGAGGATCAGCCCCATCGTCGCCCGCCAAGGCCACCGGCTAGCCCCCGTCCAGGCAGCCCGCACCGCACGTCGCCTCCCCGTCTCATCCCACAGCCGCTGGTGAAGCTGTGCCGTCCCGCCGCTTCTCCGGCGGTAAGCCTGGCCGCTCGAGCGACGCGAGGGATCGGCCCGCTGCTCCCGCGGCCCTCTACGCGTGGCAGAACCGTATCCCGCCGGCTGGCGCCGGGACGTAGGTGCTCCGTCGCCAGTATAGCAGCGCGGCGACGCTCACAGCGCCTGCACACGCTATACTGGGGCGACAGCTGGCCGCTCGCCAGGATCGTCGCGCGCGGCAGGTGGACCGCCGCCGGCCGCGCGGGGAGCGGCCGGCGGCAAGGCGCCCGCCTCTCGTTAGGAACGTCCGCCCACGGCAGACGCGCGAGCCACCGCGGAAGGAGCGGGAGCGACGAAGGACGCACAGACTTCGGTGCCGCCAGCAGGCTGGCGCGGCGTCGCGCTCTGCCTGGCGATCGCCTTTGCGCTGGCCTGGAGCCTCTGGGAGCTCGTGGCTCTCCAGGGGGGGATCGTGCGTGGGGGAGCGCTCCTCCTGATCACGAGCTCCATGTTCGCCCCGCTCCTCGGCACGCTGGCCGCCTGGGCGTGGATCGACCGCGAGGCGCTGCGCGTCGCCGGCTTGCGCTGGGGTGGGCTAGGCTGGTACCTGCTGGTCTACGGGCTAGTGCCAGCCCTGCTACTCCTGGGCGGCGTGGTGTGCGTTCTCACGGGCGTACAGCAGTTCGACCCCACATTTCGCTATCTCCAGGAGGAGGCGCAGCGCATGGGCCTGCCGCCGCCACCGGTGCCGCCCAGCCTGACAATGGCCATCTTGCTGGCCATTCCTGCGTTCACGATCGCGCCCCTGTTCAATATGCTCTTCGCCATCGGGGAGGAGCTGGGGTGGCGCGGCTATCTGCTGGCGCGCCTGCTGCCGCTGGGCCCGCGGCGCGCGGCGCTGGCCGTAGGTGTGCTCTGGGGGCTCTGGCACGCCCCTCTTGTCGCCATGGGGTGGAACTATCCCGGCGAGCCCGTGCGCGGCCCCCTCCTGATGATCGGCTTCACCGTGGTGTGGGGGGTCATCCTCGCCTGGCTCCGGGTGCGCTCGGGCAGCGTGTGGCCCGCCGCGCTGGCGCACGGCGCACTCAATGCCGAGGCGGGGAGCGTGGCGCTCTTCCTGACCCCGGCCAGCCCGCTGGTCGGCGCCCCGGTCGGGTGGGTCGCCCTGCTGCCGGCGGCGCTGTGCGCGCTCGCGCTGCTCGGGAAGGCCTCCTGGCAGCCGGCAGAGTCCGGCGCAGCGCCCTAGCGCGCTGGGGCGCCCCGCCCAGGAGGCCGGGGCCTTGCTGCTCATCCCCTACTTCCGACCAACACCCATGGGAGGGAGGCGCGCCGTATGGCGGAGGAGCTACCGCCCATCCCCGACTGCGACCAGTGCTTCGGCTGTGGGCCCGCGAATCCTTTCGGCCTGCACCCCCGCTTCCGCGTGGAGGGCACGACCGTGACCGCCGAGTTCTACGCGCGCCCGGAACACCAGGGGTTCCCCGGGCTCGTGCAGGGCGGCGTGCTCGCCGCGATGCTTGACGAGGTCATGGCCCACGCGGTGTGGGCAGAGGGCGTCTTCACCGTGACCGGCCGGCTTGAGGTCTTCTTCCGCCACCCCACGCCCATCCAGACCCCGCTGCGCGCCATCGGCGAGGTCGTGGCGCGCCGCCCGCGGGTGTACGAGACGCGGGGGCGGCTCCTGCTGCCCGACGGCCGCGTGGCGGTGGAGGGCACCGGCACCTTCGTGGTCGTGCCCGAGGGGCGGTTCGGCCGCGCGCTCGAAGCCTCGCAGGTGTAGCCGCGCGCTGCACCCGGGGCTGGCATCTGTCGCGCCGGATATAGTCGCTGGGGCCCGGAACGGCTATAGTACGCCACAGGGCTTGTGGGGAGCATGCTCGTGATGGTGGTCGGCGATCTCCTCCGCCGCAACGCGCAGCTCTACGCGCGCCGGCACGCCTGGGTCTACCAGGCGACGAGCCGGACCTGGGCGGCGGCGAACCGCCGCACCAACGCGGGCGCCCACGCGCTGCTCGGTCTCGGCCTCCGGCCCGGCGACCGCGTGGCGCTGGTGGGGAAAAACTCGCTGCTCCTGGCTGAACTCTACTTCGCCCTGGCCAAGGCGGGGCTGGTCGCGGTGCCGCTCTCGCCCACGCTGGCCGTAGAGAGGCTGATCCAGCTGCTCGACGACGCTGGCGCCGCCGCCGTTGTTGTCGAGCCCCCATCTCTGACCGAGCCCCTGCGCGCCGGCCTCCCCCAGGTGCGCTGGTGGATCGGTCTTGGCGGCGGGTCGAAAGCCCTGCTCGACTACGAGCAGCTCGTGGCGTGCGCCTCACCTGCGGAGTCGACCGTCGTGGTGCCGGAAACGGCCCTGCGCGCCATCCATTACACGACCGGGGCCAACGGACAGCCCCGCGGCTGTCTCAGCACCCACCGGCAGCTCCTCCAGAGCGTTGTCGTCTATGCCACGCAGCTCCCGTTCACCCCGGACGACATCTGTCTGCTGGTGCTGCCGCTTACGGCAGGGGTGGGAAGCTACCTGCTGACGGCTTATGCTTACGCCGCCGCCTGCACGGTGATCCTTCCGCAGGCGGAGCCCGCAGCCATCCTCGCGGCGGTGGAGCGCCACCGCGTCACCCGGCTCTATCTCGTGCCCGAACTCCTCCAAGCGCTCTTGGACCAGCCGGATCTCGAGCGCTACGACCTGTCCAGCCTCCGGCTCATCGGCTGCGCGGGCCCCTGTCCCAGCGTCGCTCTCGTGCGCCGGGCTGTCCAGCGCCTGGGCGCTCACCGGCTCTACCAGACGTTCGGCAGCGGCGAGACCGGCGGCTTCATCGCCTACCTGTACCCCAGCGACCACCACCTCGAGGGGCTCCCCTCCGCCGCCCGCGCGCAGGCGGAGGCGCGGCTTGTCTCCTGTGGGCGCGCGGCGCCATTCGCACGGCTGCGCGTGGCAGACATCGACGGCCGCGAGCTACCGCGCGGCACGGTGGGCGAGCTGCTAGTGCGGGCAGATACGGTTACCGACGGCTACTGGAACGATGCGGCGGCGAGCGCCCACTTGCTCCGCGATGGCTGGCTCCACACCGGCGAACTCGCCAGGATGGACCGTGCCGGCTACGTGACGCTCGTGACCCACAAGCTCGAGATCCCGCTCGAGCGCGGCCTGGAGCGCCACCTAGCGGTGGTGGATGTGGTGCTCCACGAGCACCCTGCGGTCCTGGAGGCCGCGGTGTTGAAGGTACCGGATGCATACTGGGGGGAGAGCGCAAGAGCGCTGGTAGTGCTGCGCGAAGACACCCCCTGCACCGCCGAGGAGCTGCAGGCCTACTGCCGCGAGCGGCTGACCGGGCAGGCCCTCCCGCCAGCCGTGGAGCGGCTGCCTGCACTGCCGCGGAGCAGCCTGGGCCAGCTCCTGGAGCGCGAGCTGCGCGAGCGCTACCGGGCTGCCCCACCTCGTGAAGGCCGCTAAGCCCCCGTGGCGCTACGGCCGGTAGGGCCCGAGCTGGGCGACGGCGTAGTCGGCGAACTGGTTGTCGATCACCTTAGAGAGATCGACCTTGACCGGCACGAACCCGTTCTCGTGGAACCAGTCCTGCGCGCTGGCGATCGCCTCGGCGTTGAGATAGCCGTCGGGGTTGCTCGACGGCCAAGGCATCTGGTCGTAGATCGCCCGCTCCTTCAGCGGTGTGTACTTCTGGAACATGGCGATGATCTCTTCGCGGTCGCGCCCCTTGGTGCGCGCCTCGTGGTAGTCGCGCAGGCCCCGCACGTAGGCCTTGGCATACCGCTTGGCTACGTCGTTCTTCTCCTCGGCGAACGAGGCGGAGTACATGATCAGCGCGATCGCGTCGTAGGGCAGCACCTCTGCCCAGGACTTCCAGCGGGCGGCATAGCCGTCCTTCACCGCGATGGCGGCGTAGGGCTCGATCGAGACCGCGACGTCGATGGCGCCGTTGCCGAGCGCCACGTTCATGTTGGGATAGGATAGCTCGCTGGTCTCGACATCGTCGAACGTCAGGCCGCCCCAGCGGAGAATGACGTCGAGCACGCGCTGCGTGACGTGGCCCCTCGAGGTCATCGCCAGGCGCAGGCCGCGGAGGTCGGCCGGCTCCCGCAGGCGCCCGCTCTCGACCAGGCTCTTCCGCACGATCACCCCACCGGCCTCGTTGCCGGGATAGCCCGTCCACTGGTCGAGGACCATCCGCACCGGGATGCCCTGGGCGATGGCGTTGAACAGGCCCGACGTCGGGCCGCCGGAAAGCACGTCGATCTGCCCGGCGGCCAGCGCGGGGAACAGCTGCGCCGAGGTATCCGAGGGCACATCCTCGATCTCGAGGCCCTCCTCGCGGAAGTAGCCCCGCTCCATCGCGACATAGCGGCCCCCGTTGGAGATACTCGGGGTCGTCGCCACGCGGACCACCACCGGGGGCGAGAGCGGCTGGCTGCGTGATGTGGCAGCAGGGCTATCGGTCGGCGCGCTCGTAGGAGCCGCCGGCCGCGCGGGCGGAGCGGCGGCCGGGGTGCAGGCGAGCAACACTCCCACGGCGACGGCGAAGCGCGAGAGCGCAGCAGGAGGCAAGACCGCAGACCGCATAGCTCCCTCCATGGCTCACAACCACACGCGTAAAGCAGGACCGCTCCCGCTACGATGGCGTCAATAGCGGCCTGAGCGCTCACTCTGTTGCGAAAGTCTACACCGGCACCGCTGAGGGGACAATATCTATCCCCCCGGCATACCGCCGTCACCGTCGCTGCGCCGGCGGGCGGCGCGCTAGCTAGAAGGTCACGACGCGCTCGGCCGCCGTCATGCGGGCCGCCGCCTCGCGCGGGTCGACGAACCGGGCGTTGCGCGCGGCGAGGTCAGCTTCCGTCACCCCACGGGCGCGGGCACAGCCCGTTCAGACCCAGATGGGCACCCCCGCCGCGACGACATCGGGAAAGATCTCGCGCAGCGGCGGCGGCCCGGCCGCGACGACGCTCTCCAGCACTCCGGGGCGCATGAGATTGGTAGCCTCGCCCATCAGCAGGATCTCCGGGCGGTCCCCGTTCTCCGCCGCGCCCCGGGCCAGCAGAAAGGGGAACGTCGCCCGGTTGGGCTCCTCCGTCGCATGGGTGCCGACGAACAGGATCTGCGCCATGGGTCCTCCCAGCGCGGGCGCTCAGCGCTGCAGCTCGCGCACCGCGGCGAGCACCTCCTCGGTATGGCCATCCACCTTGACGTCGGGGAAGATGCGGCGAATGCGGCCCTCCTTGTCCACGACGTAGGTCGTGCGGCGCGCCGTGCCCCGCTCGCTCTTGATGCCGAGCTGCTCGACGAGCCGCCCGCCCGCATCCGAGAGCAGGGGGAAGTTGGCGCCACAGGTCACCGCGTGCTTCTGCTGTTCAGCCGGATCGTCGACACTGATCCCGATGATCTGCGTATCCAGCGCGGCGAACTCGCCGGCGCGCCGACCGAAGTCGGTCGTCTCGGCCGTTCAGCCGGGGGTGTTCGCCTTGGGGAAGAAGAAGATCACCAGGTGCTTCTTGCCGCGGAACTCCGCGAGGTCGAGCGTGCCGCCATCGTGGCGCGGCGCCGTGAAGGCCGGGAACAAGTCGCCGACTTGAACCGCCATAGGGCTCCCTCCAATGGGCAGCGTTGTGTCGCGTTCTAGCCCCACTGGGAGACAAGCCTCCCCAGCGGAGCGCCGAGGGGAGTATAGCGCGGCGGCCGCCCCCGCCTCGTGGCAGGAGAGCCGGCGCGCAGGCGGCCTGGCGAGCGCCGCTAGCGCCAGACCTCCTTCGCCACCTGGCTCACCAGCTTGAGCTTCGCGCGCTGCACCTCCTCGGTGATCAGGTTGCCCTCCAGCGTGGAGGCAAAACCGCACTGGGGGCTGAGCGCGAGCCGCTCCAGCGGTACGTACTGCGCCGCCTCCTCGATGCGCCGGCGCAGCAGCTCCGGGCTCTCCAGCTGGGGCTCCTTGGTCGTGACTAGCCCCAGCACGACCGTCTTGTCGGGGGGCACGAACCGCAGCGGGGCGAAGGTGCCCGCCCGCGGCGAGTCGTACTCGAGCAGGAGGCGCTGGACCCGGATCTGCGTGAACAGCTGCTCGGCAATCGGATCGTAGCCGCCCTCCACCGACCACATGCTGCGGAAGTTGCCGCGGCAGAGGTGCAGCCCGAAGGTCACCTCGGGGAAGTCAGCCATGAGCGCGTTGTCCAGCGCGATCATCTCGCCCAGCCAGGTGTCGACGTTGATCCCCAGGCGGCGGAAGTTCTCGCGTCCCGTCTCGCTGACCAGGTGCGTGTAGCGCGGCGCGTCGAGCTGGATGTAGCGCACCCCGTTCGCTACCAGCTCAGCCACCAGGTTCTTGGTCAGCCGGAAGGCGTCCTGCATGTATTCCTCACGGGTGGGATAGGCCTTCTCCGAGACGCCCGGGACCCAGAGCACGCTCGCATAGCTCAGGCTGGGCAGCGTGGCCTTGTAGGGCCGGCTGGTATGCTGGCGCAGGAAGGTGACCTCGCGCAGCGGCAGGTTGGTCTTCGGCGCCAGCCGCGCCACGACCGCCGGCAGGCGCGGAGGGGCCGCAGCGGGGGCCTGGCCGGCGGTGAAGGGCACGGGGGCCGGGACCGACGGGTCGTAGCCGGCCAGGCTCGCCGTGAGCGGGTCGAACCAGAAGCGCCGGCGCATCTCCCCGTCGGTGATAACGTCGATCTCGCACTCCTCCTGCAGGGCGATCGCCTCGCGCACCGCGCGGTCCTGTACGGCCGACAGCGCCTCGGCCGAGAGCGCACCGGCCTCGAACTGCTCGAGAGCCTGCTTCAAATACTCGGGACGCAGGAGGCTGCCGATCACCTCGCTCCGATAGGTCACTGGCGATGCCGCGCTCATGAGACCTCCCTCGGGCTTCGCGGCCCGGGCCCGCGCCCGGTGGCGCCGGAAGCCATGCAGTTAGTTATGACGTTCTACCACACCGCCGCCGGTTTCCGGAGCCCTATTGACGCGCGCCGGGAAGACGAGTATGCTGCCAGCGTCAGACACCGCACCTAGCGCCCAGGGCGCGGCGGCCACCGCCCGGCGGGTGACCGCGCCGGGCCCGCGGGACTGCGAGAGGAGGGGGGCGCCGGCGGGGCGCGAGGACAAGGAGGACGGGATGGGAGAAGAGAGAGCGAAACGCGGTGTGTCGCGGCGTAGCTTCCTGATCGGTGCGGGCACGAGCGCGGCTGCCGCCGCCGCGGTGGGCACCGGCTGGCTCGGCCTGGGCACCGCGGCGGCTCGCCCGCTGCCCCAGGCCGTCCCCGAGCGCGGGCGCTCGACGATCCAGCTGCGGGTCAACGGCTTCACCCACACGCTGGAAGTCGAGCACCGCTGGACCCTGCTGGAGGTGCTGCGGGACAAGCTCGGCCTGACCGGCACCAAGCTGGGCTGCGACCGCGCCGAGTGCGGCGCGTGCACCGTCATCATGGACGGTGTCACCGTCTACGCCTGCAGCCAGCTCGCCGTCTTCGCGGACGGCGCTGAGATCACCACCATCGAGGGGCTGGCCCGCGGTGATGACCTCCATCCGCTCCAGCAGGCCTTCGCCGAGCTGGACGGCGGCCAGTGCAACTACTGCATCCCTGGCCAGATCATGGCCGCGAAGGCGCTGCTGGACCGCAACCCGGCCCCCACGCTCGAGGAGGTGCGCGAGGGGCTGGCGGGCAACCTGTGCCGGTGCGCGAACTACCTTCACATCCAGGAGGCCGTCCTCCACGCCAGCCGGCTCCTCCGGGGGGAGGCGACGCCATGAGCCAGCAGCTCAGCATCGTCGGCAAGCCCACACCGCGGATCGATGCGGTGGAGCGCGTCACGGGGCGCGCGAAGTACACCTGGGACATCCAGCTGCCGGGCATGCTGTACGCGCGCGTCCTCCGCAGCCCTTACGCCCACGCCCGCATCGTGCGCATCGACACCTCGCGCGCCGAGGCGCTGCCGGGGGTGCGCGCCATCATCACCCACGAGAACGCCCGGGCGCGCTGGCACAGCGGCGACACGCTCCACGAGCGCCTGATCTTCAACAACCCGGTGCGCTACGCCGGGGAGCCCGTGGCCGCGGTGGCCGCGGTCGACCGCCACACCGCCGAGGACGCGCTGGAGCTGATCGAGGTCGAGTACGAGCCGCTGCCGTTCGTGCTCGAGGCCCAGGACGCCCTGCGCGACGACGCGCCGCTGGTTCACGAAGACGGCAACGTGGCCAACGGCCGGCCCGTCGTCTACGAGCGCGGGGACCTGGCCGCCGGCTTCGCCGAGGCCGACCACATCGTAGAAGCGACCTACCGCTCGGCCTACCACAACAACGCCCAGATGGAGCCCCGCGTCGCGATCGCGCTGTGGGAGGGGCGCAACCTGACCGTCTGGACAACGACCCAGGGCGTCTCCAATGCCCGGCGCGACATCGCCCGCGACCTCGGCCTGCCGCAGAGCCAGGTGCGGGTGATCTGCCAGTACGCCGGCGGCGGCTTCGGGAACAAGAACAATAACCAGGACTACGACCTGATGGCCGCCTTCCTAGCGAAGCTGACCGGCCGGCCGGTGCGGCTGGAGTTCACCCGCCACGACGACTTCATCGGCCTGCATGGCCGCTGGTCCACCGAGATCCACTACCGGATAGGCGCCAAGCGGGACGGCACCCTGACCGCCATCGACTTCCGCGCCATCAGCAATATGGGCGCCTACATGAAGAGCACGGGCATGGTGGCCAACTTCGAGCTGTACACCTGCCCCAACGTGCGGGCCGAGACCACGCGGGTGTTCACGAACCGCACGACCAGCGCCAACCTGCGCTCGCCGGCCTACCCGCAGGGCTTCTTCGCCATGGAGCAGACGATCGACCAGCTCGCCTACGAGCTGGGCATCGACCCGCTGGAGATGCGGCTCAAGAACCACACGCGCCTGTACCAGGACCGCATCCCCTACACCAGCAACGGCCTGGAGGCCTGCCTGCGCGAGGGGGCGGAGCTGTTCGGCTGGCGGGAGAGCTGGCGGCCGCCAAACTCCGACCCCGGGCCGGTCAAGCGCGGCGTCGGGCTGGGGCTGGGCTGCTACCCGGCGCCCCTCGGGCTCGGCAGCGCCATCGTGCGCGTCAACACCGACGGGTCGGTGCAGGTGCTCGTCGGCGTGGTGGACATCGGCACTGGCGCCAAGACCACGATGGGCATGATCGCTGCCGAGGCGCTCGGCGTGCCCTGGTCGAGCATCGAGGTGGTCAACGGCGACACGACCACCACCCCGTTTTCCATCGGCGAGTCGAGCAGCCGCACCACGGTCATGACCGGCTGGGCGGTCAAGGCCGCCGCCGAGCACGCGCGCCAGCAGCTCTTCGAGCTCGCCGCGCCGCTGCTGGAGGCAACGCCCGAGGAGCTGGCCGCGCGCGACAACCTGATCTTCGTGGCGGACGACCCGGCGCGCAGCATCCCGCTGCCGCAGGTCGCCAGCCGCGCCGCCGAGGCGATCATCGGCAGCGCGACTACCAACCCGGAGCTGAAGGACCAGGCGCGGATGTCCTTCGCCGCCCACTTCGCCGAGGTGGCTGTGGACACGCGCACCGGCCTCGTCCGCGTGCTGCGCTACGTGGCCGCGCACGACAGCGGCCAGGTCATCAACCCCCTCACCGGCGAGAGCCAGGTCCAGGGCGGGGTGCTGATGGGCCTGAGCCAGGCGCTGTTCGAGGAGATGAGCTGGGAGCGGCGGACCGGCCGGCCGATCAAGACCGGCTACCACTTCGCGCATGTGCTCACCCACCTCGAGGCACCGCCGATCCAGGTGCACTTCGTCGATGTGGTCGACCCCTACGGCCCCTACGGGGCGAAGGTACTGGGCGAGCCGCCCAACACGCCGGTGCCCGGCACGATTGCCAACGCGATCTTCAACGCCATCGGGGTGCGCGTGCGCGAGATCCCGATGACGCCGGACCGGGTGCTGGCCGCCCTGCGGAGTGAGGACGCATGAAGAAGTTCCACCACATCTATGCCAGCTCCGTTCAAGAGGCGGTCGCGCTGCTCGCCGAACACGGCGCCAAGGCGCGGATCATCGCGGGGGGCAGCGACCAGCTCCGCTGGATGAAGGACCGCCTGGATACGCCCGAGGTGCTCATCAACGTCAGCCGGATCCCCGGCTTCGACCGCATCGAGTGGCGCGAGGATGGGCTCCACCTCGGGGCGCGGGCGCGCATCGCCCACATCGCCGCCGACCCGCTGATCCAGGAGCGCTACAGCGTCCTGGCCCAGGCGGCGGCGGTGGTCGCCAGCCCCCAGATCCGCAACGTGGCGTCCATCGCGGGCGACCTGCTCCAGCGCCCCTGGTGCTACTACTTCCGCGAGGGCTTCCCCTGCCTGCGCCGCGGCGGCAACATCTGCTTCGCGCCGACGGGCGACAACCGGTTCCACGCCATCCTCGGCGGCAACCGCTCGTTCATCGTGCACGACTCCGACGCCGGGCCGGCGATGGTAGCGCTCGGCGCGCAGATCACCATCGCCAGCGTGCGCGGGACCCGGACGCTGCCGCTGGAGGACTTCTACCTGCTGCCTGCGCAGGACCTGCGGCGCGAGTACCAGCTCGAGCCCGACGAGCTGGTCACCGAGCTGCACGTGCCGACGCGGTGGCTCGGCGCCCGCGGCACTTATGTGAAGATCCGCCAGCGCGGCTCGTGGGACCACGGGATCGTCACCGTGGCCGCGGTCGCGCGGGTCGAGGACGGCGTCTTCCAGGACGTGAGCATCGTGCTGGGCGGGGTGGCGCCCAAGCCCTGGCGGGCGAAGGAGGCGGAGGACCTGCTGCGCGGCCAGGCGGTGGACGAGGCGCTGGCCACCGCCGCCGGCGCGGCCGCGCTGGCCAACGCCCGGCCGCTCTCGCGCAACGGCTACAAGGTGGCCATGGCGCAGGACGCCATCCGGGACGCCGTCCTCGCGCTGGTCTGACGGTGGGGCGGGAGCCGGAGGGCCGGCTCCCGCCCGGCCGCTAGCAAGTCACGTGAGGACGGGAGAACGTAGCGATGGCCGAGGAGACCTGCGTGCGGTGCGGCGCGCCGCTCCGCGGCGGCGGCTACGAGCATCACGGGGAGCGCTACTGCTGCCTTGGCTGCGCGGAGGGGGAGAACTGCCCCTGCGCCGACCGCGCCGCGGACTAGCAACGCTGATTGGCCGCCTTCACACTCGGGATGGCGTGCTGCCCCCAGTGTGTGCGCTACGCCGCGTAGGTGCGGAGCGCGCTGGCGTTCCGGCGGAGCCGGTGGAGGCCTGCGGCCTCGAGCTGGCGGGCCCGCTCGCCACTGATGCCGAGCCGCTGCCCGATCTCGCGCAGGGTGTGCGGGCGCCCATCCTCGAGCCCGAAGCGCAACCGCAGCACCGCGCTCTGCGCGGGGTCGAGCGTATCGAGAGCCGCTTCCACCGCGGCGCGCAGATCGGCCCGCTCGGCCGCCTCCTCGGTGGATAGGAGCGTATCGTCGGCGACCAGCTCGCCGAGAGTATCGCCGTCGTCGCCCAGCTCGAGGTCCAGGGAGAGCGGCTCGCGGGCCGCAGCCTGGGCCAGCTCGACCTGCTCCACCGGGACGCCCAGCTCGGCCGCGATCTCGGCCGGCCGCGCCTCGCGCCCGAGGCGCTGCTCCACCGCGCCCGCCGCCTTGTTGAGCCGCCCCAGCAGCTCGATCAGGTGGACCGGCAGGCGCACGGTGCGCGCCTGGTCGGCCACCGCACGGCTGATGGCCTGGCGGATCCACCAGTAGGCGTAGGTGCTGAACCGGAAGCCGCGCTCAGGGTCGTACTTCTCCACCGCCCGGAACAGACCGAGGTTCCCCTCCTGGATCAAGTCGCTCAAGGGCAGCCCGCGGCCCAGATAGCGCCGCGCCACGCTCACCACGAGCCGCAAGTTGGCCTCGATGAGGCGGCGCCGCGCGGCCTCGCCCGCCTCCACCTCGGCGGCCAGCGCCTCGCGCTCAGGCGCGTCGGGCGGGAGGGTGGCCAGGCGCTCGCGGGCCCGGTTGCCGGCTGCGATCGCCCGCGCCAGTGCGACCTCCTCCTCGGCAGTCAGCAGCGGCGTTGCCGCCGCCTCCGCCATGTACAGCCGCAGCAGCTCATCCCGGGCGGGCAGCTCCCGCTCGAGATCCTCCTCGCCGCTCGCGGGCCGGGTCTCCTCCGGTAGTGCCGTTCGCGAACTCATGCCTCGTGCTCCTCTCCCCGGCCTCGGCAGCTCACACGGTGTCACCGGTCACAAAATACGCCCCGCTCGCGCCGCCCGGGCGCCCGGGGCAGGTGCGATGCCGAGAACACGTCTGCATTTCCTGTTCCAGGCCATTCTACCCCATCCTGCTTACTTTTTGCAAGCTGGTGCACAGCTTTTAGTAGAAATTTAACGCCCGCTTAGCCTCCGTCTAACACGCGCGCCGGGCGGGCGCGGCGGCCTTCCGCGCCGCCGGCAACGATGCTATCCTTAAGCCTGGTCCCGCCCGCCGTGCGGCGCGCCGGACCGCGGAATGCCACGGTAGAGGAGGCGCCCGTGCCCGCCGTGCTGACCCCCGAGCAGATGGCCCGACGCGTGGCCGCGGAGCTGCGCGACGGAGATTATGTAAATCTCGGCTTCGGCCTGCCGTTGCTCGTTGGAAACCACCTGCCGCCGGACCGCGATGTGATCATCCATACCGAGAACGGGATGCTCGGCGTGGGCCCGCTCGCGCGGCCGGGCGAGGAGGACCCCGAGCTGGTCAATGCCGGCAAGCAGTACGTCACCGAGCTGCCCGGCGCCGCCTACTTCCACCAGAGCGACTCCTTCGCCATGATCCGCGGCGGCCACATCGACGTGAGCATCCTGGGCGCCTACCAGGTGGCCGAGAACGGCGACCTGGCCAACTGGGTGGTGCCCGGCGAGCGCATCCCGCGCGTGGGCGGCGCCATGGACCTGGCCGCGGGGGCCAAGCGCGTGATCGTCATGATGACCCACGTGACCAAGCGCGGGGAGCCCAAGCTTGTCCGCCGCTGCACGCTCCCGCTGACCGGCCAGCGCTGCGTGGACCTCGTGGTCACCGACCTCGCCGTCGTCGCGGTCACGCCCGCGGGCTTCGAGCTGCGCGAGGTCGCGCCCGGCTGGACGCCCGAGCAGATCCAGGAGCGCACCGCCGCGCCGCTGCGCCTGAGCCCGGCGCTGCGCGAGATCCCGGTGGCACTGCTGAGCGGGAGGGGCGCATGAGCACGCTGACCTTCCACGGACGGCCCGTGCGCGGCATCGACATCCACACCCATGTGCCGCGCCGCTGGAGCGCGCGGGAGGCCTCGCCCGCCCGGGTCGACCCCCGCGAGGAGCAGATGGCGCGCTACTTCCGCAGCGCCACGATCGGCATGACCGTCGAGGAGATGGTGGAGCTGTACCGCCGGCTGGAGCTGGTCGCCGTCATCTTCGATATCGACAAGGAGACCTCCTCGGACGACCCCTTCGTGGGTAACGACTACGTGGCCGAGGTGGTGCAGCGCTTCCCGGACGTGTTCATCGGCTGGGCGAGCGTGGACCCCTGGAAAGGGCGGGCGGCGGTGAAGGAGCTGGAGCGAGCGGTGACCCAGCTCGGCCTGCGCGGCCTGAAGCTGCACCCCATCACCCAGGCCTTCTTCCCCAACGACGAGCGCTTCTACCCCCTCTACGCCAAGGCGCAGGAGCTGGGCATCCCGGTGCTCTTCCACACCGGCCACACCGGCGTGGGGGCGGGCACCCCCGGCGGCAGCGGGCTGAAGCTGAAGTACAGCCGGCCGATCCCCTACCTCGACGACGTGGCCGCGGACTTCCCCCAGCTCACCATCATCGGCGCGCACCCCTCCTGGCCCTGGCAGGAGGAGATGCTGTCGGTCGCCCTGCACAAGGCGAACGTGTACATCGACCTCTCCGGCTGGTCGCCGAAGTACTTCTCGCCCTCGCTGGTCCAGTACGCGAACACCCTGCTGCAGGACAAGGTGCTGTTCGGCTCGGACTTCCCGGTGATCAGCCCGGAGCGCTGGCTGCGGGACTTCGAGGCCGCCGGCTTCCGCGATGAGGTGCGGCCGAAGATCCTGCTCGAGAACGCCCGCCGCGTGCTCAAGCTGGATGCTGCGCAGCCATGAACAAGGTCTATCCGTCGGCCGAGGCCGCTGTGGCCGATATCCCCGACGGCGCCACGGTGCTCGTCGGGGGATTCGGCAGCAGCGGCGTGCCCGAGGCGCTCCTGCGGGCCCTGGCGGCGCGCCCGGTGCGCAACCTCGTGGTGGTGAGCAACGGCACCGGCGAGGGGGAGAGCGGCCTGGTGCACCTGATCCGCAACCGGCAGGTCCGGCGCGTGCTGGCGTCGTTCCCGGCGCCGGGCCGCTCGCCGGACTTCGAGCAGCAGTACCTGGCGGGCGAGATCGAGCTAGAGCTGGTGCCCCAGGGCACCCTGGCGGAGCGCATCCGCGCCGGCGGCGCCGGCATCCCCGCCTTCTACACGCCCACGGGCGTGGGCACGCCCCTGGCCGAGGGCAAGGAGCACCGCGAGTTCGGCGGCCGCACCTACCTGCTGGAGCACGCGATCCGCGGCGACTTCGCGCTCATCCGCGGCGAGCGGGCCGACCCGTGGGGCAACGTCGTCTACCGCAAGACCGGCCGCAACTTCAACCCGATCATGGCGATGGCGGCGCGGATCACCATTGCGGAGGTCGAGGAGATCGTGCCCGTGGGGGCGCTGGACCCGGAGGCGGTGGTGACGCCGGGCATCTTTGTGCAGCGGGTGGTGGCCGCCCCGCGTCGCCGCTAGCGGCATTCCCCGGCGCAGTGCAGCGTCGTGGCCCGCTGGCCGCGCCTGGCCAGCATCCATCATCAGACGAGGGCGTGCGATGGGCTTCTCCCCCTTCCGTCCGACCGGCGTCACCTACCACGATCCGACCCGCGCCTTCGCCGGCTACACCCTGTACACCCCGCTGGGCGGCGACCTGACGCTCCTGATCGACATGGCCGGCCGGGTGGTCCACGTCTGGCAGCCGCCCCCGCCGCTGCGCCCCTACTACGGCTACCTGCTGCCGGAGGGCCGCCTCCTGCTGCGCTGCACCACGGGCCAGGAGCCCTGGGCGCTCGGGGGCGAGAGCGGCGCCGTGGTGGAGCTGGACTGGGACGGCCAGCTCGTGTGGCGCTATGACGACCCCACGCTCCATCACGACCACTGCCGGCTCCGCAACGGCAACACCTTGCTGCTCTACTGGGAGCCGCTGCCCGCAGCGGTGCGGCTGCGGGTGCAGGGCGGCCAGCCGGGCACCGAGCTGGCGGGCGAGGGGATGCTCGGCGACGCGCTGCGGGAGGTGACGCCCGACGGTCGCACGGTGTGGGAGTGGCACGCCTACGAGGCGCTCGACCCCGCGGTCGACGTGCTCTGCCCACTGCACCCCCGCCACGAGTGGGCGCACTGCAACGCGGTGGAGGAGCTGCCAGACGGCAACCTCGTCCTCAGCTTCCGGCTGCTCGACACCGTCGCCATCCTCGACAAGCGCCGCGGCCAGTTCGTCTGGAAGTGGGGCCGCGGGACCGTGGCCCACCAGCACGATCCCACGCCGCTCCCCAATGGCAACCTCCTGCTGTTCGACAACGGGATGCACCGCGTGGGGCTGCCCCGCTCGCGGGTGGTGGAAGTCGACCCGCGCACGAACGCGATCGTCTGGCAGTACGTGGGCACGCCCCAGGCCTCGTTCTTCAGCGGGAACATCAGCGGGGCGCAGCGGCTGCCCAACGGGAACACGCTGATCTGCGAGGGGGCATGCGGGCGGCTGTTCGAGGTCACGCCCGACCGCGCGATCGTGTGGGAGTACCACACCCCCTACGCGTTCCCGTACCGTGAGGAGGTGGCGGCCTGCGCCATCTTCCGCGCGCACCGCTACGCGGCCGACGGGCCGGAGCTGCGCGGGCGCCTGTGAGGTGAGCGCTACACCGTGAGCAGGCGGCCGAGCCCGGGCACGGCGTCGGGGATGCCAAGCCGCCGCAGGACATGCCACAGCGCCGCCTGGTTGCTGGCCACCACTGGCCGCGCCAGAGCGGCCTCCAGGTCGGCCAGCACCTCGATGGCGCGGATGTTCGTGCAGCTGATGAAGTAGCCGTCGGCGCGGTCGTCGCGGCGCTCGAGCACGCGGGCGTACCAGGCAGCGGGCGGATAGGCGACGTAGGCGTCGCTGCCGGGCAGCGCGAGACCGTGCGCGGCCAGCACGGTGAAGCCGAGCCCCTCGAGGAACGCGGTCTCGCGGGCGTTGACCTCGGCCGTGTACGGGCTGACCAGCACGAGGCGGTGCAGGCCCAGCGCGCGCAGCGCGGCCACCACTGCGCTCGCTGTCGTGGTGGCCGGAATACCGGTGGCCTGGTGGATGGCCGCGGCGATCGCCTCGTCCGCGCCAGGGCCGCCCTCCATGCTGTTCGCCGTGCAGTGGAACAGGAGGAGGTCGACCTTCGCGTCGGCCAGGAGAGCAGCGGCTTCCTGGATGCGGTCCAGCATCGCCAGCGGCGGGGTGTGGTAGGGACCCGTCATGCGCAGCCGCGTGACGTGGAACTGCACCCCGGGCGGGCTGTAGCGCGCGAACTGGGGCTCGGTGAGGCGGTTGCTGGACGGGATGATCAGTCCCACGCGCCCGCGCCAGGCCTCGGGCGCTTCGCGGTCTGGCACCATGGGGTCCTCCCTCTGTTCTCCTCGGCGTGGCTGCCGCGGTGAGGATCAGCCACACGGGAACTGCGGAGCACGGGCATGCTTGCCGCTCTCGGCGCCGGCCTCCTCGGATAGTACTCCGGTGGCGGGCGGCCGGTCGAGCGAGTGGCTTGGCCTACGTGGCTGGCGTGGGCCTGCTCTCCCGCCGCCGCCAGCGGACGACTACAATGTCGCTGAGAGCGGGGGCGGCGTCCGGGCGGATGGACGGCCACCCGGCTTGGAAGCAAGCGCTGGAAAGGAACGCGCCATGGGAGTGACGCTGCCGTCCGTATGGCTGAACGAGCTGACTTGGGAGGAGGTCGCGGCGTATCTGGCGACCGACGACATCGTGCTCTGGCCCATCGGGAGCACGGAGCAGCACGGGCCCGGCGGCCCGCTCGGCGTGGATACCTACGTGGCCATCATGCTGGCGGAAGACGCCGCGCGCCGGGCCAACGTGCTCTGCGTGCCGCCCCTGTGGTACGGCGACTCGAGCCACCACCTGGGCTTCCCGGGTACCCTCTCGCTGCGCACCGAGACGCTGATGCTGGTGGTGCGCGACGTGGCCCACAGCCTGGCGAAGCACGGGTTCCGTAAGATCCTGATCATCAACGGGCACAAGGGCGCGAACCTGCCGGGCCTGCTCGCAGCCACCAAGAACCTGCGCGAGTTCGAGCTGCCCGAGGTGTTCTTCGCCGTCATCGACCCCATGAAGCTGGCGCGCGGCATCGCCCCGCAGCTGAAGGAGACGCCGGAGCACCACTGCGGCGAGCTGGAGATCTCGCACGTATGGTACCGCTACCCGGAGCTGATCCGGGCTGACCGCCTCACCGACGACCTGGTGCCCTTCGAGGAGATCTTCGGGGAGTTCTCGCACAACGACCTGCTGGCCGGCGGGGGCGACACCATCGACATCCCCTGGACCAGCGCCGAGCAGCGCCGGTTCGCGCCGACGGGGGCCTTCACGCCGTCGCGGAAGGCGTCGCCCGAGAAGGGGCGGCGGTTCCACGAGTACCAGGTAGAGAACATCGTGCGGTTCATCCAGTGGCTGCGCACCTACCAGGGCCCGCTGGCGCGCCGCCCCGCCGTGCCGGCGCCGGCGCCCGCTGGCTGAAGCACGCGCCAGCGGGCGGGCGGTACTACGTGATCGCGGACGCTGTTAGGGCGCGGATCTACAACGCCGCGGCCGCAAAGAGAAGAGGGCCTATGAGCGCATCGCAAGCGCTGGAGATCCCGTTCCCCATCATGCGCTACGACATCACCATGCCGCTCTTTGAAGGGCGGGTGGAGATCTCCGGGGTGCGGCTGAAACCGGTGCGTCTGTCGTCCATGATCTTCAAGGAGGAGGCGGCTCTCAAGCACGGCGATTTCGGCGTGGGGGAGCTCAACCTGGGCTACTTCTTGCCCGCCATCGAGGCCGGCTGGGAGCTCGTCGGCCTGCCGGTGTTCGTGAAGCGTAAGCCGGTCTACCAGTTTGTCTTCTGCCGCGCGGATGCCGGCATTGCCACGCCGCAGGACCTCGAAGGCAAGCGGATCGGCACGCGCGCCTACCGGACCGCGATCACTGTCTGGCTCCGCGGGCTGCTACAGCAGTACCACGGCGTCGACCTAACCAAGCTGCGCTGGGTCGTCTGGTCCGGCGAGGTGTTCCCCATTTACGACGAGGGCGCCCAGATAGAACCTCCAGCCGACCGGTCGAAGGATCCGGTGGATAGCTTGCTCGACGGCGAGATCGACGCGCTCATCACTGATATCTCTGACGCGCAGCTGTTCGCGCGGCTGGAGAACAGTCCGCAGGTCAAGCGCCTCTTTCCGAACTATATCGACGAGGACTACCGCCTCTACCGGCAGACGGGTATCTACACCCCAGTGCACCTCATCACGCTGAGCCGCAAGCTCGACGCGCGCTATCCCGACCTAGCCCGCCGGCTCTTTGAGGCGTTCGAGAAAGCCAAGCAGCTGGCGTACGAGGACATCCTGAGTGACCGCGCCGGTTTCTCGGTAGTCTACCTGCGCGAGCGGATGAAGGAGCAGCTCGAGCGCTGGGGCGACCCCTGGCGCTACGGAATCACAGCGAACCGGCACACTATCGATACGTTCATCGCCTACAACGTCGACCAGGGGATGATCCGCGCGGCACCGGCATACGCGCAGATCTTCGCCCAGAGTGTGCTGGACACGTAGCGTGCTCTTATCTAGCGTGAGGATCACGCCGTGGTGCAGGCTGACCGCAGCGTCCGCGGCGCTCGCACGATGCCAGACCCGGAAGGATCCGACTCTGCAGGCGCGAGCGCAATGGGTGTTAAGCCGTCCACACGCGCATAGGAGCGTATATCGCAACTACCACCGCTCACTTTGGTGAGTGCTGTTCGCACGCGTGCAACCACGGAGGGGTACGGACATGGCCACGCCAGTGCAGAGCACCGACCTCCAGGAGCTTCGCCGCCAGTGCCTGCTGGGCGCCCGCTTGCTGTGGCGCGAGCTGCGGGAGCTGTACGGCCACGTCTCCTGCCGCCTGCCCGACGGCAGCGGCTTCCTGCTAGCCATGGTACGCGTGCCGCCCGCCCCGCTCAACCCGGACGAGGTCCTGCGCTTCGACATGGAGGGCAACCAGCTCGAAGGGAACCAGCCGCCGCCATACGAGCTCCCCATGCATACCGAGGTGTACCGGCGGCGCCCGGACGTTGCTGCAGTCGTGCACTCGCACCCGCACGTGGCCACGGCGCTCAGCACCGCCGGAAAGACCGTCTTCGCGTTGACCCAGCAGTCCCGGATGTTCGGCACGGGGATCCCCATCTTCCGGGGCGACTTCGTCACCGACCGCGCCCTAGGGGAGGCGCTGGCCGAGCAGCTGGGCGCGCACGTGGCGATCCTCCTGAAAGGGCACGGAGCCCTGACCGTGGGGCGCCACGTGCCAGAGGCGGTGGGCCACATGCTCTACCTCGAGCAGGCGGCTAAGCAGCTGCTGTGGGCCTCCATCGTGGGCACCCCGGAGCCACTTCCTCAGCGGCTGCGGGAGCACCGGTTCCCCGAGGAGCGGGGCCTGGGCGGCGGCACGCTGAACCTCTGGCGCCAGCTGCTCTGGGACTGGGAGAGCGGGGGCGGGCCGAAGGAGCCGGGCGCGCTCGCCCTCTGAGGCGTGGCGACGCGGGCACCGCCTGCGGGCACAGAAGGGCAGCCTGCACCGCAGCTACAATGAAAGCTAACCCTGTGTCCGTGGCCAAGGTGTGAGGCGAGAGGAGGCTGACCATGCTCGTCGCCATCCTGTTGCTCGTCGCCCTAGTCGGCTGTTCCTCCGCCGCGGCGCCCGCCGGCCAGCCATCCACCGCCGCGGCAGGGCCCGCGGCCGCGCCCCCCAGCGCTCCTGGCGGGGCCAACTGGGAGGCGGCCTGGAACGCCCTGATCGAGGCGGCCCGGCGGGAGGGAACAGTCGTCGTCAAAGGCCCGCCCACGCAGCGGGTGCGGGTCGAGCTGCCAGCGGCGTTCGAGGCCCGCTTCGGCGTGAAGCTCGAATACATCGCCGGGCCGACGGGGCCGTATGTGGAGAAGCTGAAGCTCGAGCGCCAGGCCGGGGTCTACTCCACGGATGTGTTCCTAGCCGGTGCCGATACCATGTACACGGCGGTCTACCCGGAGAAGATGCTCGACCCGATTCCCCCGGTGCTCATCCATCCCGACGCCCGCGACGCTTCGCAGTGGCCCGGGGGCAAGCTCTGGTTCGTGGACCCGGAGGGGCAGTACATCCTGCGGCTCAACAACTACCTCACGTCCATGATCCAGCTCAACACCCAGTACATCCGGCCGGAGGCGATCACCAGCTGGTACGACCTGCTGAAACCCGAGTACAAGGGCAAGATCGCCTCGTTCGATCCGGCGGTCTCCGGCAGCGGCATCTCGACCGCGGCGTACCTGTACCACGCCCTGGGCGAGGAGTACATCAAGCGGCTGTACGTCGACCAGGAGCCGGTGTTCAGCCGCGACGAGCGGCAGCTGGGCGACTGGCTCGCCCGTGGCACGTACCCGATCGTGCTCTCGCTCACCGAGGCCGAGATGAATGCTCTCCGCCGGGACGGGCTGCCGGTGATCAACCTCCCCCACCCGCCCGAGGCGCCTGGCCACGTGACCGCCGGCTTCGGCCTGCTCGGCCTGGTGAACAACGCCCCGCACCCCAACGCCGCCAAGCTGTTCGTCAACTGGATCGCTACCAAAGAGGGCATGGAGATCTGGAGCAAAGCCGAGAACATCGTGCCCGTGCGTCTGGATATCGACAAGTCGGCGTGGCGGCCGGAGCTAGTGCCCCGGCCGGACCAGCCCTACTTCGACACCTACAGCTGGGAGTTCGTGACCGAGACGCGCGCTGCGGTGATGCAGCGGCTCCGCGAGCTGCTGCGCCGCTAGGGCGCGGTGTAGGCCTCCTGTCGCCCAGAGCTCACGAGGCCGCCTCCCGCGGGGCGCGGCGGGGCAGGGGCCGCGCGACCAGCGTGCGCAGCCGGTTGAGCGCGGCGGCCAGCTCGAAGCGCCGGAAGCCTGCTAGGTCGCCGGCGCGGCGCCGGTCCAGCAGGTCCAGCCCCTCCCGCTCGATGGCCGCCAGGGTGAGGTCGAGGATCTCAGCCAGTGTGCGCCGGCCGTCCATGAACTGCTCGCGCGCGAACCAGAGCGCCGCCCCGATAGCGCGGGTCTGGGCCACGCTGACGAGCTGGCTCACCGCGCTGAGGTCGATCGTTGTGGAACCGAACTCGAGGGTGTGCGTGTCGCGGGCGCGGATGAGCAGTCGGCCCGGGGCGCCGGGCGCCTCCGCGCGCCGCCCGCGCTCCGCGGCCACCGACTCCGGCAGCGGCACGCGCGCGGGCCGCGGGCCGAACGGCCCCACCGCCTCGCTCTGGCGCCCCGTCGGCTGCTCGCGCGCGATGCGGTGGGCCGCCGCGGTGACGTCGTGCGGGCGGTAGGCGTGCATGGCGATGACTGTGTCGGCCACGTCGAAGTAGTCGCCGCTGCCGCCGAGCACGAGGATGGTGCTCACGCCGAGCTCAGTGTAGAGCTGGCGCACGCGGTCCAGGAAGGGTGTGATGGGCTCGTGCGCCTTGTGGACCAGGGCCTGCATGCGGCGGTCGCGGATCATGAGGTTGGTGGCGCTGGTGTCCTCGTCGATGAGCAGCGTGGTGGCGCCAGCCTCCAGCGCCTCCATGATCGCGGCCGCCTGGCTAGTGGACCCGCTGGCGTTGGCGGTGCTGAAGGCGTCGGTGCGCTGGCCGAACGGCAGCTCGCCGATGAACGGCGAGAGGTCGACCCCGGCGACGGAGCGGCCGTCCTCCGCGCGGATCTTGACCGTGCCGGGCTCGCTGACTACCCGCTCGCGCCCGTCGCCCGGCCGGTGGTTGTAGACGCCGCGCTCGATGGCGCGCAGCAGGGTGCTCTTGCCGTGGAAGCCGCCGCCTACGATCAGCGTGACGCCGCGCGGGATGCCCAGGCCGGTCACCGTGCCGGCGTGCGGCACCGGGATGCTCACGCGCAGCGACGGCGGCGCCTCGAAGGGCACCACGATGCCCTCCTGCAGCGGCCGCTCGTCGATCCCGCTGCGCCGGGGCAGGATCGCCCCGTCGGCCACGAACGCCACCAGGCCGCGCGGCGCCAGCGCGGCCCGCAGCGCGTCGGCGTCCTCGTTGGTCGCCACGTGGCGCCAGACCTCGGCGGGGTCGTGGGCCGCAGCGCGCAGGCTGGCGGCGATGATCGCCGGCACCACCTCCAGCAGGAGCGTCGCAGCCTCACGGCCCAGCACGGTCCGCCCCTGCGCCGGCAGCCCCACCGCGAAGCGCGCCTCGACCGTGCCGTCGGGCCCGATCTGGACGGCCGTTTGGGGTAGCACCTCCTGGCCGGGCGCCTCGATGGCGACGAGGCCGCTATGGCCGGTGCCACGGGGCTGGGCGCGGCGGCGGGCCTCGGCCGCGAAGCGGCGCGCCAGGAAAGCGGTCAGGCCCACGGCGCGGCTGTGTGTGCTGTACGTCTCGGGAGGGAAGGCCGCCACGCGCCCGGGCACCAGCGCGCGCAGGCGGCTCGGCGGGGCGAAGGGATCGCTCTGGACGTGGTCGATGACCAGGGTGAACTGCGGGAAGACCCAACGCCCCTCGATCTCGCGGTAGGCGCCGTAGCTGCGCCCGTCGATGCGGCGCAGCCGGTCGCCGAGCGCCTGGTGGTCGTTCGCCGTCCTGGTCGCCATGCTCGCCTCGGGACACACGGATTCGGGGTATAGCGGCCCACCGGCAGCGCGGCGGGCCAGGCGCGCACTCCCCTAAGGATACCGCGGCGGCCTGCTACAATGCCCCTAAGACAAGCAGCGGGGGCGCCGGTGAGCTGGAGGGGGCGGTGAGCACGGGGGCGCAGCACGAGAGCGATGATCTAGCCGGGGAGGCGAGTGCTCCACATGGAGCGGCGCTGGACGAGCAGGCGCTCCACGCGCGCCTCCTGGCGGGCGACCCCACCGCGCCGGCCGATCTCGCGGAAACCTATCTCCCGCGTCTGGTCGCCCGTCTGGGCCGGTACTATAAGAACGTCGATCCCCAGCTGCTAGAAAGCGCCGCCATCGACGCCGTGCTCGATCTCGCTATGCACCCCCACCGCTACGACCCGGCGCGCGGCCGCCTGGAGAGCTACCTCTTCATGGCGGCCCGGCGCGATCTCCTGAACGCGCTGCAGCGCACCCAGCGGCGCGCTGCCCACGAGCGGCCGCTCACCGTGATCGACCCCTCCGCCGGCAATGTCGAACTCGCGTCCCCGGCGCGGAACCTCCGGGCGAGCGAGGCCGACGACCCGCTGGAGCTACTCATTCAGCAGGAGGCGGCCGATCCTCGCTTGATGGCAGCGATCCGGGAGCAGTGCGACGAGAGGGAATGGGCGGTGTTCCAGCTCATGCTCGACGGCGAGGACCGCACGGCAGCCTACGCACAGGTGCTGGGCATCACGCACCTGTCTCCACGTGAGCAGGCACAGGAGGTGAAGCGGGTGAAAGAGCGCCTGAAGAAACGGGCGCGCCGCCTGGTGCAGCGCCTGGGCGTCGGGGGTGAGCCATGAGGCGGCGCGCGCGGGCAGACCGTAAGGCGCGCGCGGGCGAACCGTCCCCCACCGAGCTGCTCTGGCGGGCGGCCGAACGGGCGGCCACGCACCCGTTCTTCCTCGCCGCTCTGCTGCTGCCCTACGCCCAAGCCGAGGGCCTGGGCCGCGCCGAGCTCGCGGCGCGGCTCGGCTGTTCCCCCGAGGCGCTCCCCAAGCTCCTCCTGTGCCGGCAGCCGCGCTCGGACCCGGGCGCCTACCGCACCGATGTGGAGCGGATCGCCGCCGCCTTCGGGCTGGAGGCGGAGCGCCTCGCCGCAACGCTCCGGCTGGCCCAGGCGCTGCAGGCGCTGCGCGCTGCCGACCAGGCCGCCGGCCAGCTCGCCGCCGCGCGCGACCGCGAGCCCGAGGCGCAGGAGCCCGAGACCGGGGGAGAGGAAACGGAGGGATGAGCACCCCGCTCTGGGTCGTGGAGCTCGCCGAGCGCTTCTGGGCGGCTACCGGCGTGAAGGCGGCGGGAGGCTCGCCCTCGCCCCCGCCGTTCCCCCGTGACCTGCGCGGGGCGATGGCGTTCGCGCTGCCGCTCGGGCTCGATGACCCGCCGCGCCTGTGCATCGACACCGTGAACGCCTGGCTCGCCCGGCGCGACTTGCCCTGTCGCCTGGGTGGGCGCAACCGGCCCCTGCGCGCCTGCCTGATGGCCTACGGCGGCGCCGGCCTCGTCCTCCTCGACGGCGCGGACCCTCCCGCGGAGCAGCGCTTCAGCTTGGCCCACGAGGTCGCGCACTTCCTGGTCGACTACTGGCAGCCGCGGGAGCGGGCGGTCGCGCGGCTCGGGCCGACCGTGCTCAAGGTGCTCGATGGCCAGCGCCCTCCCACCGCCGCGGAGCGCGTCGACGCGCTGCTGGCGCAGGTGCCGCTCGGGGTCCACGTGCACCTGATGGACCGCACGCCAGACGGCCACCCTGCCGGCCTGGCAGAGGACGCCGCCGAGCGCCGCGCCGACCTGCTGGCTCTGGAGCTGCTCGCGCCGCGCGACGCCGTGGAAGCCGCGCTCGGCGCACTAGGCGGCCCGCGGCGCCACGCCGAGATCGCCGCGCTGCTCGTCGAGCAGTTCGGCCTGCCCCCGGCGATCGCCGCTGCCTACGCTGCCACCTTCGCGCCCGCCGCGCCTGGCCGCTCCTTCCTCCGCCAGCTCGGCCTCGCGCCGTAAGCGCAGCCGCCCCTGGTCCCCACCCCGCAGGACGCGGCCGCAGTGGTGCCCTAGCACCGCTCGCACCGGAGCGGGCGCCCGCTACCCGCCCCCCGTGTCCCGAGTCGCACCGCGTGCCCCCCACATGACAGAAGCACGGTGTTTGCGGTAGACTAGCGCCCATCAAGCGGGGCTCTCAGCACGCCCCTAAGCGATCCCGACACGCCGTGAGGAAGCTGTCGAACGGCGCGTCGGCCACGGGGAACTAGCAGGAGGGGACGCGCGCTGGGGGAGCTGCCCGGTGGCCGCAGCGCGCGCCGTGGGGGAGAGGAGGCCGCTGTGCTGGACGAACTCACCACCCAGCCGCTGCCCGAGGTGGACGCCGACACCTTTACCGCGGCGTTCGGCGAGAGCCTGCAGGCCACGCTCGACCTGAACACCTGGCAGCCGGGGGAGAACCTTGCCGCGCTGTACGACCGGCTGGCGGCGGAGGTCCGGGCCGCTGTTGCCCAGGAGCAGCGTGTGGTGGAGCCGTTCCGCCGCATGGTGTTCCCTCGCCTGCAGAAGCGCCACGGTGCGCCGCCCGGCGCCGGCGTTCACACGGTCTCGGTCGAGGAGCTGGAGCGGGTCCACCGCGGCCTGCTGTTCAACGGCGCGGTCGAGGCCTGCGACGGCACGATCCAAGTCCACGACGCGCTGCCGCTCACGGTGTTCCAGGTGGGCGTGGGCCTGGTGGCCTATCAAGGCTCGGAGTCGACGTGGGTGCAGCGGCTATACCGCCGCGACCTCCGGATCGCGCTGTCCGACCCGGCAGAGGAGGCGCTGCAGCTGCTGGAGCGGCGCAACCAGCGCGGCGGCCTCGAGGCCCTCTCGACGCGCGACCACCTCAGCCAGCTCGCCCGCCGCGCCATCATGGCCTACGCCGAGCGGGCCATCCTCCTGCGGCGTGCCACCGCTCCCTGGCGGCTGGGCCACGGCAGCCCAGTGCCCTTCGAGCTGCTCACCGGCTCGGGCAGCCTGGACCTGATGGTCGAGGCAACGCG
>Ga0209810_1000992_pt1 | contig 48786 bp, 46 predicted proteins | sample Coa_R1_7_FD_187159 | JGI IMG/M metagenome (GOLD analysis project Ga0209810, IMG submission 187159) | Surface soil microbial communities from Centralia Pennsylvania, which are recovering from an underground coalmine fire - Coalmine... | ecosystem: Environmental > Terrestrial > Soil > Unclassified... | reverse complement strand
CACCCCGCCGGGAGGGGCTGGTCTCATGCGGGCCCTCAAATGGGCAAGCGAGCTTGGCCCTCTCTCGGCGGAGGTCGAGGCCGACACGACCACAACGGCCGAGCCAGCGGAAGGATGACCAATGAGCATGCTGCGCGATCCGGGGGCCGCGCGGAGGGGGGATCAGCCCGCTGCCCAAGCGTCGCCACACCTGGGTGCGTCCGTCACCGCCGCGGCGGTCGTGAAGTCATACGGACCGGTGAAGGCATTGCGTGGCGTCTCGCTTGCCGTCGCCGCCGGCGAGTGCGTCACGATCACCGGCCCGTCGGGGTCGGGCAAGAGCACCCTGCTGAACCTGCTCGGCAGCCTGGATCGCCCGGACTCGGGGAAGATCGCCGTCGATGGGATGCCCGTGCCCGAGCCAGGGGCGGCGCTCGAGTTCAGGCGCCGGCTGGTCGGGTTCGTATTCCAGGACAACCTGCTGCTCCCCTACCTGAGCGCGCAGAGCAATGTCGAGACCGCGCTGCTGGCGACCGGCGTGCCGCACCATCAGCGCCGAGAACGGGCCCGCGAGCTGCTGGCCGAGGTCGGCCTCGCGCACCGCGAGCGCCACATTCCCTCAGAGCTCTCGAGCGGCGAGCGGCAGCGGGTGGCGATCGCCCGCGCGCTGGCCAACGACCCGCGGCTCCTGCTCGCCGACGAGCCGACCGGAGCACTCGATTCGGTCAGCAGCGGACGAGTGCTCGACCTGTTGACCGCGATCCGCGACCGCCGCGGGATGACCGTGATCATCGTCAGTCACGATGAGGCAGTGGCCCGCCGCGGCGACCGGGTTGTCCGGTTGATCGACGGCCAGGTCCAGGACTGAAGCCTCAGGTCAGCGACAGCGCGACGGTCGAGCGCATCCGGGCCACCCGCCAAGTCGGGTACACCGCACCAAGGGTTCCGATCGCGATGCCGATCAGGATCGCGCGGCCCACGCCCCACGCGGTCAGCACGGGCGAGATGAACCCGCCGAGCCCCAGCGCGCCCGGCAACAGCTCGCCGGCCGCCAGCCCGAGGAGCACTCCCGCCGCGGTCCCCAACATGCTGACCGCCAGCGCCTCGCCGACCACCAGCAGCCCCAACTGTCGCACGCTCCACCCGATCGCGGTGAGGATCGCGAGCTCGCGCCGCCGCTCGAGCACGGCCGCGAGCATCGTGTTCGCAACCGTCAACCCGCCGATGATCAGCGCCAGCACCACGATCAGCAGCACCGCCTTGCTGATCAGAAGCGTGTTGGTTCCGGCACGCACGGCTTCGCCGGGATCCGAGATGACCGTCAGTTGCGGGAATGCCTTCATCAGCTCCCGCTTGACCTGTGCGATCGTCGCCTGCGGCGCGATCCTGACCGCAAACGTGGTCACCTCCTCGGGCGTGCGGCCGGCCAGCGTCTGAGCGTCCGCGAGCGTCGTGACCACGCCGGAATCCTCGTAGGCGACGCCAGAGTGGAAGATGCCGGACACCACGAAACGATGGGCGCCGAGACGGATCGGCGACCCTGTAGCCACATGGAGCTCGGGCGCCAGGACATCCCCGACCAGGACGTGGCCGTTGCTCGCCGGGCGACCCGCCAGCAGCACGAGCTGCCGAGCGGCGAACCCGTTGCGCTCCAGACCGAGCACCACCGCGCCCGCCTGCTGAGGGAGCGCATTGACCACCAGCTGAATCGGCGTCGCGTCGATCACGCCGGGCTCGCTGCGAATCCGCTTCAGCAGCGACAGCGGTAGAACGGAGGTCGTTGGATCGCTGGCATCGCTCTGAAAGACGCCGAAGTCCCCTTTTCCGAGATGCACCAGGTCCTGCGCCGCCCGATTCAGCCCCGCCGTCAGCGCCAGCAGCGCGACGACCGCGGCGACGCCGACCGCGATCCCGGCGGCCGTCAAGAACGTTCGGGCGCGTCGGCGCCCGAAGTTGGCCGCGATCAGCCCGAGCATGTCGGCGACGCTAGCAGGGGATTTCTCCGCTGCGACCGGGTTTCAGATGCTGACGAGTCGGGTTGCAGTTGCTTTCCAGGTGGCGGTTACTTTCTGGCCGACGCCCAAGTTGAGATCGCCGACGGCTTGCCCGGTGACCTCGGCGACCAGCGGTTGCCCTGCCGCGAGGCCGACGCGGACGCGGTTGCCCACAGCGGTGATCGAGGAGATCTCGGCCGCCAGTCGGTTCCGGGCGGACTCGTCGGCGGTGTCGGGGCTGTGGCTGATCGTGATCTCCCACGGATAGACGCTGAGCGCGACCCGACCGGTCCCTCGATCGGTGGTGCACGCGACGCCGCCGCCGTCGAGGTCAACGACGGTGAGCCCACCCTCACCGGGCCTGGCGGTACCGGTCAGAACGACCGCGCCGGTGAAGTCGGCGACGAAGGCTGTTGCGGGGGCGGCCGCGAGGTCCGTGGCGCTGCCCTGCTGGACGATGCGGCCATGGTCGATCACCGCGATCTGATCAGCGAGCTGCGCGGCCTCCGCGAACTCGTGGGTGACCAGCAGGACCGGCAGATCGAGTGAACGCAGCGTGGCCGTGAGCTGGCGGCTGGCGCTCGCCCGTGTGCGGGCGTCCAGCGCGGAGAGCGGCTCGTCGAGCAGCAGCACGCTCGGATTGGGTGCGAGCGCTCGTGCGAGCGCGACGCGTTGGCGCTCGCCGCCCGAGAGCGTCGCCGGCTTGGCGTCGGCGCGCCTGGCCAACCCGAACTGCTCGAGTAGCGCGATCGCGGCGGCCCGGCGTTCTCGGGCGGGTCTCGACCGCAGGCCGTAGGCGACGTTCCGCCATGCCGTGAGGTGAGGGAACAGTGCGTAGTCCTGGAACACGTAGCCGCAGCGGCGCCGCTCGGGAGGCCAGCAGACTCCGCTCGAGGTGTCCAACCAGACGTCCTCGCCGTTGATGATGCGGCCATGGTGCGGGCGGGCGGTGCCGGCAAGCAGGCGCACGATCGTGGTCTTGCCGGCGCCGGAGGGTCCCGCGAGCGCGAGGCAGCGACCGGCGGGTACAGCGAGGCGGACGTCCAGCTGGAGCCCGCCGGCGGCGTGGGCGAGTTCAGCGAGCAGCACCGCCGGTCGCGACCTGGCCGGGTACGAGCTTGACCGCCAACAGCAGGCCGGCGGACACGGCGACGAGGATCGCCGACAGCGCCAGGGCGGCAGGGAAGTCGGTGGCGAACTGGTCGTAGATCGCCAGGGGCACCGTCTGGGTGATGCCGCGAAACGATCCTGCGAACATCAGCGTTGCGCCAAACTCGCCGAGGGAGCGGCCCCACGAGAGCGCCAGTCCCGCGAGCAGCCCGGGCAGCGCGACCGGTACCACGACGCGCGCGAAGCTCGCGGCTTCGCTTGATCCGAGCGTCCTTGCCGCCTCGGTCAGCGAACTGTCTACAGACTCAAAGGCGGCCTGGGCCTGCCGCAGGTAGAACGGCGCCGAGACGAACGTCAACGCGACGACCACGCCGGCCGTCTGCAGCACGAGCTGGATGTGCGCGTCGGCCAGCGCGCCGCCGAGAATCCCCTCCGGCCCAAGCGCGGCGAGCAGCGCGATCCCGGCGACCGCCGGCGGGAGCACCAGCGGCAGTTCCACCAGCGTGACCACCACCGCGCGTCCTGGGAACGACCTTGTGGCCAGCAGGTAGGCCGCCGGCGTCCCGACGACGACGATCACTGCGACGGCGATCGAGGTGGTCTCGAGGCTCAATCGCAGCGCGTCGGTCGCGGCCGGGTCACCGAGTCGCGAGAGCAGCGCGCCAGGCGCGGTGTGCGTGAAGATCGCGATCACCGGCAGTACCAGGAATGCGAGCGTGATCGCGATCGCCGCTCCCAACAGCAAGGCAAACCATCCCCGGCCGGTCACGTTGTCGGCGGTGGCAGGAACCCGGCCTGCAGCAGGGCGCTCTTGCCCGCGCCGTTCAACAGGCCTTGGATGAACGCCTGCGCCAGCGCCGGGTGAGCGTCACCCCTGACGATCGATACGCCGTAATCGACGACGGGCTGTAGCGAGGAGGGCAGCGCGATCGCCTTCAGCGCTCCGCGGGTCGCCCTGACGTCGGTCAGGTAGGTGAAGCCCGCGTCGACCGCGCCCTGGGTCAGCTTGCCGACGATCCCGGCGACGTCCGGCTCGTCGGAGCGAACGTTCGCGAGGATCTTCGGGGCACCCGCGCCGAGCTTTGCCAGCACGGTCCGCGTGTAGGCGCCGATCGGCACCGTCGCCGAGCCGATCGCGATCGTCACCCCGGGGTTCTCCAGGTCGGTGATGCTCATGACCCTGGTCGAGCTCGCGGGCACCGCGATCACGAGCCTGTTGACCGCAAACACGACGGGCTTTGAAACCAGCCCCTTGGCGTACAGCATGTACGGCAGCTTCAGGTTCGCGGAGGCGAACACGTCTGGCTTGATCCCCTGCTCGATCTGCGCGGCCAGCATGTCCGAACCAGCGAACGAGTAATGCAGGCTCGCCCCGGGGAACTGCCGGGCGTAGGCGGTGAACGCTGCATTGAGCGACGCCGCCGCCGCCACCACCAGGTCCTGCTTGGCGCCACTGGAGTGGCCCACCGGGGAGGTGCCGCTGTTGCCGGCGCACCCGGCCATCACGAGCGTCAGCGCAACAACCAGGGATGCGATCCACGCTCGCCTCGTCAGACGTCCCTCTCGATCATCACCGAAGTTGCCTTGACCGTCGCGGTCGCCTCGACGCCCTCGACAAGGCCGAGCTCCTCGACCGAGTCGCGGGTCACCGCCGCGGTGATCAGAAACGGCCCGGCTTCGATCTCCACCAGCGCCATCACCCCATCGACCTCGACCGACCGCACGATCCCGTTCAGCCGATTGCGCGCCGACAGGCGCGCGCCGGTGACGTGCCGCTGGCGGTGCCCGCTCAGCCGGCGCACCTCTTCGACGGGGATCAGCCGCCGGTTTCGCTCATCACGGTGCGTACGCAACTTCCCCGCGCGATCCCATCGCCGCAGTGTGTCCTGGCTAACCCCGATCGCCTTCGCGGCCTCTCCGAGCGTCATCCCCCTCTTCATTGCTGCCATAGCATTGCATAGGTAGCAGTCTGGCGGGAGGGGGGTTGTCGCACAGGGAGGGCGGTCGCCGCCACCTCCCCTACGGCGTCAGCCGAACATCGCGGCCATCACGAGCACGGAGCCCGCGAGCAGCATCACGCGTCCGGCGAACGCTGGCGCCGAGCGCAGCACCACCGGGAAAAGGTCGTCAACGCGCCGCCATGCCCTGGCGGCACCGAGGAGATCGTGCACGAGCATGTGGCCCCACGCGGCAAGCGCGAGCCCAGTCACGATGACGAGCGTCTGATGCATCACCTTAAGTTGTGCCGCCGCCTGCGGCTCAGCTCAGCCGGCAGGCGTGCCCTCACCCCAAACAGTATCCGATGCTCAGCGACCGCGAAACGCTTCAGTTCGCCCCACCCCCGTCGCTTCGCCCACCCCCGCAGGCAGCCGCGAACCCTGACGGCAAATGGCGGCTCAGCTCCGATGCATGAATCCGAGATGGTTGGGAAGCCTTGGTAGCGATCAATCGAGGAGGTGCAGGTGCTACTTGCATTGGCAATCGTGCTGTTGGTAATCGCAGTAGTGGGCGGCATAGCGGTCCACCCGCTGCTGTTCTTGATCGCCGTTCTGGCGTTGCTGGTGTTTCTCGGAGGAGGGCGTCGCTCGCTCGTCTGAGCGGGTGGCAGGCCGAGCGCGTCAGCGCTTGGCCTGCCACAACGCGATCTCGCCGGCTACGGGCGTGGCAACCACGCTGCGCCAGCCGGCGGGACCTTCCCGTGGGGACAGGATCACGCGGGCGCCGAGCTGCTGTGCGCGGTCGGTGACCGCGTTGATGTCGTCCACCGCGATGTAAGGCAACCACAGCGGCCGCGGCGTCGGGCACTGCACGATGCCGCCGCCGATCGTGCTGCCGAGATCGAGCGCGAGGTAGGAGCCGTAGGCGGTCTCGATCCGCTGCTGCGGCCAGCCGAACAGCTCGCTGCACAGCGCGCGGGCACCGGGGAGGTCACCGGTGTGCAGCTCCAGGTGCACCACGCGAGTCATGGCAGGGTCCATCATTAGGTTGGACCAGCGCCGGCACCTGAACTAATCGCGCGCCGATGAATTCCCGGCCACTGAAGGTCTAAGCTTGTAATGCGGATGGCGAGTATTCGCACAGGCGCGGTAGGCGAGCCTGACCTGTTAGGGGCGGCCCGGGACGGAGACGAGGCGGCGTTCGCGCGGCTGGTCGAGCCGTATCGGACAGAGCTGCACGCGCACTGCTACCGAATGCTGGGCTCGGTCTACGACGCCGAGGACGCCCTCCAGGAGACGCTGCTGCGGGCGTGGCGTGGGCTCGCGCGATTCGAGGGGCGAAGCTCGCTGCGCTCGTGGCTCTACACGATCGCGACCAACGCCTGCCTGACCCAGATCGCACGCCGGCCCAAGCGCGTGCTGCCGATCGACTACGGCCCGGCGGCCGATCCGCACGATCCTCCGGGCGAGCCGGTGGTCGAGTCGGTCTGGGTGGAGCCCTACCCCGACGAGACGATCGGCCTGGAGGATGGGTTCGCGGCGCCGGAGGCTCGCTACGAGCAGCGGGAGGGGGTTGAGCTCGCGTTCGTCGCGGCGCTTCAGCATCTGGCTCCCAACCAGCGCGCGGTCCTGATCCTGCGCGAGGTGCTGGGGTTCTCGGCGAAGGAGACCGCCGAGATGTTCGAGACGACCGTGCAGTCGGTCAACTCCGCCCTGCAGCGCGCACGCGCGGCCGTCGACGCGAGGGTCCCCGAGCAGACCCAGCAGGCGACGCTCCGGGCGCTGGGTGACGGCGAGTTGCGCGAGCTCGTCTCCCGGTACGTCGACGCCTGGGAGCGCTGCGACGTGGCGGCGTTCGCCGAGATGCTGGCCGAGGACGCGACGTTCGCGATGCCGCCGCTGGCGACGTGGTACCAGACCCGCGAGGGGATCGCGACCTGGGCCTCCCTCTCGTCGATGTCAGGGGCATGGCGCTGGCGGGCGGTCCTCACGCGCGCGAACGCTCAGCCGGCCCTGGCGTTCTACTCATGGGACGAGGAGGCCCGCGCCCACCTGCCGTTTGCGCTGTGCGTGCTGAGCTTCCGCGGCCGCGAGATCAGCGACGTCACGGCCTTTATCGTGCGCTCGACCGACGCGACCGACCCCGAGGCGTATCAGAACTTCCCGCTGGAGCCGTTCGATCCGCGACGGCTCGCGGCCGCGTTCGGGCGCTTCGGGTTGCCGGATCGGGTGTAGGCCTCAGCCGGCGCGAACCGGCTGGGCCACGGGCGCGGGCTGCCCTGGCTCGGCTGGCAGCTCCGGCACCTCGGCCTCGGCGTAGAAGTACTTGCCGCCCCGCAGCCACGAGGCGACCGCGGCCACCAGGCAGCAGCCGGCGGCGAAGTAGAAGGCCTCGTGGATCCCGCTCGCAAACGGATGTGAGACGAGGCTCGGGAAGAACCTGTGGCCGGTGAGATAGACGGCTGTCGCGTGGGGGAGGTGGGTCAGCTCGGGCCCGAGCAGCGTGCCCATCGGGTTGTATCCGAGGAACCGGCGAACAGGCTGCCGACGGGCGGCAGGTGCGAGACGCGGGCGGCGTAGCCAGCGGGCACGCCGTGTGAGGAGAGGCCGTGGTAGAGGACGCCGGGCAGCGTCGAGGAGAGGCCGATGATGATCAAGCTGAAGAAGATCCCGATCGAGAGCACCATCGAGGAGTTCATGAACGTGCCGGCCATGCCGGCGCCGACACCTCGCTGGTCGGGCGGGAGGCTGTTCATGATCCCCGTCTGGTTGGGCGCCGCGAACAGGCCCATCGCGAGGCCATTGAGGAAGATCATCAGCGCGAACGCCCAGTAGGGGAAGTCGACCGGCAGCGCGATCAGCAACAGGAAGCTGCCCGCTGCCACGATCATGCCGCCGGTGGTGAAGGGCCTTGCGCCGAAGTGGTCGGCGAGGCGGCCGGCGAACGGGCCCGCCAGCAGGAAGCCGGCCGACAGCGGCAGCAGGAAGATGCCCGCCCACAACGGGGTGTCGGCGAAGCTGTAGCCGTGCTCCGGCAGCCAGATCCCCTGCAGCCACAGGATCAACATGAACATCATGCCGCCGCGCGAGAGAGCGGACAGCAGCGCCGCGATGCTGCCGGCGCTGAACGCACGGATCCTGAACAGCGACAGGCGGAACATCGGCGCCTGCACGATGCGCTCGATCAGCGCGAACGCGACGAGCACCGCGATGCCGCCGCCGATCGCCGCGATCACCCACGGGTTCGTCCAGCCCATCGTGTGGTGGCCGTAGGGCAGGATGCCGTACGTGATCCCCACCAGCAGCGCGATCAGCCCGACCGCGAAAGTGAGGTTTCCGAGCCAGTCGATCTTCGCGGAGCTGCGAATGCCCCGCTCCTCGAGCATCAGGTAGGCCCAGACGGTGCCGAACACGCCGACCGGCACCGACACCAGGAACACCAGTCGCCATGACACCGGGGCCAGCACGCCGCCGAGGACGAGGCCGATGAACGACCCGGCAATCGCCGAGACCATGTTGATCCCGAGCGCCAGCCCCCGCTCCTCGGGTGGGAAGGCGTCGGTCAGAATCGCCGATGAGTTGGCGAACAGGAAGGCGCCGCCGAGTCCCTGCACGACGCGCATCACGATCATCCACAGAGCGCCGCCGCTGCCGTGCATCCAGGTCACCGACAGGAGGATCGAGCCCACCGTGAACACGGCGAAGCCAAGGTTGTACATGCGCACGCGCCCGAACATGTCCCCGATGCGCCCGAGGCTCACGACCAGCACCGCCGAGACGACCAGGAACCCGAGCAGCATCCACAGCAGATAGCTGGTGTTCGACGGCACCAGCGGGTTGAGGCGGATGCCGCGGAAGATCGCCGGCAGCGCGATGATCACGATCGACTGGTTGATCGTCGCCATCAGGATGCCGAGCGTCGTGTTGGACAGCGCGATCCACTTGTAGCGCTCGGGACGCGCGTGGGTGTGGGCGCGCAGGCGGGCGAGCAGGCTCATCGTTCCTGCTCCGCGAGCCGCTCGATCAGCCCGTCGAGGATCTCGATCGCCGCCGCAAGCGTCCGCACGTCACGATCGGGCAACGTCGCCATCTCCTCGTGCAGGAGAGCCCGGTACTCGGCGCGCAGGCGCTCGAGCACCTCCTCGCCGGCGGGCGTGAGCGAGACCAGCACCGCGCGACGGTCGCTTGGATCCGGACCGCGCGCGACCCAGCCACGCTCCTGGAGGCGGTCGACGAGCAAAGTGATTCCGGGCTGGCTGACAGCTTCCCGCGCGGCGAGCTCCGTGATCCGGCGGGGCTGCTGCGCCAGCGCGTTCAGGACCAGGGCCTCGACACGCGAGATCTGGATGCTGCTGCGCTTGAGGAACAGCCGCGAGAGCGTGGCCGCCCGCTGCGGCAGCGCCTCTGCGATCTCGTCCAGCTGTGCGGTGGTGGCCGAGGCCCGATCCATAGGCCGCTTATATTAGCCGCCTATGTAGCTCTGATCGCCGGCGCGTCGCCGCGCCGTAGCTCACGGCTGCGCCACCGCCACGCCGGGCTCGCGGGCTCCCTCGGTGACGACGAGGATCGCGCCCTCGCCGCTCGTGTAGGCCTCCTCGCCGTGCTCGATCACGTCCATCCCGAGCGCCTCCTGCCGCGCGCTGACGCGCAGCGGCATCACCAGCGCGATCACGCGCAGGATGACGTAGGTCCCGGTGAACGCGTAGGCGGGCCCGCACAGGGCCGCGAGCGCCTGCCAGCCGAGCTGAGCGAGATGGCCATACAGCAGGCCGTTGGACACGCCGTTCCACGACAGCTGCGCGAAGAAGCCGATGAACAGGATCCCGGTCAGGCCGGCGAGGCCGTGGGCGGCGAGCACGTCGAGCGTCTCGTCGAGGCGGGTCTTGGGGCGCCACACGATGAACGCATAGCTCGGCAGCGCGGCCAGCACGCCGAGCAACATCGCGGACATCGGGCTGATGTAGCCGGCGGCGGGAGTGATGCCGACGCAGCCGACGATGATGGCGGTGGCGGCGCCGATCGCGGTGACGCGGCCGCCGCGGAGGAGGTCCAGCACGAACCAAACGACCAGCGTGCAGGCCGGCGTGAGCAGCGTGTTGACGAACGCCAGCACGCCGGGATGCCCGATCGAGTAGCCGCTGCCGCCGTTGAAGCCGAACCATCCAAACCACAGCAGCCCCGCGCCGAGCAAAGCGTAGACGGCGTTGTGGGGCAGCAGCGCCTGGCGCCCGTAGTCCTTGCGCGCGCCGACCGCGATCGCCGCCGCGAACGCCGAGAAGCCCGAGCACATCTCGACGGGCACGCCGCCCGCGAAGTCGAGCGTGCCGCCGCGCTGCAACCAGCCACCGCCCCATACCCAGTGCGCGAGCACCGCGTAAACGAGCACCGACCACAGCACCATGAACACCAGGAAGGCGCCGTAGCGCATGCGCTCGACGACCGCGCCCGAGACGAGCGCCGCGGTGATGATGCAGAACGCCGCCTCGAACGCCATGAACAGCAGGTGGGGGATCGCCGTGCCATGGCGGGGGCTGAAGGTCACGCCGCGTAGCAGCGCGAACTTCAGCCCCCCGATGAACCCGTTGCCGCTGTCGAAGGCAAGCGAGTAGCCGATCAGCGCCCATGCCACGGTCACGACCCCGAGTGCGCCGATGCTCATCATGAACGTGTTCAGCGTGTTCTTCGCGCGGACCAGGCCGGCATAGAACAGCCCGAGCGCGGGGGTCATCATCAAGACCAGCGCTGTCGCGACCAGCATCCACGCCGTGTCGCCCGCGCTGACGCGGTCCGCCAGCGCGATCTGCGCGGCGATCATTCGCCCACCGGCGTCAGCGCGCCGTGATCGACCTCGCCGGTGCGGATTCGAACCGCGCGCTCGAGCGGCACCACGAAGATCTTGCCGTCGCCCACCTCGCCGGTCTGGGCGGCGTTGCGCAGCGCGTCGACGGTCGGCTCGACGAACGGATCCGACACCGCGATCTCGAAGCGCACCTTCTCGGAGAGCTCCATCTTCACGGTCGTGCCGCGGTAGGTCTCGACGCGGTCGAGCTCGCCTCCGTGCCCCTGCACCCGGCTGATCGAGAGACCGCGTACGTCGGCCTGGTACAGGGCTTCCAGTACGTCGTTGGCCTTCTCAGGACGGACGATGCCGATCACGAGCTTCAAGATCGTGCTCCTTGTTGAGGGGATGGGGCCCGGCGAGAGCCGCCGGCGGCGCGCGAGGCTACCGCTTCGGCGGCGCGGTGCCGAACACGTGGTCCCAGAACGGGGCGCTGACGCCGTAGCCGCGCTCGTGGTTCTGGAAGTGATGGCGCATGTGCAGCTCGCGCAGTCGCTTGCCGAGCGCGGTCTTCGGGCGGTGATGGTGCACGTGGTAGTGCAGCATGTCGTAGAACAGGTAGCCAGCCAGGAACGCGGCGGAGAACGGCAGGAAAGCGGGGGCGCCGAGGACCGCGTAGAAGCCCCACACAAACAACGCCGACAGCGGCACGCTCACCGATGGCGGCATCACGAGCCGCATCGGGTCGTTGGGGTGGTCGTGGTGGACGCCGTGGATGATCCAGTGCAGGCGGGCGCCGATCCCCTTCTCGGGCTCGAAGTGGAACACGATCCGGTGCAGCCAGTACTCGGTCAGCGTCCAGAACAGGTAGCCGGCGAGCAGCCACCCGATGCCGGCCCAGCCGACGCCCCGCGCGACGCCCTCGGCAAGGAGGAACACGATCACCGGCCCGAACAGGATCGGCGGCACCGCGGGGTGCACGCGCGAGAGCTTGTCGAGCAGGTCTGACTCGAACATGCGCGGCGAGGCGCGCAGGATCTCGCTGCGGCTGAGCCCGTCGAGCTCGTCTGCGTGGGGGGTCGCCATACCGCCTTAAAGATACCCGCGGGGTGCGGTGGGGTTTCGACGCGCGTCAGGCTGCCGACTCGTCGGGCATCGCGAGCACGATGTGGGCGACCGACAGCGCCATGAAAGGCCTGCGCTCGGGCTTGCCGGGCGCGTCCAACGGCGTGATCTCCACGTCGGTGAGCGGCAGGAACGCGCGCTCCGACGCGTTCAGGTAGTCGGTCAGGCGGCTGCGATAGCCGTCTCGAGGCATGTGCAGCACGCCCGAGATCCGGTGGCGCCCGGTCTCGACCACGATCCGCTCGTCGCGATGCTCCATCTGATGGCGACGATAGCGTGCGGCCACCCCGCGGTGCGATCCTTGGACGCATGGCCCAGCTACCTGAGGCGCGTTGGTGGGCGATCCGCCGAGCCCAGAACCGCAAGCCCGCGACCTACACGTGCCCCCTGTGCGGCGACTACCTGCCGGCGCTGGTGGAGCACCTGCTGATCGCGCCCGAGGGGGACCCCGCGCGAAGGCGCCATGCCCACACCGCCTGCGTACTGGCCGCCCGCAACGAGGGGCGGATGCCGACGCACGAAGAGTGGCTTCGCACCCAGCCGCGCGAGCCGGGGGTGCTTGCACGGCTGGCACGCCGGCTACGCGGTGGGGAGCAGTAGGGTTCGCGCGCGATGGCGCAGGAGCTCAAACTGGGGCTGAACGTCGGCTACTGGGCCGGCGGTCCTCCTCCCGGTGCGCAGGAGTCGGTGCTCGAGGCCGAGCGGCTGGGCTTCGACTCGATCTGGACGGCCGAAGCCTACGGCTCGGACGCGCTGATCCCGCTCGCGTGGTGGGGCGCCGCGACCGAACGGATCAGGCTGGGGACGGCGATCGCCCAGATCTCCGCGCGGACACCCGCGGCCACCGCGATGGCGGCGATGACGCTCGACCACCTGTCGGGCGGTCGGCTGATCCTCGGCCTCGGGGTCTCGGGGCCGCAGGTGGTGGAGGGTTGGTACGGGCAGCCGTTCGCCAAGCCGCTCGCGCGCATGCGCGAGTACATCGGGATCCTCCGTGCGATCTGGGCGCGCCAAGGGCCGCTCACCAACGACGGGCCGCATTACCCGCTCCCGCTGAAGGATGGGACCGGCCTTGGCAAGCCGCTCAAGGCGAGCATCCATCCGCTGCGGCCGGACATCCCGATCTACCTGGCCGCCGAGGGGCCGAAGAACATCGCGCTCGCGGGCGAGCTGTGCGACGGGTGGCTGGCGTTGTTCTACTCGCCCCACCACGACGGCTTCTATCGAGAGGCGTTGGAGGAGGGTCTGGCGCGCGAAGCGGCGCGGCGGACGAAGAATGAGTTCGAGGTGGCCGCAACCGTGCCGCTGATCGTCACCGACGACGTCGAGAGCGCCGCCGACGCGCTGCGCCCGATGTACGCCCTGTACTTCGGTGGGATGGGCGCGCGGTCGGCGAACTTCCACGCGAACGTCCCGATCCGGATGGGCTACGAGGCCGAGGTGCAGAAGATCCAGGAGCTGTACCTCGGCGGGCACAAGGACGAGGCCGCCAGGGCCGTGCCGACGCGGCTGCTCGAGCAGCTCACGCTGATCGGGCCGAAGGACAAGATCCGCCACGACCTGGAGGCATGGCGGGAGTCGATCGTGACCACGTTGCTGATCGGCGGCGACCCGCAGACGCTGCGGACCGCCGCCGAACTCGTACTGGGATAGAGGTCTGGACGGGCCCTATCGGCCCCATGGACGCCGCGCGAAGCGCGGCCCCGTCATGCGTCGTGGTACAGCGCGAACTCCCACGGATGCGGGCGCATCCGGATCGCGTCGACCTCCTCTTCGCGCTTGTAGCGGATATAGGCGTCGATCAGGCCGCTGGTGAACACGTCGCCCTTGAGCAGGAAGTCGTGGTCGGCCTCGAGCGCGTCGAGCGATGCCTCGAGTGAGGAGGGCACCGTGCCGATGTTCGCCAGTTGCTCGGGCGCCAGCTCGTAGATGTCGGCGTCGAGTGGCTCACCGGGATCCAGCTGGCGCTCGATTCCGTCCAGGCCCGCCATCATCAGCGCGCTGAACGCCAGGTACGGGTTGGCGGTCGGGTCCGGCGAGCGGAACTCGATGCGCTTGGTCTTGGGCGCCTCGTGGTACATCGGCACGCGCACGCACGCCGAGCGGTTGCGCGCCGAGTAGACGAGGTTGACCGGCGCCTCGTACCCCGGGACCAGGCGGCGATATGAGTTGGTGGTCGGCGCACAGAACGCCATCAGCGCGGGCGCGTGCGTGAGCAGCCCCGCGATGTAGTGCTTGGCGAGGTCCGACAGGTGCGCGTAGCCGCCGCGGCCGTACATCAGCGGGTCGCCGTCCTTCCACAGCGACTGGTGCACGTGCATGCCCGACCCGTTCTCCTCGAAGATCGGCTTCGGCATGAAGGTGGCGGTCTTGCCCGCCCGCCGAGCCTCGTTCTTGACGACGTACTTGTAGACCATCATCTGGTCGGCCATCCGCACGAGCGGCTGGAAGCGCATGTCGATCTCGCCCTGGCCGCCCGAGGACACCTCGTGGTGGTGGAACTCGCAGCGGATTCCCAGCGACTCCATCGTCGCGACCATCTCGCCGCGCAAGTTCGCCAGCGAGTCGGCCGGCGGCACCGGGAAGTAACCCTCCTTCTGGCGAAGCTTGTATGCCAGGTTCGGCGTGGTTCCCGACGGCGACCCGGTGTTCCAGAAGCCCTCATCGGAGTCGACCTCGTAGAACGCCCGGTTCTCGGTCTGCGCGTAGGCGATGTGGTCGAACACGAAGAACTCCGCCTCGGGGCCGAAGTAGGCGACGTCAGCGATCCCGGTCTGGACCAGATGGCGCTCGGCCTTCTGGGCCACGAACCGAGGGTCCCGGCCGTAGGGCTCTCCCAGCACCGGGTCGGCGATCGAGCAGACCAGCGACAGCGTGGGCCGGGTGTAGTACGGGTCGATGAACGCGGTCCCGGCATCCGGGATCAGCAGCATGTCCGACTCGTGGATCTCCTGGAAGCCGCGGATCGACGAGCCGTCGAACCCGAGCCCGGACTCGAAGTCGTCGGCGTCGATCGCGCCGATCGGGAGCGTCATGTGCTGCCAGGTCCCCGGCAGGTCTACGAACTTGAGGTCGACCATCTCGACGCTGCGCTCGGTGGCGAACTCGAGGACCTCTGCGGCGCTTGTGGCCCCCGCCGCCGCGGCGGTGTGGCCGCCGCTCTCTGTGATTGTCACCGTGTCTTTCCTCCTTTGACGTGCCTGGGAGGGGCGAGCCTACCCAAGATTCGTGAGCCGTTGGTTTGCGAGAGAGGGTGGGAAGAGACTCGGACGGAGCCTCCTCCCACCTTCTCCGGCTTGACTAGAGCTTGCGAACGCGAGACCTCCTCACGCCGTGGAGGGTGCGGTGTGGCCTGCGGTGGCTCCCGGTGCGAGCCCCGGTATGCCGCTCGGGAACCCGAGCGATGGCACGTCGGACGGATAGACCTCGTGACCGTGCTCTGCGACGTCGCCGACCTCCATGTCCTTCTCCTTCATCCGCAACGGTATGAACACGCCCACGAGCTTCAGCAGCCCGAAGGTCCACACCGCGGTCCAGGCGATCACGAACAGTGCCGCGAACAGCTGCCACTTCAGCAGCGTGAAATTGCCGTGCACGACGCCGGTGGCGGTCCCGGTCGCGACCAGGCCGTGCTTGCTGGTCTTGTAGCCGAGCGCCATCTGCGGGTCGGCGAAGATCCCGACCAGGAGGCCGCCGGCGAACCCGGCGAACCCGTGCGTGTAGACCACGCCGAGCGTGTCGTCGACGCGGCGGAACGGCCGCAGCCGGCTCATGTAGTTGAGCGCGAAGTAGACGAGCGTCGAGGCGATCACGCCCATCGCGATCGCGCCCCAGCCGTTCACGTAACCAGCCGCCGGGGTGATCGCCACCAGGCCGGTGATCATGCCGTTCACGCCACCGAGCAGCGAGGGCTTGCGACCGGTCAGGTAGTCCCAGCCGACCCAGATCAGGAATGCGACGCCGGTGCACAGGTTGGTGTTGAGCACCGCGGCGGCCGCGGACATGTTCGACGCATACGGGTCGCCGCCGTTGAAGCCGTTCCAGCCAAGCCACAGCAGGCCCGCGCCGACCGCGACCATCGCCACGTTGTTGGGGGCGTCGATCTCGCGGTCGCGCTGGAGCCGTGGCCCGATCACCGCCGCGGCGACAAACCCGGCGACGCCGGCAGACAGGTGGATCACGTAGCCGCCGGAGAAGTCGACCGCGCCGTGCTGGGCGAAGAAGCCGCCGCCCCAGATCAGGAACGCGTCAACCGCGTAGACGAACGTGATCCAGAGGGCGCAGAACGGGATCCATGCCTTGAAGTTGACGCGTCCCAGAACCGAGCCGAGCGCAAGGATCGGCGTGATCGCGGCGAACACGAACTGGAAGTAGACGAGCCCCGACTTGGGGAAGCTCAGCGAGCCGATCAGCGGGATGTTGGCCTGGTGCTGAAGCTCGGTGTGCGAGAGCACGGGCCCCGGCTTCCCGATGAAGTTTCCAAAGAAGCCGTGGTGCGCGATGCCATGGAACGGCGAGCCGAATCCCATCTTGAACGCCCACACGACCCACACGACGAGGACGACCGAGAAGGTGGCGAACGCCAGCATCATGCTGTTGATCGACCAGCGCTTCTGCATCACGCCGCCGTACAGGACGGCGAGGCCCGGCACGCTCATCAAACCGACGAGCGTTGCGGCTGTCAGCTGCCAGGAAGTATCTCCCGAGTTGAGCCAGCTTGGTGCTTCGAGAGGCATGGATCTCCTTGTCCTAGGGGACTGAAACGAGCCCGACTGTGCCCGCACATTCGACCTGGCTAGCCCAGGCTGCCGATGATGGTGACCGTGCGGGGGCGCTCGCACCATGTCCTGGAGTCCAGGGTTGGGTGGCCCGGACTTGGACATTGGGATAACGCGACCCCGCAAGGAGCGGGAAACGGGAGCTGGGGCGCGCTCGGCGCGCGCGGGCCCCGGCGGCTACGGCTGGCGGCCGACCGCGAGACCGGCCTTACGGCAGGCGGCCGCGATCGCGGCGGCCGACTGGGGACTGAACGCGCCGGGAGCCTCCGCCGAGGCGCAGGTCGAGCGTGCCGCGGCGCCGCACTGGTTGATCTCCTGCGCGCCGGTGGCGGCCGGGATCGTCACGTAGATGCAGCCGTTGGCAGATGTCCGCCCAGCGCTCAGCAGCGCGATCACGACGATCAGGACCAGGAGCGCAAGGGCCGCGCCGATGCCGGCCAGGATCCTTCGCTCCCGTCGGGAGAGCCGCCGGGGGACGCGCAGTGCCTCGGCGTGCCCGGGCGGAAGGATCAGCATGGGGCGAGTCTACGCGCGCCTTTGGGCGTCGAGCGCGGCTGCGAGCGCTCTCAGAACAGGACCGGTTTGCCGTGCGGGACGACCAGCACCGACCCGCGCGCGCCGTTCAGGAGCGATCGCGTTGCGCCGCTGAGCGCGACTCGGCCGGCGGGCGCGGCTGCCTGCGATCCCACGACCAGCAGACCGACATCGCCCGCGCCGATCGGCGCGAGCTTGGCCGAGAGCCTGGCGGCCAGCGACGCGGCGGTTTGCTGCGCGGCGTCGTCCTCGGCGGACAGCAGGCCGATCGAGGCGATCGGGCCGTCGGCGCGCGTGCGCAGTCCGGCCGCGGCCACCGCGATCGCCACCGGCCCTCCGTCAAGCAGGTGTTGCGCCGTGTTCCCCGGCTCGGCGCGGCCCGGAGGCGTCCGGTAGTCCGAGCCGAACACAATCGTCGCGGCGCCCTCGGCCCGGGCCAGCTGCTCGAGTCCCTCGCCGGTCGATGCGCTGAACACGACGTGCCGGGGCGTCTGCTCGTCGCCGAGCCACTGCGCGCCCTGCTCGAGCCGGCGTTCAGCGTCGTGCTGGGCGAGCTGCTCGCGCTCGGGATCGAACTCGCGCGAGTGGCGGACGTATGCCAGCGACAGCGAGGCGCCCGTCGCCGCGAGCAGCCTGCCGAGCGCGAGGGCGTCGTCATCGTTGGAGGTTCCGTCGTAGGAGACGATCAGCTTCGCGCCCACAGAGCGGAATCGTGGGGGAGGGGGCGATGCCCGGCATTGGCCCGATGTCCAATGTTCCGCAGAGCGGGGCTATCCAGCTGGACTGGTGTCTCAGTCCGCCCTGCGCGCGCCTCGGCATGTGCGACGATCGAGAGCGTATGGAGCGGTTGGGCGTCACCCTGAAGGCGCTGCTGGCCTTCGGGCTTGCGCTGCGCCTTCACCACCACTTTCACGGACCGCCGATCGGCTACGCCGGACTGGCGGCCGCGGCGTTTGCGAGCTGGGTCGGGGTGCCCGGTCCGGGCGAGCCCGTGCTTATCACGGCCGGGATCTTCGCCGCCAAGCACAAGCTCGACATCGCCTCCGTGGTGGTCGTCGCATGGTTCGGGGCGACGATCGGCGGGATCGTGGGGTGGGTGATCGGGATGCGAGGGGGACGCAAGGTGCTGACCGCGCGTGGTCCGCTGCACAACATGCGCATGAACGCGCTGGCGCGTGGCGACGACATCTTCGCGCGGTACACGGTGGCCGCGGTCCTGCTGGTGCCGTCGTGGATCGCCGGGATCCATGGCGTCCGCACCGCGGTCTATCTGCCGGTGAACGCGCTTGGCGCGGTGCTGTGGGCGGCCGGGATCGGGCTCGGCGCCTACTACGTCGGCCCCACGATCGTTGATCTGGTGCAGGACCTGGGCGAGGTGAGCGTGGTCGCGGTCGTCATCCTCGTCGCGGCCGTCGTGGGTGGGGAGATCCTGCGCCGACGGCGCCGGCGACGGCGCGCGCGCAGTCAGCAAGCGAGTTGAGGCGCGGGAGGCGCGGGCGGACGGGCGCGGGGGCGGGGCGGTTTCTAGAGCTGAGTACCGGCCCAGGACACCGGCTGGGGCGGCGGGTCGGCGCTCCCGACGTCCAGCTGGATTGCGGCGTGCGGGAGCAGCGGGATCGAGCGCGGGTCCTTGGTCCACGGCTTGCCGTTGACGAACGCGCTGACCTTGCCGCTCAGGGTGCCGGCCTTGGTCGAGCTCAGCGGCTGGTGCCAGATGTCGAAAAATTCTCCGAGCGAATAGATCCGCGCGGTCGGTGACTCGATATGGATGACCCCATCGGAGGTGTGGGTGTGCAGCCAGTAGATGCACTGGCCTCCGGCGGCGACCGGCCCGTACTGCGTCTGTTGCGGAACCGAGCCGGGAATCCCGATCCCGGTCGGAACCGAGCGCGGCGCGCCATTCGCGAACACCGCCAGGTGCGCGTGGATGTGGTAGGCGAGCTGTTCGATCGGCCCGCAGGTGATCCCGTCGACGGTGCCGGTCTGGGTGGTGCTCGCGGGCGCAATCGCGGCGCCCGTCTCGAGCGGCATCCCCTCAAAGCCGAGCGTGCTCGTGGAGCTGGCGCCGGTGGATGTGGTGCCCTGGCTGGTGGTGGCGGGCGTCGAGGAGGCGGCTGTGCCCGAGCTCGAGCTGCTGCTCGATGAGCTCCCGCAGCCGGCCATCAGCGCAGCCGCGAGCGCAAGGCAGATCGACAGGCGTCGCGTCATCGCAGGCGAAACGGTAGCGGCCTGCTGCTAGGCGGGATGCGCGGCGGGTTGCGCGGGCGGCAGCGTGTCCGCGCGTGAGAGCGGTTCGAGCGGATCCTGCGAGAGCAGCGACAGGTGGCACTCCGCGTGGATCATCGTTCTGAGCGCGAGCAGCAGCGCGAGATTCAGCAGCAGCCCGAACACGGCGGCGAACTGATGCTGGAGGAAGGCGAACACCTCGGTGAAGAACACCTGGACGAGCAGCGCATGATCGAACCAGCGGTAGCCGGCCAAACGCGCGCGGCGGAACTGCACCACTCCGATCCAGATCATGCCGCTCGCGATCAGCGACGACGCCAGACCCGCGGCACCGATCACGTGCAGGCTCTCGGAGCCGTCGAAGATCTTCCGTCCGTCGAGCACCACCTGCACGACCGTGACGGCGGCGACGGCGACGAACACGACCACCAACACGATCGCGAAGCGCGGCTCTTCAGCGATGTCGTAGTAGCGGTTTCGAATGCGCTCTGCCGCGCGCGTGAGCGGTCCAGGCCGTGGCACCGGCATCGCGTCCAGCTTCGCGAGCTCCGCCGACAGCGGCGCCACGAGCGGATCGCTCGGGTCCGCCCGCTTGAGCAGCTCGCCGGCCAGCTGGCGTTCGCGCACGTTCAGTGGGCGGATCCGGGCGGAGGCGAGCAGCTCCATCGCGTTCGTCAGGCACTCGTGTGGCGTCCAGCGATGACGCCAGCCGAGGGTGCGGATCGCCAGGAACAGCAGGATGAAGACGATGTAGATCATCCCCGCCGCCGGCTTGAAGAAGTAGTCGTTGTCGCTGGTGACGAACTTGCCGATCTCGTCGATGAAGAACCCGAAGCCGATCCCGCCGAGGATCGCGGCGGTGTGCCGTCGAGCCGGACCGAGGAACGTCAACAGCACGACGATCGCGATCAGCATCCCCAGCCCGCCCCACAAGAGGTGGGCGATGTGCAGCTTGCCGCCGCCGAGCTTCGGATAGTGGGTCGCCCACAGCTGCAGGCGGATGACCAGGATCGTCGCGATCCCGCAGACGAAGAAGGTGTCGAGCAGCGCCCGGACCTGGATGTTGCGCGCGGGATGGTGGTGGCGCACGACGGCCGCGTTCAGCCGCCTGAAGAGGGCGGGGATCGTGCTGTTCGCCGCGGTCGCTTGCCCCTCCCCGGCTGTGGTGTGCCCCAGCGTCGTCGTCATCTGATTGCCCGCGGGGGAGTCTAGCTCGCGCGGACGCGCGAGCGACGGGAGCGCGCGCTTCGGTCAGGGGCCCGGGCCGTCGAGAAGCCGGGCGGCGGTGTCGATCAGGATCGGCTTGATCGAGTCCCACCGTGCGGCGACGATCTCCTGGCCCCAGATCGGGATCTCGAGCACCAGCCCGCGGATCATCGAGAACGTGGCGTCGATCAGCGAGGCAAAGCGCGGGTCGTCGGCCTGGTCGGGAAACAGGGTCGCGGCGGTCGCGGCGATGATCCCGTTGAGTCGGAGCTCGAGATCGCGCAGCGTGGCGGCGAGCTCGGGCTCGGCCCACGCAGCGACCCACAGCTGTGCCGCGGCGAGCGCCTCGCGCGAGGTCAGCTCGCGCCAGGCCTGGTCGAGGACCTGGTCGCGATGGGCGGGCTCGCGCAGCGCTGCGAGGTCGATCTGGTCGAGCGCGTGGTCGACCAGCCGCAGCGCAAGGTGCGTGATGGCCTCGATCAGGAACTCCTCGCGGCTCGGGAAGTAGTGCATGAGCGTGCTCTGGGCAACGCCCGCGCGCTCGGCGACGTCTCGCGTCGTGAGTCCCGCGTAGCCGTGCTCGAGTAGGCACTCGGTTGTCGCGTCGAGCAGGGCGAGCCTGGTTGCGGCGCGCTGCTCGGCACGGGTCTTCGGCCGTTCTTGGCTGGTCGGGGTCTGCGTGCGTTCGTCGTTCATCTGATCGATGAAATGCTAACTTACGCGTTTCGCCGTTCAGCTGATCGATCAATCGATGCCGTTGAGACCGGAGGACATCCGCCCTTCGCGCGTCCGGAGGGCCGCGCAGATGACGGGCGCCGCGGCTGGCGTCGCCGCCCGGGAGGCAACGGCTCGAGCGCTGATGGCGACCGGCCGCTCGGATGGGCGGCGGGCTGCGGCGACGCGCCAGCAGCTGAAGAGTGCTCGCGCGCTGGTGAAGGTGCTGGGCGGGATGCGTGGCGCGGCGATGAAGGTCGGGCAGACGCTGTCTGCCGTTGACCTCGGGCTCGTTCCCGAGGAGGTCCGCCCCGAGTTTCAGGAGATCCTGGCCGCGCTTCAGCACAGCGCGCGGCCGGTGCCCTTCAGGGCGATTCGCAAAGTGATCGAGGACGATCTCGAGGAGCCGCTGGACAGCGTGTTCACGTCGTTCGGCGAGCGGCCGATCGCCGCCGCCTCGATCGGGCAGGTGCACCGAGCGGTGCTCGCGGACGGCCGCGCGGTCGCCGTCAAGGTCCAGTATCCGGGCATCGCGGAGGCGGTCCATGCCGACATGCAGAACCTGCGGCTTGGGCTGAAGCTGCTCAACGTGATCGCGCCCGGGATCGACACCGGTGCGATCGCGCAGGAGATCCGCGAGCGGATCACGCAGGAGCTCGACTACGAGCTGGAGGCGGCCAATCACCGCGCGATGGCGCGGGCGTATCGCGGGCACCCGTTCATCGTCGTGCCCGACGTCGTCACGTCGCTGTGCCGCGAGCGGGTGCTCGTCTCCGAGCTGGTGGAAGGGCATCGGTTTGCCGAGGTCCGAGAGTGGCCCGCGGCGCAGCGCGACCGGCTCGGCGAGATCCTGATCCGCTTCTACATCAACGGCCCACTGCGCCACCGGCTGCTGAACGGCGACCCTCACCCGGGCAACTCGATCTTCCTCGACGACGGCCGCGTGGCGTTCCTCGACTTCGGGTTCTTCAAGCACCTTCCCGACGAGGAGGTCGCGCAGCTGATCGCCTCGACCCGCGCCACCTACGAGGGCGACGCGGAGGCGCTGTTCCGGGTGATCGCGGACCTCGGAGCGCTGCCACCCGATTCAGGCCTGGCCGAGCCATTCCTCGAGAGCTACCAGACGATCTTCGGCTGGCTGCTGGTCGACCGCGAGGTGCAGGTCGACGCCTCGGTGACGGGCGCGATGATGCGTTCGTACAACTCGATGCGGGCCGCCGACGGACTCGACGCGCTGACGCTGCCGGCGGAGCACTTCGTGCTGATGCGCGCGGTGATGCTGCTGATCGGGCTGCTCGGACAGCTGCGCGCGACCGGGCGCTGGCTCGACGTCGCGCGCGAGTGGCTGTTCGGCGAGGAGCCGGCGACCGAGCTCGGGCGGCTCGAGGCCAAGTACTTCAGCGACCGGCCGTATCCCCCGTTGCCGGCGCGGGTGTGAGCGCCGTGAGCACGGTCAGCGCATCCCGCCGCACACCGACGATCAGCGGGTTGCAGGTGGCGCGGGAGACGCTGCGAGACGGGCTGTCGGTGGACGGACCAGTGATCCGTGCGGTCCGTGACAGCGACATCGTCCGCTTCAGCTTCGCCGGGCGGACACAGTTCGTGCTCAAGCACCCCGACTACGTCGACCACGTCCTGCACGGCGCCGTCGATCGCTACCGCAAGTCGGTGGAGTACGAGGTGCTGCGGACGGTCGTCGGGCTCAGCCTGTTCACCGACGAGGGCGAGTCCTGGCGTCGTCACCGGATGATGCTCAACCCGGTGCTTGCCAAACGGCACCTGGAGATCCTGTTTCCGCTGATGCTCTCGCCGGTCGAGCAATTCATGCGGAGCTTCGATGACGGCACGGACCGAATCGAGCTGACGATGACTCAGGCGATGACCGAGCTGACCCTCGACGTCGTCGGCTCGGCGCTGTTCGGGCGCGGGATGGCGGACCTGGCGAAGCGGATCGGACCGACGGTGACCTCGGGGCTGCGCGCGGCCGAGCGCGCGATCCGGATGATCCTGCTGTTCAACCTCCCCTGGTGGATGACGCGCGCGTGGGGTTCGTTCGTGTATCACGCGCCGGTGCTGCCGCCGCCGTTGAGCCGTGTCCAGGGGATCATGCGCACGGTCGACGAGATGGTCTGGCAGGTGATCCGAGAGCGCCAGGCGACGATGCGCTCGGACGGGGATCGGGGCGAGGATGTGGAGGACCTGCTCGGGCTGCTGCTGTCGGTGCGCGACGAGCGCGGTGAGCCGATGCCGCTGCGCCGCGTGCGCGACGAGGCAACCACGTTCATGCTCGCCGGTCACGAGACAACCGCAAACGCGCTGTCGTGGATGTGGTACCTGCTGGCGCTCAATCAGGACGCGCGCGAGCGGATGCTCCATGAAGTTGACACGGTGCTGGAGGGCCACGTGCCGACGGCGGGCGACCTACCAGCGCTGCGGTGGACCGCGGCCTGCTTCCAGGAGGCGATGCGGGTGCTGCCGCCGGTATGGATGATCCCGAGGCTCGCGATCGCCGACGACGAGATCGACGGCCACCCGATCCCGCGCGGCTCGACGATCCTGATCCCGATCCACGCGATCCACCACGACCCGCGCTGGTGGCCCGATCCCGAGGTGTTCGATCCCGAGCGGTTCCTTCCGGAGAACGCCAGGGGCCATCACCGAAGCGCGTATCTGCCGTTCGGGGGCGGCAGGCGCGTCTGCATCGGGAAGAGCTTCGCGCTGATGGAGGCGACGCTGATCACAGCGATGATGAGTCAGCGCTTCGTGTTCGAGCTGGTGCCCGGACATCCCGTGGTGCCCGAGGCGACGCTGACGCTTCGCCCCCGTCACGGGCTGCGGATGATCGCCCGACGCCGGCCGGTCGCGGAGTGCGAGGGAGCGGCGTGAGCGTCGCCGAGCATCATCGGGTCGTGATCGTCGGGGCCGGCTTTGCCGGAATCGGGCTCGGAGTGCGGCTGCTGCAGGCGGGAATCGACGACTTTGTGATCCTCGAGCGCAACGAGTCGGTGGGCGGCACGTGGTTTGAGCACACCTATCCCGGCTGCGCGTGCGACATCCCCACGCATCTGTACTCGTACTCGTTTGCGCGCAACCCGAGCTGGACCCGGCTGTTCCCTCCGCAGAGGGAGATCCTGGAGTACGTGAGGGGCGTCGCCGACTCCTACGGCGTGACCCCGCACATCCGCTTTCGGTGCGAGATGGAGCACTGTGCCTGGGACGAGCAGCGCGAACGCTGGCGGCTGCGGACCTCGCGCGGGAAGCTCGAAACGGACGTGGTCGTAAGCGCGATCGGTGCAACCGCCGAGCCGGCGGAGCCCGCTCTGCGCGGGCTCGAGGAGTTCGCCGGCCGCCGCTTCCACTCGGCGCGCTGGGACCACGATCACGACCTGCGAGGCGAGCGCGTCGCGGTGATCGGGACCGGGCCGGCCGCAGCGCAGTTCGTGCCCGAGATCCAGCCACGGGTGGCGGAGCTGTTCGTCTTCCAGCGCACGCCGGCGTGGGTGGTACCGCATCCTGACCGGGCCGTGTCCTCGCTGGAGCGACGCTTGTACAAGCTGCTGCCGGTCGCCCAGGACGTCCAGCGCAACCTGATCTTCGCGCTGCACGAGGCGATCGGGATGGGGTTTCGCGGACGGACCGAGCTGATCGCGCCGATCGAGGCGCTGGGGCGATCGCACCTGCGCCGGCAGGTGTCAGACCCGGTGCTGCGTGCGAAGCTGACCCCGCACTATCGGTTCGGCTGCAAGCGGCCGATCCTGTCGAACACCTTCTATCCGGCGCTGACGCGACCCAACGCGGAGGTCGTGACCGAGGCGATCGCGCGTGTCGAGCGCGACGCGATCGTCACCGGCGACGGAGCCCGCCGCCGGGTTGACACGATCATCTTCGCGACCGGCTACCGCTACAACCGCTCGCTGCTCGTGGATCGGATCAGCGGTGTCGGGGGCCGGACGCTCGGCGAGGTGTGGAACGGCTCGCCGCGGGCGTACCTCGGCTCGGCCGTCCCCGGATTCCCGAACATGTTCATCCTGCTGGGTCCGAACGCGATCGGGATCAACTCGGTGATCTTCACGCTCGAGTCGCAGATCAACTACGTGATGGGGGCGATCGCGGCGATGTCTGCCAATGGGCTGCGGCGCCTGGAGGTTCGGCCGGACGCGTTGCGCGCATACGTGCGTGAGGTCGACCGCCGCAGCCTCGGCAGCGTCTGGACCAACGGCGGCTGCAAGGCCTACTACACCGACGACGACGGCCGCAACTACGCGCTGTATCCCGGGTTCGCCGCGGAGTTTCGCCGGCGCACGCGGAGCTTCGAGCTCGCGCCCTACGAGGTCGGCCGGCGCCGCGAAGCGAGCCGCTCGAGCGGCGCCAGGAGCGCGTAGTAGCGCGACGGCGCGACGCGCGCGAGCGCGTCGAAGAAATACGCGTCGGGGCCGACCAGGATCCGGGCCTTGCCGGCCTTCACCCCGCTGTGGATGATCTCTGCTGCGCGCGCGGCGCTCGTCGGCGCAAACCGCTCGAACAGCTCCGCCGCCTGCTGCTGGTCCAGATCGCGTCCGGTCGGGTCGTCGTGGTAGCGGGCGTTGCGGACGATGTTGGTCTTGATGCCGCCCGGGTGGACCGTGACCGCGCGCACGCCGCTGCCGCGCAGCTCCTGGCGCAGCGAGTCGGTGAACCCTCTGACGGCGAACTTGGAGGCGCAGTAATTGCTCTGGTTGGGCATCCCGACCAGGCCGAACACGCTGGAGGTGTTGACGATCACGCCGGAGTTCTGCTGCAGCAGGATCGGCAGGAACGCGCGAACGCCGTGGACGACGCCGTGGAAGTTGATGTCCCAAACCCACTCGTCGTCCTCGACCGCGGCGTTGGCGATGCTCTGAGGGCTCGCCACGCCGGCGTTGTTGAAGATCATTCCGAGTGGGGCGGGCGCCCACTCCGCGACCTCGGCGGCGAACTGCATCTGCGCGCCGCGGTCGCGAACGTCGAGCCGCCTGGCGAGAACGGGGGTTGCGAGCGAGTCGGCCGTCTGCCTGAGGCCGTCCTCGTCCACGTCGACGATCGCGAGCGGGCAGCCGTGTGCCGAAAGACGCCGGGCCATCGCGCGCCCGATCCCGGACGCTGCCCCCGAGACGTACGCGGTGCGGCCGTCGATCGCGACTCTGGGGCGGGCCATCTCGAGTTGCTCACGCCGCGGCGGGCTCGAGCACGGCGGGCACTGGCGGCGTTGCGACCGGCCGTCTCGCGGGCTCCGCGACCCAGTCGTGCGGATTGAACTTCGAGAGCCGCCGCTGGTAGGCGCGCACGCTGCCCGGCCACAATGTCGAGTTGCGGCCGGTCGCGTCGAGGTACCAGCTGACGCAGCCGCCGGCTGTCCAGACGCTCCCGTTGGTGGCGCGCTCGACCTCGGCGAGGAAGTTCGATTGTGCTTGCGGGCTTGCTTCGAGCGTGGCGTAGCCGTGCGCATCCCGGTATGCGAGCGCCTTCATCAGGTAGCTGACCTGCGCCTCGATCATCAGCAGCACCGAATTGTGGCCGAGCCCCGTGTTGGGACCAAGCAGCAGGAAGAAGTTCGGAAAGCCCGCGACCGCGAGTCCCAGGTGCGCGGCCGGGCTGCCACGCCATGCCTCGGCGAGCGTTCGCCCGCCGCGCCCGATCGCTCGATGGCTGATCGGCGGGTCGGTGACCTGGAAGCCCGTGCCGAAGATGATCGTGTCGACGCGGTGGGTGACGCCGTCGTTGTCGACGATTCCGTCCGCGACGATCTCGCGGATGCCGGAAGTGACGACCTCGACGTTCGGCTGTGTCAGCGCCGGATACCACTCGTTGGAGCCGAGGATCCGCTTGCAGCCGAGCCGGTAGCGGGGGGTCAGCTTCTGGCGCAGCACCGGGTCGGGGACCTGACGCGCGATATGCGCTCGCGCGCGGCGCTCGCCCAGCGACATCAGGCGCGGGTGCTTGAAGCCGAAGTGCATCGACTCGAGCAGGCTGAAGACCGCGGTCCGGAACGCTTTCAGCAGCTGCGGATGGCGCGCGAACCGTCGCCGCCAGCCGTCGGGGATCTGCGGGTTTGCTCGCGGCAGCACCCACGGCGGCGTGCGCTGGAAGAGGTGCAGCTTGCCGACCAGCGGCTGGATCTCCGGAACGAACTGAATCGCGGAGGCGCCGGTGCCGATGACCGCGACCTCACGACCGCGCAGGTCGTGGTCGTGGCGCCAGCGGGCGGAGTGGAACGTGGTTCCCCGGAAGCTGTCGAGGCCGGGGAGGTTCGGGATCGCCGGATCCGCGAGCGCCCCGACCGCGGAGATCGCGATGTCGGCGGTAACCAGGCCCCGGCTCGTCTCGATCTCCCACCGCCGGCGACCCTCATCCCAGCGCATCCCTTGCACCTCGTGGCCGAATCGCAGATGCGGCTCAACGCCGTGGCGCGCGACGACCTCGCGCATGTAGTCCCAGATCTCCTGCTGCCCCGCGAACGCCCGGGTCCAGCGCGGATTCTGCTCCGCCGACCACGAATACAGCACGCTCGGGATGTCGCACGCGCAGCCCGGATAGCTGTTGTCGCGCCACGTCCCACCGAGATCGTCTGCCCGCTCGAGCACGACGAAGTCCTCGTGCCCGGCCTGCTTCAGCGCGAGCGCCATGCCAAGGCCCGAGAACCCGGCGCCGGCGATCGCGACGCGGTGGTGGGGGGTGGGGTCGTGCGGTTTGGCCGTCGGGGTGTGGGGGGTGTCCCGGTACATGCACGTACCATGGTACGCGCATATACCACCGGTGATGTGTGACCGTGATCACACTTCACCTTTTGTCGGGGGCGGTCCGATCCCCTGCTGCGCGGGTTGCCCGGGTGGTGGGATGAAACTTAGTCCTGGCCGAAGTTGCATCCCACGGGGTGGCTTCGGCGCGTGCGCGGGGGCGGGGCGTCAGCCGCCGACCGGGACGAGCAGCTTCGCCTCACCCCTCGAGCAGCGTCCCGGTGAGGATCGCCTTGATCACCTCGCCGGCAGCCACCCGCATATCGCGCAGGTCGCGGCCCTGCTGAAGCGTGATCACGGCGAGCTCGCGCAGGCCGCCGACGATGATGATCGCGGTGTCGAGGGAGAGCGGGCGGGCGTGAACTTCGGGCTGCTCGCGACGGCCGGACTCGACCAGTCCGACGAGCAGCTCGGCGAACCGCAGCGTCACTGCCAGCTGCCGTTCGGCGCCGGGCTGGCCGAGTCCCGGCAGCTCGCGGACGAAGCTTCTGTAGAGCGCCGGCTGGGTGAGGACGGCCACGAGATATGCGTCAAGCGCGCTGTCGACCTGATCCTCAAGCGGGTCGTCGGGACGGACGGAGGCGGCGATGTGCTGCATCATCGCGTCGTTCGTGGCGTCGAACAGCGCGAGGAAGCAGGCTTCGCGATCGGCGAAGTGCTCGTAGAACGTCCGCCGGGACGTGCGCGCGATCCGTACGACGTCGGCGACCGTCGTCTCGCGATAGCCCTTCTCGGCGATCGAGGCGGCCATCGCGTCGATCAGCCGCTGGCGGTGGTCGGCAGCGGAGTGACTCGGGCTGACTGACTGGTCGATTGCCATCGGGTGTGGCTGCGGGGGATCAGTGTTTGCGCTCGACGAGGACCCGGCCCCCCCGGCTGGGGATCATCGTGACGTTGCGCTGGCGCGCCCCCTCCGGCGCGGGATCGGGCGCGGCCAGGTCGGTGCGCTCGGCGATCGCGCGCAGCACGACCCGTTGCTCGGCCATCGCCAGCGAGGCACCGAGGCAGCGGCGAATCCCGCCGCCGAACGGGATCCACGTGTACGTGCCGGGCTTGCCTTCGAGGAAGCGTTCGGGATGAAACTCGCGGGCGCGGGGATACACGTCCGGTCGGTGGTGCAAAGCGACGATGCTGATCCCGACGGGCGTGTTTGCCGGCACGGTGTACCTGCCCAGGCGCCACGGACGCTTGACCATCCTCACGACGATCGGAATCACTGGCCGCACCCGCATGCCTTCGTACACGGTCGCCTCGACGTACTCCTCGGCTTCGTCGTCGCCGGCGCGGACCGTCTCGCGTAGCCGGCGATAGGGCTCGGGCGATCGCAGCAGCCGCTCGAACGTCCAGGCTAGGGAGTTTGCGGTGGTCTCGTGGCCGGCGAGCACGAGCGACATCAGCTCGTCTCGCACGTGCTCATCGCTCAACGGCTGCACGTCCTCGTCGCGCGCCGCCAGCAGCAGCGACAGAACATCGGCGGCCCCATCGTGGCCAGCGGATGCACGCCGCGCGCGGATTGCGCGGTAAAGCTGGACGTCGGCGAGCTTCAGGCCTGCGCGCATCAGGCCGCGCGGCTCGGTGCGGCCGAGGTTGCGGAGCTCTACCAGCTGCCACAGCAGCGTGGTAGAGATCCGCAGCAACCGCCGGAAGGTCTCGCGCAGGGCGTACTCGGCTGTGCCGGGCGCAGGGGAGCCTTCGATGCCGAAGATGCCGCCCATGATCACGTCGAGGGTGACCGCCTGCATCCGGGGCGCCAGTGCGAACGGTTTGCCGACCGGCCAACGGTCGATCTCTCGCTGCGCGATCTCGGAGATCTTCTCGACGTACTGCTGCACCGCCTTGCCGTGGAATGCCGGCAGCAGGAGCTTGCGCTCGCGCATGTGGCGCTCGCCGACGAGCGTCAGGACCGAGTTCGGTCCGAGGATCGGCCGCAGCGGGGACTCGCCCGTCAGCGACGGTGCGTCCGCCGGATCCGCCTTGAAAAGCGACTTCACGTGGTCGGGATGAGAAGTCATCACGAACGGCTCGTTGCGCGACAGCAGGCGGATCTGCCACACATCACCAAGCCTGCGGTGCGGCTCGAGGTTGAAGCTCAGCGGTCGCAGCCCGAACATCAAGGTCTGCGCGGGCCGGGGCAGCGACAGCGCCGGTGGCAGCGCGATCGGCTCTCCCGCATCCAGCGGGCCGGCGGGCGACGGCGGCGCCTCGGTCTCGCGTAGCTTCGTCGAGGCGCCGGTCTGCTCGGGGGTGGGGTGCGTGGCGGTGCTCATTGGGAACCTACCTCGGTACGCCAGTGTACCAGACTGCCGTCGTTGTATATGGGAGGCCGCTCGGCATCGTTTGCAGGCGGACGCGAGGGGTAGCCGGTTGACGATGTCAGGGCATGGCGACAACGGAACGTGGCGGCTCGCCCGCGCCAGGGGACTCGCCCGCGACAGGGGAAAGTGCGCTGCTTCCGGATGAACCCCACGTCCGAGGATCCTTCGCGGCTCCTGACCGACGAGGGCCAATGGACCGAGCCGTGGGGGGGATCCGAGGACGGTTCGCCGTGTGACAAGTGTGACGGGAGCGGCGAAACCGAGCATGAGTGCTGGTCGTGCCTGCTCGCCGGCAGGCGCGAGGACTGCCCGGTGTGCGCCGGGGCCGTCCGCTGGCGAGCTCGGTGTCCCGTCTGTCGCGGCAGTGGTCGGGTCGACGGCGATCCGCGTCGCGGGGTCAGCGTGTTCCCAGCCCTCGAGGGGCTCTACCACTACATGATCGTCAACGACGCCGACCTCGATGATTGTGTGGTGGTAGAGCTCGAAGCCGATCCAGCTGCGGACGTGGACTTCGATGCGGACCAGGGCGCGATGCTCGTCATTCCGACAGCCGTGGTCGGATGCGCCGGGGTAGACCGTTCGCTCGCGGAGAGGGTCGCGAACGACGCGCGCCGCGCGGTCGGAAGCTAACGGCTCGGCTTTGCCTGCTCGCCCACGCGCGGACCCGGTCGCTCCAGCTCCACCCACACGTGCGTCGTGCCCTCGTGAACTCCCCACCGACTCGCCTCCGCGTCAACGATCGCCAGACCGCGTCCGGTGAGCTGCTCGACGGGGGCCTCTCGTACAACACGCTCGAAGCTCTCGCCCTCGTCGATGACCTCGATCAGCAGCCGATTCTCGTTGAGGTCAGCCTGAAGCTCGATCTTCCCCTTGCCATGAACAACCGCGTTGTTGACGAGTTCGGTGCAGAGGAGCTTCGCGGTTTCGAGCTCGTCAGAACCGAGCGTCTCAGCGAACCATTCCGACAACAGCGCGCGCGAGCGCGCGCCCGCTTCGAGCCTGCGCGGAAGCTCGGCCCGGTTCATCGCCGACGGTCCCGCCGGCGAGGACCTGCCACGCCATCTCGGCGGCCGGATGTCCATTTCACGACCGAGTGATCAAGCCCCTGACGCGCCATTCCAGGCACAGCGGCCAAGGTTAGCGCAACAGCAATTGCCGGAACTGTCGTTTCCTGATCCGAGAACAGAGAAAATACGGGGGCGTGCTAGAGGGCCATGGATCGCCGGGGTGCGGTTGAGCACCGAGCCTCCTCGCTTCGAGCTGCTTGCGGCTGCGGCGGAGGTCGCGGACGGCACGCTGCCGCTCGAGACGACGGTCGACAGGCTGCTCGACATCGTGGTGCCGGCGTTCGCCGACGTCGCCGTGCTTGACGCGATCGCAGCCGGCGGCGGCGTCAGGCGACTCGGCGTCCGCCTCGACGCGCGCGACAGCTCGGAGTCCGAGCAGGCGCTGCTGCGGCGTACTACCCCGCTCGATGCCCCGGTGGGTGTGGCGAAGGCGGTGGCCGGCGGAAAGACCGTGCTGTTCTCGCCGGTCGAGGAACACCATCTTCGCGTGATCGCGAGCGGCGAGCACGACCTCGACGTCTTTCGCTCGCTCGATCTGCGCGAGGCCTTGCTCATCCCGCTGCGGGCAAGGGGCCGGATCACGGGCGCGCTGGTCTGTTGCCTTGCGTCCTCGGGCCGGCGCTATCGCGCCGAAGATGTCCGATTCGGCGAGGTGCTGTCGGGCAGAATCTCGCTGGCGCTCGACAACGCCGGTTTATCCCGGCGCGTCGGTGCGCTTGAGCAGCAGCTCGAGTCCACGCTCGCCAACCTGGCGGAAGCGGTGCTGGTACGTGATTCCAGCGGACGGATGGTGTTCGCCAATCCCGCGGTCGCGAAGCTGCTGGGCTTCGCCTCGGCGCAGGAGATGGGGTCCGCAAGCGCTGAGCAATTGATGGGGATGTTCGACGCGTTCGACGAGCATGGTCGGCGCCTCACGCTCGAGGACCTGCCATCGGCGATCGCCCTGCATGGGGGGTCACCCGGGCCGCTGCTGGTCCGCAACGTGGTCCGCGAGACCGGCGCGGAGCGATGGCTGCTTCACAAGACAACGCCGGTGTTCGATCACGATGGGCAGCTGTCGCTGGTCGTGAATGTGATCGAGGACGTGACGGAGGTCAAGCGGGCCGAGCTCGCGCAGCGGTTGCTCGCGGAAGCTGGTACGGAGCTGTCGTCCTCGCTCGATTTCGAGCAAACGCTGCAGCGGGTGGCTGCGCTTGCGGTGCCCCAGCTGGCGGACTGGTGCGGGGTCAGGATCCGCGGTCAGCGTGATGAGCTCGTACAGGTGGCGGTCGCGCACGTGGATCCAGCGAAGATGGCGCTCGCACGAGAATTCGGGGAGCGCTACCCCACGCGGATGAGCGACAGCAGCGGCGTCGCCGAGGTGGTCCGCTCAGGCCGCGCGCAGCTCCTGCGCGAAATCACTCCGGAGATGATCTCCGCCGCCGACATCTCCGAGGAACAGGCGGCGCTCGTCCGCGACCTCGAGATGCGCTCGGTGATCATCGTGCCGCTCGCGGTGCCCGGGCAAGCGCCGCTCGGCGCGATCACGCTGGTGATGGCGGAATCGGGCCGCACGTTCGACGAACGCAACCTCGTGCTGGCGGAGGAGCTGGGCCGGCGAGCGGCGGTCGCGGTCGAGAACGCCCGCCTGTACACGGAGCGTTCTCGGATCGCGAGCACGCTCCAGCAGAGCCTGCTACCGGATGCGCTGCCTCAGATCGACGGCTTCAGACTCGCGAGCCTCTATCGTCCGGCTGGCGAGCACGTGGACGTGGGTGGCGACTTCTACGACGCGTTCGCGATCCCCGACGGCTGGCTGGTCCTGGTCGGCGATGTCACAGGCCGCGGGCCCGAGGCGGCCGCGCTCACCTCGCTCGCGCGGTACACGATGCGGACCGCTGCGCGGCTGCTCGGCGATCCGATCGCCGCACTCCAGCAGCTCAACACCGAGCTCCTAGAACGCTCCGCCACTTCGCTAGTGACGATCGGCTGCGCGCTGCTGTTCGACGGCGCCGACGGGTCCCACGCCGACGTGATCCTCGCGGGGCATCCCCCGCCGATCCATCTCTCCATCGGCGAGCCGCGCCAAGTCGGCGAGTTCGGCGAGCCGCTCGGAGCCTATGTGGTCGGGCAGTGGCGAGCCGCCCGGATCGCGCTCGCGCCTGGCGACCAGCTGATCCTGTACACCGACGGAGTGATCGACACGGTCGGCGATGGGGAGCGTTTCGGCGAGTCGCGCCTCGCCGACGCGCTGCGCGGCGCGACGAGCGCGAGCGACGCGGTGCAGCGGGTCGACCGGGCAATCAGAGAATTCGCCCGCGGGCCTCAGGCTGATGACACAGCCGTGCTGGCGGTCGAGCGGGTGGCGGCGGCGATGTCCGCCGAGCAGGACCGCGAGCCCTTACTACAGAGCACGGTTCGCCGCGCCTGACGCGGTTTGCCGTTGGACGTTCGCATGCAGGGCTGGCTTGACGCGCGCCGTCGAGGTCCACTAGGTTCGACGCATGGCGACTATCCGCGTGTATCCCACGTTTTTCCCGCTGGCATTCATCCTGTTCTTCCTCCGTCCGAAGGTCGTGCTCGACGGCGGCGAGCCGCAGTCGATGCGATGGCGGCAGACCACGGAGCTATCGGTCACGCCCGGGTCGCACACAATCGAGGTCTATTTCCCTTACCTGGTTCCTCGGGAAGCGGGCAAAGGACAGACGCAGGTCACGGTCAACGAAGGTCAGAGCGTCGAGGTCCGCTACCGAGCGCCGTTGCTGGTTTTCCTGCCGGGCAAGATTCGGGTGGCCTAACGGAGCCGATCAGGTCGCCGGCGCGGCGTCGTACTCCTCGTCGGTGACATGGGGGCCCCAGGTGACGGGGCTGCCTGAATCGTCGTTCTGATGCATGGCGATATGGAGCATGAAGCGGTTCCGGGCGGCGCCGTGCCAGTGGTTTTCGCCCGGTTCAAAGAAGACGCGGTCGCCGGGGCGAATGACCTCAATCGGGCCGCCTTCGCGTTGGCAGAGACCGACCCCCTCGGTGACGTAGATGGTCTGTCCGTGGGGGTGCGTGTGCCAGGCGGTCCGGGCGCCCGGCGTGAAGTGGACATTGGCCGCAGCGAAGGTCGAGCTGCCGGCAGGAGCGGCAATCGCGTCTATATAGACGTCGCCCGTGAACCAGTCCGCCGGCCCTTTCTGGGTTTCAACGCCGGAGCGGGTGATCTGCATGGAATCGCCTCCTTGTACGGTGGTGGTCGTAGCTCGGGTTCATGGGGTCACCATCACCTTGATCGACTCGCGCGCGGCCATCGCCCGGTACCGTCGGGGACGCCGTCGCACCACGAGATCGCCCCGCGCGGAGGCAATCACTCTTCTCGGAAGCTGGGCGCCGACGCCAGCGCAGCCAGCGCTCGGCACTGGCCTTTGGTGCTGGCAGGCGCCGCACCCAGCGTGGACACCGGAGCAGCGAGCCTCTGATTCGCCTCAGCCTTCGATCTTGAGGCTCGTCCGCAGTGCCTTGCCCGCCGCGGGGGTGCCGATGAGCAGGTAGGTCCCCGGGCCAAGCCGCCGCCCTCCGATCATCCCGTTAAACGTGAACGTGTTAGTCCCCACCGTGCTACGACGGGTGAGCTTCCCGGGTACGTTGACCAGCCTGGTGCATTTTGGGTGTCGGGCGTTGCCAGGTGTCTGAGCCACACATCGGCCGTTGACCACGCGCCCGCCAACGTCACGTTTTAGCGTGAACGTGACTGTGGCCGGGGCATTGAGCCTGTAGGTCACTTTGACGGCAATTGGCAGTTGACACGGCTTGTGCCCCTGGTTGCTCTTCGCTGGTTTGACACAACGACCCTTGACGATCCTCCCTGCGATGGAGACCGTGGATGGTGACAGCTGCAGGCCAGTGAATCTCAACTTGGAGCGCTGGTAGGCACCAAGGTCGCACAGCGCCGATGGCCGGATAACGCCCCGCTCATCGACAGCCGGACAGCGCGAGCCCAGCCGCAGCACGGGGCTTCCGCTGCCCAGCGCCATCGTGTCCATCCCCGGGCCCCCGTTGAACGCGAGCGGACCGAGCTTGGGGTCGGCTCTGCTCAGCGGTGCGCCGGTGATCTTGCCGTTCTCCCCGGTGGTGATCATCGCGCTGGTCGTGCGGATCAGGTTGCGGCCCGAGATGTCGGCGTCATCGCTCGCCTTGTTGGCTGGGGTGATGTAGGAAGAGGTATCGGTCGCTAGATCGGCCGAGTTGACGCCCTTGACGGAGCCCACCCCGTTGGCCACGATCGAGTCGCGGAGTGTGGTTTGCGCCTTCAGTGGCGTCTGGCCGTCGTAGGCGAGGTTGAAGATCTGCGAGGCGTAGTAGTCCGCGGTGTTGCCAGCGAACGTCGAGCTCGTGGCGATGAACCCGCCGTTGAGGTTGAACACCGCGCCGGCGATTCCCTTGCCGTGGTCGGTCACGTTGTCCGAGCCACCAATCGCCAAGTTGGCGGTGATCGTCGAGTTGGTGATGCTGAGCGAGCCCTGCATGTTGAAGATCGCGCCGCCCATGCCGGCGCCACCACCGCCAAACACGGTCCCGTTGCCCGACGGCGTACCACCGCCGAACCCGGGGGCGCCCCCGCTCGCAAGGTTGCCGCCGGTGCCACCGCCACCGCCCCCGAACCCGCCGGCGCCACCTGCGCCTCCCGCGGTGCCGCCATTGCCCCCACCACCGCCGAACCCTCCGCCGCCGGCGCTGAAGTTGCCAAAGCCGCCCCCACCGCCGACGCCGCCCCCACCGCCGGCCGAGCCTGAGCCGCTGCCCCCCGCGCCGAACCCGCCGCCGTCCCCGTCGCCGCTCGAACCACCGCCACCGCCACCTCCGCTGCCATCGCCCCCAGAACCACCGGTCGCGCCCGTCTCGCCGCGCGCGCTACCCCCCAGACCGCTGGCGGAGCCGCCCCCGGCACCCCCGGCGCTCGCACTCGCCTGGTCTCCAGACTCGCTCACGCCAAATCCGGCCCCGCCGCCGCCCGCATCTTGCTGATTTACCTCCAGGGCAAGGAAGCCGGCGCCCCCGGCCGCACCGTTGAACGTCCCCGCTCCAAACCCACCCCCGACCTCGCCTACGGCGTTGGATCCGATCCCGCCACCCCCGCTGCCGGCGGACGGATCGTTCGCCGCCCCGCCCTCCGCCGCGTTGTCGGTCAGCGTGCTGCGCTCGATCGTCACGGTGCCCTGATTGAAGATCGCACCGCCCATGCCGGCCCCGCCGCCGCCGCCATTCGAATCCCCGCCCTTGGCCAGGCCTCCACGCAAAGTCAGGTCGACCAGCGTCAGAACACCGGGGCCCGGAGAGGCGTACCCCTTCGTGGCGAGGGAGTTCGGATTCGCTCCGACGAAGAACAGGCGGAACGGTGCGCTGGCGCTCGCGCTGCGGGCGATCGTCGCCCCGTTGCCCGCGATCAATATCGAGCTGGCAATCGGAGGGAGGCCGTTCGGTCCGTACCACGAGCCTCGATCGAAGGCACCCGTCTCCGGCTGGTCCGGCTGTGTGAGCGTGTAAGTCGCTTGGGGTTGTAAGACGATCGTGTTCTGCACGCCGGCGTTCCCCGCCGGGCAGCCCCCCCGACGGGCGTCGCGGTTGGCAGCGATGATCGCCTCCCGCAGCGAGCAACCGGGGTTGTCTGCAGCTGGATCCTCGCTGGTGGTCGTCACCCTGATGGTGGCCGCGCCTGCCGGGGCAGGCGTAGCGAGAGCTGGAGTGGCCCAGGCCAGGACCACGCAGCCCCAAACGAGCCCCGTCTTGTGCATCAAGTTCAACCCTAGCCGTGGCGGGCCCCCCCGTCAACGCCCGCGTCGCGCCAGGCAACGGCCGTAATGGGCACGGCTGGTTTCGAACCAGCGACCTCTCGCGTGTGAAGCGAGCGCTCTCCCACTGAGCTACGCGCCCGATTGGCAGCGATTCTACGCGCCGATGGCCATTGATCCGTTGACCCGAGTTCCGTTCGAAGCGGCTCGGTCGCCGGCAGTCGCAACGACGGCGAATTCGCCCTCGGTGTGGCGATCGCGCTCGAAGTCGCCGCTGCCGTTGGGGTGAAATGCGTAGGCGGAGTGAAAGCCGGCCTCGCGGCAGAGCTCGAGGCTGACTTCGGGGAAGATCGGCCGTTGGTGGCTGAGGTCCACCCAGAAGGCCTTGAGCGCGGCCGGGCAGTGCGGGTTGACGGTCTCGGCGATCAGAAGCCCCCCGGGCTTCAGCTTCCGGTGCGCGAGCTCGAACAGCGCGCGCAGCTGCGCCTCGCTCAGGTGCTCGATCACCTGGGCAGCGAACACCGCACCCAGCATCCCGTCGGGCAGCTGCTCGAGATATTCGAGCCCGTCGCCCTGGACGACGACGTCGGCATGGCCCTTTTCGATGCAGCGCGCGACCATGCTGGGGTCCCGGTCGACTCCCATACAGGGGATTCCGGCGTCGCGCAGAAGGTCGAGAAATTCACCGCGGCCGCAGCCGAAGTCGAGCACCGGCCTGTGCTCTCCCAGGATCGGCAGGTACGCCCGCTGGCGTTCGCGGATCATTTCCTCCGAGCCGCGGAACACGTCTTCGAAAGCTCGATAGCTGCTTGGCGGTGTCGGGTGCTTGCCGTTCGAGTAGCCGAACACCTTCCCCGCCAGCGGATCGCGGCTGACCTCGAACGGGCGGCCCTGCATGAACGGGAGGGCGTGCAGCTGGCGCTCGAGGGAGTCCAGCCGCGGGCGGAGCGCCTCCGCCGCATGTCCAAGCTCCTCGGCCACCTGGACGCTACGCGCGAGCTGTTCCACCGCCTTCAGCCTGGACTCCAGGGCCTGCGCGGCGGCGAGATCCTCGCGTCGCAACCCCTGAAGCCCCTCGATCCCGCGCGTCAGCTCCCGGCAGCGCGCAAGCACGACCGCAAGCTCGCGTCGCACCTCGACCTGCTCGTTCGCGCTGCGCGCTGCGCGCAGCCATGCTGAATCCGAGCGCAGTTGCAACGCGGCGACAGTCTCGAGGTTCTCGGTCAGCTGCCGGAGCGTCTCGACGGTCTCGCGGTTGACCTCGAGCTGGTGGGCGGTGAATGGCTTCATGAGCCGCAATGCCGAGCGGCGTATCGCCCGGCGGGCAAATCCCCGGTCTGTGCGGTCGCGCGGTCCGTGGCTGACTCTGTCGGCCAACCGCTCGACCGCGGCCGGCGACTCGACGAAGCACCGCCGCCCATCCCGGATCGCCCGGTCGCGCGCACGCTCCAGACGGTCGAGCATCAGCTCCCCAGCCGCTTGCGGCGAGTGGGTGCGCCGGATTTCAGTGGCCGCCCGCCGGCCCCGCTCCCGCGCCTCATCGCGGTGCTCGAACACGTGGCGCATCAGCCGCGCCGCATGCTGAACACTCGGCTGTGCCCATTCCCCGGACGCCGGATAGGGGTCGCTACCGGGCCCGATCGGCACCATCTCGTAGTCGACCAGGTAGCTGTTCTGCGAGGTCATGAAATCGAGGTTGCCGGAATAACCCGTGGCGATCACCGGCTTGCCGAGAAACATCGCCTCGGCCATCGTGAAGCCGAAGCCCTCGCAGCGGTGCAGCGAGACGTAGCAGTCGCAGGCCGCCGTCAGCGCGTCTTTTGCCTCGGGCGCGACGTACTCCTCGATCAGCCGGATGTCGGGGTGCCCGGCCACCGCCTCATGCAGCCGCTGCCTACCGGTCGGATCTCGCTCGGAGTTGATCGACTTGATCAACAGCGTGGCGCCCGATCCCGGTTCGAACGCCGCGCGGAAAGCGCGCACGAGCGCAAGCGGGTTCTTGCGCTCGAAGATGCTGAGGTGGTCGAACGAAAACAGGAACGTGTACTGGTCAGCGGCGGTCCCGAATGCCTCCGGCGGAAGCGCGGACGGCGCCGGCACCTGGACTGGCACCCTGATGCGCACGGTGGGAATCGGGGAGACCGCGCTGATCGTGCGCGCGACGTGGTCGCTCGGTGCCCAGACCTCGTCAAGCAGGGCAAATCCCTCTATCCACTCGCCCGGCGGTGGCGAGGTCACCTCCCAGAACCACATTCCGATCGAGTAGCGGCCGGCGAAGAAAGACTCACCGACGAGCCGCGCGAAGTCCGGGAGCACGTCGGCGTTCATGCAGAGCAGGTTGAGCGGGTATCGCGCCTCGTCGTGGTCGCGGTAGACGTAGCGATGTCCCTGGCGGCTGAGCGGGATGGCCGGGCCATGAAGGGGCAGCAGTGGCACGCCGACGGTGTCAAGCGCGCCCACGACCTGGCGTGCGTTTTCGCCAACGCCGAGCTCGGAGGCGAAGTAGCCGACGACGTTGACGCCGAAGGGCGTGCCGCCGGCGGCCGGGTGCAGCGGCGCCTCAGCGGCTTGCGGAGCCTGCCGCGGACTCGCGTTCGACCGCGATCCGTTTGGCCGCGACCCGTCTGCCGACGGCGCATCACCGGGTGCTGGTAGGCCGTACTCGGCAAGCCCGCCATCGCGGGCCCATTCGAGGTACGGCAGTCGGCTATCGCCGGCCAGGTCGGGAAACGCGCGCTGGAGGTCGGGGCGCTCATGATGGAGCCAGTCCAGCATCCGGGTGATGCCCGGGGGTGCACCCTCCTCCTGGCCACCCAGCCAGCGGATGAACTGTTCGTGTCCGCGTGGCTCGAGCGGCGAAAGGTGGAGCTCGCCACGATCCTCGCCCAGGCGGTAAAGGCGGCGAAGCGGACCCGTGAACGGTGTTCCGTCTGCGAGCTGGCCGTAGCGATAGGCCTCATGCCGGCAAACCGCATGGCCGGCGTCCTGGAGCGCTGCTGAGTACTCGAGGCAGATGCGCCGCACGGCGGGGTGATCCTCCATGCGGATGCGCGTCTGGTGCCTGCTCAGCTGCTCGGGACGGTCGGGCTCGTAGCCGCTGAAGTGGAAGAACGCCAGCGGCCGGCCGTCAACGATGTAGCGCTCGCCGTCCCACCGAAGCTCGCGCGCATGGAGGTTCCAGTATGCGACGTTGTACTCGGGGTCGCGCACGATCGCAAAGTCCTCGAACAGCGCCGGGACGAGATCCATCCAGCGCTGGTCGACGAAGTAGCCATTGGCGACGTCGACCCGGCAGCCATGGAGCAGCCGCTCGCACCACCACTCCAGCAGCCGCTCCGCCTGGGGCCCTGCTCCGACCGTGACGTAGCCGAGGTTGAAGACCCCAGCGTTGAGGATCATCGTCTGCGTCGGCAGCAGGCCGTCCGACGGAATCGGCACGGTGTGGTGGGGCATCAGGACCAGCCCGCGCTCGGCGCCCAGCTGGTCGAGCCGCGCCAGTGATCCGAACACCTGGATGTCTGGATCAAGGTAGGTCACGGCTGGCGCGCCGCGTGAGATCAGGAACCGCAGCAGCCAGGGCTTGACCGCGGTCGCGAGCTCGAGCAGCTCGTACCGCGCGGCCATCCGGTCGAACTCATCGCAGCCCACGTCTGCGGGTGTCAGCACCTCGAATTCTTCGCTCGCATCCCTGGACTCCCCGTCGGGGTCGTCTACCACGAGGACGGCGAGCCGGCCGCCAGGCTGGTGCTCGGCCAGCGAGCGGGCGAGCACCCGGGCGTGGGCGATGTAGTTACGGGCGATGATCGTGCACAGCTGCATCGGCTAACCGCCTAGTGATCGGGTGTGGAAGCGGCGGCCTCGCACCTGGAAGCTCACGACCGCCGGCTCGGCAATGCGCTCACGTCCATAGAACGACCGCACGATCGCCCGATAGCTTCCCGGTGCCAGGTTCTGATTTGATCCGGAGGCCGCTGTCAGCCGTTCGCGATCGTTGCCGGCCGACACCGCGAAGGTCTCGATCGCGATCGGTCGGAAGTAGGTCCGTCCCTGCCGTCGCTGCGCCTGCTCGATCGTGACCTGTACGTCCGCGCTCTCCAGCAGCGTGAAGCGCAGCAGCGAACCGGTCGCTCTTACGCCGCTGAGGACCGGACCCACCGCGATCCGGATCGAGCTCGTGTCCCGGTGCCCGTCGCGGTCTAGGACCGTCAGCGTCGCCGTATAGAGGCCAGGCCGGTTGTACTTGTGCGATGCGCGGGTGCCCCCCGTACGAGCGGCGGACGAGTCTCCGAACGTCCAGCTGAAGGTGGGGCCGGGGTCCGGAGAGCTCGAGCTCGTGCCGCTGAAATGCACCGTTAGAGGTGCCCGGCCGTAGACGATGTCGGCGTTCAGCACGCTCGTCGGGTATGTGGCGAAGCCCAGTCGGTGGACGGTGCTGGTGGCCCTGTTGACGTAATAGATGGCGTGGTCAGGGCCAATCTCGAGATCAGTTGCACTCACCTTCAGACTGCCGCCGTTGCCGTCGTCCAACGCGACCGGTGCGGGACGGTCTGGATCCGGAAGCGCTCCCGGCTCGTCGGGGAGTAGCGTCCAGATGCATTGGCGAGTGAAGTCCGCCAGGAACAGCGCGCCGTCGAATCGAGCTGGGTACGGGCTCTCAGCGTCTGCAAACGCCAGACCCGTGATCGAGGCGCCTGGGCTGAGGAGACATTTGTCTCCCGGATACAGCGGCTGGTAGTGCTGGTAGCTGTAATACGGAAACGCGAGGCGAGAGGCATGGACCGTCGGGGCGCAGAGCTGGAAGTTGCTGTAGTAGGAGATCCCGCGGTACGCGGGGCCCTTGATTCCGCCCTCGTAGCACGGCCAGCCGAAATTGAGCGAAGGCGCGCGCCGCGGACTCGGATCGCGATCAACCTCCTCGACCGTTTTCTCACCGACGTCACCGATCCAAAGCTGGCTCTTACCAGCGGGGCCAATCACGAAGCGGAAGGGCTGGCGAAGCCCGTAGGCGACGATCCGGCGGCGATCGATGTCCGCCATCGAATGGTTTGGGTTGTCGGGCAGCGGGCCGCCGCTTGCGGGATCGACTCGCGCGATGGTGCCGTCAAGCGTGGCCGGCTGGTCCAGGGGGCGGCGGAAGCTCTGAGAACGGAACATGCCGCCCTCGGCCGCCGAGACGCCCCCGGGCGAGTCGGCAGGCGCCGGCTGGAGAGGATCACCTGGGCGGCCTGGACCGGGCCCGCTGTCCGCCGTTGGATCGCCACATGCGTTCGCCGGGGTGTATGGATCCCCTGCGCTGCCACCGATCTGGCCGTAGTCGACCAATCCCCAAATGCCGCCTGACCCGCCGCTCACGTAGAGAGAGCCGTCCGGTGCGAATGCCAGGTCTCCCACGGAGTGCGTGAGCGATTGGTCACACCAATCGTCCTTGATCAACGGCACTTCGGTGCCGGGGATCATCCGATGCGTCCGAACGTTGATCGTGATTCTTGACAGCCGGCCACTCACGATGCAACCGTCTCCGGTCGTCGGGACTGGGTCGTTCAGGTCGTTGGGCAGCGCCGGCCCCGGCGGCGTGGGGCACGTGTTCCCGTGGATCGCCGCGTCAAATGGCCACACCGGAGCCTTACGACCAGGGGGAGCGTCGTAGGTGTACAGGAGATAGATGTAGGGGCGCACCGGGTATGCCGGATCGACGGCTAGGCCCAGCAGCCCGCGGTTCTCCCAATCCATCACCTCTTTGGTCCCGCGGCTGTCGCCGCTGAGATCGGCCACCAGATGTGCCGTGCGCGAGGCGACGTTGCTGAACTCCCACAGGTATCCGTTTTGGCCGGCGACGAATACCTCCCCGTCGGGCGCGAAGCGTGCGATCACGGCCTGGGGGATCGGTCGCTCGGCGGTGCCGAGCACGTGCACGTCTTGGAAGCCGGGTGCGAGTCGCTCGGTGGCAGCGGCGGGCGCGCATGCAATCAGCACCATTGACATGACGGCTCCGAGAAACCCGACCGCACGCATCAATCTCGCCCCAAGTCAGCCTGGCTTGCAGCCCACTGACTCCTACGATAGCGCGTCGCCACCGGTCGATGGCGCCCCGATCGCCTCGAGCACGGCCCTGGCGGTTTGCGCAAACGTGTGCTCAGCCGCGTATGCGCGCGCGCCGTGACTGAGACGAGCGCGCCGATCGTCATCTGCCAGGAGATCGAGGACCGCCTGGGCGATCGTGCCGGCCTCGGCTGCCGCCGGCACACGGACCACCGCCGAATCCGGGAGCTCGAGCTGGGTCCCGACCGCATTCGTGATCGTCGGCACGCCGGCCGCGAGGCAGTCCCGCCTGGTCGAGCCGGAGGTCTCGCCAAAGAAGTGCTCGCGGAGCTGGACCGCGACGGTCGCGCGCAGGAGCAGATCGCGATAGTCCTCATCGCTCAGGTAGCGACCTTCCCGCAGGTGCCCCAGGCGATCGAAGCTGTCGGAGAGCCCCAGTTCCCGGATCATCGCAACCAGCCGCGCGAGCTCGCGGCGATCGTGAAGCCGGCCAGCGAACACAAACCTGACGTCGGGCCGCTGCGCACGGATGGTCGCCGCCATCGCGACGAACAGTCGTCCCTGCTTGATCGAGCCAAAAGTCGCCACCAGCGGTGGCCCCTGCTCCGGCGGCCGCGCGGCGACCGGAGGAGGGATGCCATAGGGCACGATCCGGATGTCGTCCGCCCGGCGCGCCCGCACGCGCAGGATCAGGTCACGCGCGATGCTCGAGTGAACCAGGATGCGGCGGGCGCGGTCGACGACATCGCCGACGAAGGTGATGCCGTATCGCAGGTGCTCCGCCCTGGCCAAGCGGCGCGGTGGCAGTTGGCGCAGCGTCGGCGGCAGCCGATCTCGCTCGTGCCACCAGATCGCGTGCTGGATGCTCGGCTCCCGCAAAAGCCGGCGGTTGGCCGCGTGCTCGTAGAGGCCCACGAGGTAGACGTCGTGCAGGAACACGTCTCCTCCCCACTGCGCCAAAGCAAGCCACGTGCGGATGTGATGTTCGCTGTTGCCGAGCACGAACAGGGCCGGCGGGACATCGTCGCGATCGGGCACCCTCCACGGCATCTCCCAGATCGGACGGATGCCGGGGCGGCCGCCGACGGCAGGCGCCGATGCGCCTGCTTCGTCGTACAGCTCGACGGGCACGTGCCGGGCCGCCGCGCACGCGAGGTCCCACGTGTAATCGGCGATACCGGTGTCCGTCGGCGGCATCGGGCCGACCACCCTGAGCGGGGGCGGCGCCGAGCGATCACGCCGCCGGCGCCGGGCACGGATCGCAACGAGCTCGACAGCCCGCCGGTAGCCGATGAGGGTCCGGTCCGCAACCGCTCCGTCAACCGCGAGCACTCGATCCGGCGCGATGCCAAAGTGCGCGACCGTCCGATGCGCCGTCGCCGAGCCGTCGACGAGCACAACATCCGCCGCTCGCACCAGTTCATCGCGCAGCCGCGCGTCATGTGACAGCGATTCCTCCTCGAGCGTGAGCACCAGGGCGACGCCGCCACCGCGTGCCCAGCGCGGCCAGATCAGGTCGAGAGACACCTGCTCCATGGGGGCGAGCGCGTGGAACACGACCTGCCCATGCGCCGTGGGCGCGACGTCATTGACCCGGGCGGTGTGCAGCGTGATCGCACCCAGCTCGATCCCGGCGGGGATCCGGCCGCGATCGTCGACCTCGATGCGCAGCACACGCGCCGGGCCGATCGTGGCCACCGCTCTGAGCTGTCGGTGCGCCAACGTATCGACATGCAGGCCGGCGGGGAGCGACTGCGCCCCGAGCACGACCGACCAGGCCGGATTCATTCGGCGTCCGTGGGCAGCCGCTCCCGCAGCGCGCGGGTCATGTAGACCGTCGCCTCCACCAGCGACTCCCGAGCAAGTTCCAGCCCACCCTCGATCCTTTCCAGGCGCTCGTCGATCGCAGCGATCCGATGCTCGACCGAATCGAAGCGGAGATCGACTGCATGACGGACCTCATGCGAGACCTCAGCCAGCCGTGCCCCCAGTGCGTCGAGGCGGCCATCGGTGTGTCGAGCGAGCTCGTGATTCGCCGGCTCCAGGTTCGACCTGAGCGCTTGGAGTTCGTCTCTGAGCGAATCCAGGCTCGCGCCGAGCGCGCCGAACTTGGCGGCGAGGTCGCGATCGTAGACTCTCCGCGACCCGCGCCTGATCCTCACTGTCGCGATCTTACGCGAGGGCCCGTCCAGATGCCGACCGTCGCCACAATCACGCCCTACGTCGTTGCTGCGCCCGCCTGCACGCGCGAGGGGCTGCGGCTGTCGCTCCAGCTGGCTCGTGGTGCGGCGCGCGCCGGAGGCGGCGACTGGCAGATCGAGGTCGTCGGTTATGGGCCGGTCGATGGATGCATGACGATCGAGAACGGCGTGCGCCTGCGCACGCTGCCCGTCGACACCCCCGACCAGCGACACGGCCGGGCGCTTTCGTGGGGCCTGCTGGATGCTCTCGGGGAGGCCGACATAGTTCATGTCTACGAGCCTGCGACCCGTAGCGGCGGCCTGGCGCTGGCGCTCGCGGTAATGCGTGGTCATCGTGTGTGCGTCACCGACGGGCTCGGAGAGCCGCCCGGACCCGCGGATGCGGTCGAGCCGGCCGAGCTCGCGCAGCTGGCGATCGCGCCGTCGGCGCAGGCGGCGGCACGGACCACGACGCGGCGCCCCGTGCGGGTTGTGAGCGCCGGTGTGGACACGGACTTCTTCGGTCCCGGCAACGGCAATCGTGCCGGCGTCGTGGTCGCGGGGCCCGGCGCGGAGAGCGTCGCCGAAAAACTGGCGGCGGCGCTCCCTGACGGGCTCAGGATCTGCGGCGAGCCGACCGAAGACGCTCCCGGCAGCGGACTCGGCGGGGCGCAGTGCACCGCGCGACGCGTCCTCTTCCAGCGGGCTGCGGTCACCGTGCATGCCGGGTCCGAGCTCAGCACGCCCGAGGTTGTCGCGGTATCGCTGCTCGAAGCGATGTCGTGCGGGAGCTCGGTGGTCGGGATCCCGGGTGCGGGGCTGGCGCCGTATGTCGAGAACGGCGTATCGGGCTTCCTGGTCGACGATCTCCCCGGGCTCGAGGCCATGGTGCGGCGCTTGCTCGGCGACAAGCCGCTGCGCGAGCGGACCGGTCGCGCAGCGCGGCTGCGGGCATGCAGCGAGTGGGACCTCGCAAGCGCCGGACAGGCGCTGCTCGGCGTGTACTCAGAGCTGCTCGCATGAAGATCCTGGTGGTCTCCAACCTCTACCCGCCCGCTGGACTCGGCGGCTACGAGCGCGAATGTGCGGAGCTGGCGGCAGCGCTGCGCCGGCGGGGTCACCAGCTGCTGGTGCTCACATCTTCACCGCGTCTCCCGATCAACGACGAGGCGAAGGACGGCGCGGACATCGTCCGACAGATGCGGGTGCAGAGCAATATCTTCGGTGCGACGTGGAAGCGGCGGCCGGATCCCGCCCGCGACCGGCTGACCGAGGGCATGAGCAACTTCGTCGATGCCGCCAACGTACACGCCGTGAGCGACGCCATCGATCGCTTCGTGCCAGACGTCGTCTACTTGTGGAACCTCCATGGCATCGGTGCTCTCGGGATCCTGGCGACCGTCGAATACCGAGGCGTTCCCTGGGTGGCCGTGATCTGCGATGCGATGATGGTCTATGCATGCTCGCTCGACGACGTGACGGTTTGGCCGCTGGCCGAACGGGTGAGCGCCGCGGTGGAGGGCATCTGGACAGTGATCAGCTCTCGCGTCGTGCACGAAACCGAGGAGCGGGGCGTGAAGCTACGGGGTCGGGTCGAGCTGGTACCGGTATGTATCGCCGAGCCTGAGCCGCCGCCGCCCGCACCCGAGTACCGGCCCGGCGAGGAGCTACGACTCGTCTATGCCGGGGTGGTCGTCGGGTTCAAGGGCGTCGGCATCCTCATAGAGGCGCTCCGGTTGCTGCGCGACGAAGGAATCGATGCGATCACGCTCGATCTCTCCGGCGCGATCCTGGATCGAGGTCTCATCGATCAGGTCAACCGCGCCCATCTCGAAAAGCAGGTGTACTTCCGGGGTGCGCTGTCCCACGAGGCCTCGCTCGCGCTCCTCTCCAGCTGTCATCTGTTTGGCTTCGCCACGCACGAGCGCGAGCCATTCGGCAAGGCGCCGCTTGAGGCCGCCGCTCGCGGGTGTGTTCCGCTGATCTCCGCCGACTGCGGGATCGCGGAGTGGCTGGTCGACGGCGTCCACTGCCTGAAGGCGCAGCGTCGGGCCGACTGCTTCGCTGATGTGATCAGGCGTGTGTACAGCGGCGAGATCGAGCTCGGACCGATCGCGCGTCGTGCCCGTGCGGCGGCCCTGCAGGACTTCGACGTCGAGGTCATCGCGCCGCGCGTGGAGCAGATTCTTGGCGATGCGGCGGCCGACAGGGACGGTCTGCGGGGGAGCACTCCGACGGCGCTCCGCGCCGCGCTTGTGGCCGAATCGACGGTGATCGACCTGATCGAAGAAGGCAACGAGCTCCGGCGCGCCGGCACCGCCGGGTGAGCCAGATGGCGGCGAGACGAGCACGTGATCTCCTGGTGCGATTGGTGGCCCCGGCTCTGCGCGATCTCCGTAGCGAGATCGAGCAGTGCCGCGCAGACCAGCTGGAGCTGGCGAGCCGCCTCGGCCGGTCAGCGACCCTGCAGAGCGAGCTGGCCGCGCAACTGCAGGCGGACATGTCTGCGTTGCATGGCATCGCCGAGGCGCTGGCGGCGATCAGCGGACGCGAGCACGATCTCGTCGTCCGCTTCGACGCGCTCGTGCCCCACCTGCAGGCGATCGAGCGCCACCTCGCCTCGCTCGAGGAGCGGGTAGCCGGGCTCAAGGACTGGCAGCACGCTCTCGATCGCGCTGGCGGGCTCGCCGGCGCGATGTGGGATCACGAGGCGCTGGTGCGGCGGTTGAGCGCGATCGAGGACCGTCTCGCGCGAGCTGACCGCGCCGACCCGAGCTAACGAGCGCGGCTCGGCAGCGACCGCGCCTCTACATTCGCACCACGTTCTCGGCCACGAGCCCTCGGGTTACGCCTCGCAGGTCGATGAACAGCGACGCCTGGCGTGCGATGTCGCGGTGGTCGATGCCGGGGTGAACGGTGATCAGCACGACGGCGTCGGCGCCGGCGACGGCCTCGTCGAGCGGCAGGCTCTGCAGTCCGTATTCGGGGAGGGACGGAACGTAGGGGTCGTGGTAGCGAAGCTCCGCGCCGCGTTTGGCCAGGACCTCCATGATTCTGAGTGCGGGTGATTCGCGGGTGTCGCTGACGCCGCCTTTGTAGGCGACGCCGAGGATTGTGATTTTGGAGCCGTTGGTTGGTTTGGCGTGGTCGTTGAGGGCGAGTTCGATGCGTTCGACGCAGTGGTAGGGCATTTGTTGGTTGACTTTGCCGGCGAGTTCGATGAATTCGGTGGCGAGGCCGTATTCGCGGGCGCGCCAGGTGAGGTAGAAGGGGTCGACGGGGAGGCAGTGGCCGCCCA